>Ga0265780_10006616_pt1 | contig 14338 bp, 9 predicted proteins | sample P1T30metagenome_FD_192432 | JGI IMG/M metagenome (GOLD analysis project Ga0265780, IMG submission 192432) | Plant litter microbial communities from East Loma Ridge, Irvine, California - P1 T30 | ecosystem: Environmental > Terrestrial > Plant litter > Unclassified | place: USA: California... | reverse complement strand
CCAGTCTCTTCGAGTGCAAAACAGTATAAGCGCCATGCATGCTCGTGAGTGTGCGAAATAAGAGATAAAGAGACAACGAAAACCCTCCTGCCAGTGTATGTGTAAGGACCAAACAACGCCGATGCCCCAGATGCCAGAAGAGATAGAAAGAAAAAAAGAGACCGATAGAAAAAAATTAAAGACGAGTTTCACCAGCAAATCACATCGCCTTCTTCTCATCACCGCCATCTTCCTCAGCAACCCACCTCGCCTCCTCGCTCGCAAAGAAGTCCTCCCTGCGAATGCCAGAGCGGTCACACATGCCCCTGAAAATCCCACCTTGGTCGTAGAGATCGATCGGGCGGTCCAGCTCCGCCACACGACCAGCATCCATGACCAAAATACGATCATAGCCGATAATAGTCTTGAGACGGTGGGCAATACACAAGAGCGTCTTGCCGCGGAACCCACTAACAATCGTCTTCTGGATCTTCTGGTCCGTCTCGAAATCGACCGACGACGTCGCCTCGTCGCACACGATGATCTGCGCGTTGCGCACCAGAGCGCGCGCGAGAGCGAGCAGCTGGCGCTGGCCGAGGGAGAAGTTGAGGCCTTCGTCCTCGACCGCCGTGTCGAGGTGGATGCGGCCGGACTCGTCGCTGATGTCTTGCTCGTCGCCGACGAGGTCGGCTTGGCGCAGGGCGTGCCACAGGGCCAGGTCCTGGTGTTCGTTGAAGGGGTCGAGGTTGCTGCGGATCGTGCCGCGGAAGAGGGTGGGGTCTTGGGGGATGATTGCGAGGCGGGAACGGAGGTCGTGCAGGCCTATGGTAGAGATGTCGATGCCGTCGATGGTGATTTGGCCGCCGGAGAGCTCGACGAGGCGGAAGAGGGTGGACATGATGGACGACTTGCCGGCGCCGGTGCGGCCGACCACGCCGATCTTCTCGCCGGCTTCGACTTTCATTGTCAAGCCTTGAAGAACCAATGGCAAACCATCACGGTAGCGCATCTGTACGTCTTGGAAGTTGATCTCGCCCTTCTCTGGCCATGAGGGTTGAACATTACCCAAGTGGAGCGGCGCCTCCTCCTCAAGCTCGGTTCCGTAGTAGTGAATGCGCTCAGTGGAATTCATGTTGTTCTCGACTTCCGCAAGCTGGCGAACGGTAAACTGAATCATTTGCACAATCGACAGGATGTACGAGAGGACAAGTCCACCAGTAGACGGGTCGATGCTGAAGCGGGAAGTGACGACAAGGATGCCGACAGTGAATACGAGCAAGGTGCCAATGACATCGAGACGGGTGGCGAGCCAGCGTTGGTTGGCATAGGTCAGGAAGTATGCACCGTCCATGCTGTCGACTGCATCGTTGACAGAGTTGGCAAACTGCTTCTGCAGGCCGTATGCTCGGATTGTTGGAGTGCCGTTCACTGCCTCGCTGAACTTGGAGAAGACGACACTGCGAAGGACAGCTTCGTGGCGCTTGATCTCACGCGCTGATGCGCGGTAGTAGTTGGCAGAGAAGACAAACATGACCAGAAGCGGAGCCAAAGCAATCGCGAAGTAGTAGTAGTAAGCGATGATGAGGATGAACACCGAGACGATCATTGCCATTGTAAGCGTGAACATGCGGATGGCATCGGTGAGCACGTTGTCCATCGTGTCGACGTCCTTTCCGAAGCGGTTGATAATTCGTCCAAGTGGTGTGGTGTCGAAGAAGGACATTGGGGCACGAAGCACGCGCTCGTAAGCACGCTGCAGCATGGTCTTACTTGCCTTGGTTCCATAGACTGTCAGGAAGACTGAAAAGGCAAATTGCAGCAAAGCTTGAGTGACACCCAGAGCGGCGTACACTCCGATGTACTGGCCTTCGGAGTATCCCCACTTGTTAGATGTCCACCATGAAAGCCATAGACTGGTCGTGATGTTCGCTCCTTGCGAGATGATGAGCAAGAAAATGACAAAGGGTGCAACAAGGAGGGAGCCGCAGGCTCGTAGGTACGCCATGTAGACACCCCAGCCAACGCCGTTCACCGCGCGTTCTTCTGCCTGCATGAGACCAGGCCCCTTTTTGCCGCCCTTCTTTTTCCGCACCTGCTTCTTCTCACCCTCGATCTCGTCCTCGTTGGGTTCTTCCTCTTTCTTTTCCTCAGCTGCTGTAGTCTGCATGATCTTCTGGAACTCGGCATCGTCCTGCATGAGCTCGTTGAAAGTGGCGACCTTGTGGATGCCGCCATCCTTCATCCAGATGATGCGATCGACCTTGGGCAGGACGTGCAGCTGATGGGTGGCAAGGACACGTGCCTTGTTTGCAAGCAAACCGCAGATTGCGTTATCCATGATGTGCTTGCCGACGTGCGCGTCGACGGCAGAAAGAGGATCGTCCATGAGCACGATGTCGGCGTTGAAGTAGATGGCACGCGCGATGTTCAATCTTTGCTTCTGTCCGCCAGACACCGTTATACCACGCTCACCAATCTCAGTCAAGTCGCCGTTGGGCAACATGTCGAGATCAGGTCGGAGGGCGCAGGCATCGACGACCTCGTTATACCATCTGCGGTCGTAGTCCTTGCCAAATGTGATATTGTCCTTGACTGTAGCGTTCTGGATCCAGGCGTACTGTGGGCAGAAAGCACGGTTTCCAGCAAAAGTAACGTTGCCACCGGTTCTACGCATGTCACCGGCTAACGCACCAAGCAGGGAACTCTTGCCAGAACCGACACCGCCGATGATTGCGACGAGTTCGTTGCGGCCAATTTCCAAGTTGATGTCCTTGATCGAGAAAGGCTTGTCGTCTTCCGCGAGTGTACTGCTGCTCACACTCGAGGGCAGCCCTTCGCCACCTTCTTTTTCGATTTGTTTCGACTTTCGCTTGTCCTCTTTGTCTCTGGCCTTGGTGTCTTTCTTCTCCTGCTTGAGTTGTTTCTCGCTTTTTGGTCCCTTTCCGGGTACGTGCTCAGAGTCCTGGGTAGGTGTGCGTTCCCATGTGAAGCCAGCGGACTGGACCGAGATGGCATGCTTAGCATCGTTGTCCCAGTCAGCAGCGTCTGATTGCTCTTCGGCATCGAGGAAGCTCTCGATACGTTTCAGCGATGCGTTGGCGTCAACTACCTGGCCGAGGACCATTGGTAGCAGGTTCAGAGGAATACGCAGAGCGTTGAACAAAGCCAGAGAAGAGAAAACGGGAGCTGGGTCGAGAGAGCCAGAGCCGTGCGTGAGCGAGTATGTGATAAAAGCCAACATGGAAGCAAAGATGGGGATCGACATGGACACTGCCATGATACCGTTTCGAATGGAAAGCAGGAAGGCGATCTTGTTGATCTCCTTGGTCCTGATCTGGTTCAAGCGGTCGAGGAAACTGGTCTCCCATCCAAAGTATTTGACGAATCGTACCGAAGACAAGATTTCTTGTGTCAAGCTAACACGCTGATCAGTGATTTTGTTGATGAATGTGCGACGCGACATCAAGGATTTGATAGAGCGACCGAGCAGCGGCATCAGCACAACAATCAATCCGAAGCCGGCAAGAGCGCTGTAAGTAAGGTTGATCAAGAGCAAAGCCAGAGTGAGGAAGACCTGAAGGACGGATGTCCAAGTGACGTGGAACATGCCGGAAGCCTGATCTACACGGTAAGTGTCGGTTGACATGAGGTTGACGATTCTGCCATTGCTCCAGCCCTGGCCGTCACCAGAAACTCCCTTGGCCTTGTCTTGTCCTAGTTTTCTCTCAAAGTACTCTTTCTCCTCCTTGCTGCCTGGCTCCAAGTTTTCGGGTCGTTTCTCCGCTCCCTCGCCACCGGCCTTGGCTCTACCGGAAATGACCATGGCCTTGTCGAAGATGACCGATATGAGAACAGCTCGACATTGACCGCCGACCATCATTCCGCGGTAGATGAAGTGATTTGTGCACATCGATTGAATGATCTGCATGCCAGTAATACCAAAGACCAATCCCAGTCCTCGGCCGATGTGAGGAGGTTCGATGAGTCCTTGCGACGCAGCGTAAGCTTCTCCCGCAAATTTGATCAAGTACTTCATCACGAAAGGCGACATTACTTGCAGGATGGCTGATGTAAGTTGGCAAGCGCCACCGAGGAAAAACTCGAATCTGAAAGTGTCGAACAGAGCCATGGCCAGAGGGATCTTGCCTGGCTTTGCTTTCCGCTTCTTGTATGCCGCGTTCAATTTCTTTGAGAGCACGTAGACACTCCGATCCGGGTTAACCTGCCAGACGTCGTTCAATTCCAGAGGCCGCTGGTAGCCAGTAACCATCAGAGGGTTGATCCATTGGAAGTATAGTACGCTGAAAAATCCGGCCTTCCATTCTCTTGATGGTATGCGTTCTGTAGGGACCGGAGGTGGGTATCTTGACTTGAGCGGGTTCAATCTCTCGCCCCAAGTCTGTTTCAGTGGCGCCTGCTCGTCCACGTGCTGTACGCTGCTAGCGTAACTTGTGCCCGTGCCTTGTGTCCATGTGCTCTGTGTCCGCTGTATTTGTGCCCTCTGCTTTTCCTTGTCCACATCGTCCCCGCTTGAAGAGACCTCGGCCTCTTCGACGGCTTCCTTGTCCAAAACTGTCTCTTCGTTCAATTCTTTAGCAGTTCCGACTCGTATGGGCTCTTCTGCCACAGGCTCTGATTGTGAAATTTCCTGGGTGGGGGCGAGAGTATCGTTGTTCTCAGCGAAGGTTCGCTCTTCATGTGGTCGCGACATGCCTGCGGCGACAGTAGGCTTGTCGATTCGTGAGTAAAGACCGCGGGGCGGTGTTGTTTATCCAAAGAGCGAGCGGGCGTGGGTAAGCAAGGTGGGCATGCCGTCAACAAATAAGAGATTAATTGGTAGATTATTGTCAAAGTGTATGTCTCACATGGACATGAAGGCAGCCGAAAGACAAAAGCGGCACGGACGGGCGATTATATGGGCCGTTTGCTCGCATTCACGACTGCATGATGCGACGATAGAACGGAGAGTGTAAACGCCGATTTGATGCGTAAGCGATGGCAGTTGCTATTGGTTCAAGCAGAATCAAGCTCGATACCAAGCTCTCGGATAGACAGATGCGAGAGCACAGATCATGAGTGCCCCAGACGGCAAAGACGGCATCAGTAATCAGTTGAGCTTCGGTCGGAACGTGTGGGCGGCCGTGTGTTAACTCGTGGGGAGATGACAGTCTTAAAGAACTCTCTGTGTCTCTCTCTTTAAAACGTCTTCGATCGGCCGAGATCCAGACCCACCTACAGTACAGTACATGTATGGCGTCTTCAGATTGATGATGCCCAGAGACTGCCAGCTTCCGCTGACAATAGAATATCGCGTGGCGAGTAGCGTTTCCAGACAAACGATGTGATGTGTGTCGAAGCGGGTGATCGGACATTGTTTGAAGCCGACGCCCGCCGGACGGAAGAGGCAGGAGCACGCTTTTAGCACCAAGGATCGTAACACGCACGTGGATCATTCTTGCCTGCCGCCTGGGTCTCTTGTAGAGTGCTGTCTTGAGTCCTCCGTGTACTGTACTTAACGCCGGAGTCCGAGAGCGGCGAATGGGATATTCCATACAGTACTTGAATACATGTGCTTACTGTGCAAGTCATCCCCAGCGTTCTCCTTCTTCCATCTCTACAGACAAAAGCCATATTATCTAAGGTAATGCTGCTGCTGCGGGGCTTGGGAAAACCACACTGGATTGCTGCTAGGATACAACTCGCTAGAATTGATAGCTTTGCAGCAGTGCGTTCGCTTACGCAGCATGCATGTGTTGTTCTGACTTCATGTATACCAACATGCCTGGCGTCATCATTCGTGACTATAGTAGATGTACTTCTAGTCCGGCTCACCGTCGAAATATTCCCTCACGTTACACGGCAGCATTCGGAGGACATGAAAATTGAAGTCAGAAAATCACGAAGCCACAGAGACCCGGACTCACAAGTTAAGGAAACAAAGTGACAATGAAGTCAGGAACAATCATGCATCTCAACTTCGAAACTGCTAAAGTCTAGGTTGATGCACAACACGTGCGCGCGTGGTACGATCTACAGTACTGTATCATAGGTACTCTGCGAGGCAGTCTTCAAGTAAGGTAGCTCAGCTGCTCTCAGCGTCACCACTTTTCGCATGGGCGGCGGTGATGGTATTTGAAGGTCTGTAGTAGCCAGGCGCACATCAACTGACAGACACCATCCGAGATACTCGGCAGGCGTCGAAGACATCAAGCTAGCAAAAGACAATCTGGCACACGCTATCTGGACAAAATCAAGGAAGGCCACCAAACGCCGGGCTATCGGAGAGAGAGGAGAAGTCGCACGGCTCGATACCTACCTATTCTTCCCGAGACGCAGCTGGCTCTTGTAAATGAAATCCATTCCAACAGCCTCGGTGTCCGCACTGTAAGATCCATAACGCCACATGATGGGCCGACCAAACAAAGCGATGAGATGCTTCTTCTGCATAACTTGCCAATTATACAACAGCCACGAATACAAAGATGCGGAGCCGAGTGTCGATCAGGCGATCAGTGGCGTGTAAAATCGGACTTGCAAGCCTCGGCACCGTTACATTTCGCCATTGGTTCCTTCGTTTAACAACACCACCGCTCACTACTGTTGATCTGGACAGCATATAATCTTAGGGAGAACATACGCCTTCCTTCTAACGTTCTCCTCATCCTCTCACCACCAAGTCCTCACACTATCTGATTCTGACATCTGGCCAACACACAGAAGATTGTTCGACTAACATCTTGACCGCCATCCCTGAATTTCCATCGCCACAATCATGGATGCACCAAACAGTGCCACCGATTATGATGTAGTGATTATCGGTGCCGGAATCTCTGGCATCAACACTGCTTACAGACTCCAAGAGCGTAACCCCGAACTCAGCTACATCATCCTCGAAGGTAGACATGAAATGGGCGGCACCTGGAGTCTGTTCAAATACCCAGGCCTTCGTTCGGACTCGGACCTCTACACATTCGGCTTCCCCTGGCGCAACTGGACAGAGACTTCTTCGATCGCACAAGGTGACAAGATCATCAACTACGTGAAAGAGTCGGCGGAGATGTACGGCATCGACAAGAAGATCATGTTCAACCACAAGGTTGACGCAGCCGCATGGTCGAGCGACAAGAAAGCATGGTCACTCAACGTCACAGCCAACGGATCGGAGAAGAAGACCATCAACGCCCGATGGCTGCAGCTCTGCACCGGCTACTACGACTACAAGGAACCCCTCAAAGCCACCATCCCCGGCATCGACAACTTCAAAGGCGACGTCGTCCACACGCAGTTCTGGAACGAAGACCTCGACTACAAGAACAAGAACGTCGTAATCATCGGCTCCGGCGCCACAGCCGTCACCCTCCTCCCCGTCCTAGCCAAAGACACCAACCACGTCACAATGCTCCAGCGCAGCCCCTCCTACCTCATGTCCCAACCGACCGAAGACGCCATGGAAAAGTTCGCCCGCGCCTGGCTGCCCGCCTCGCTCGCCTACCGCCTGATCCGCTTCAAATGGATCCTGCTGCCCTTCCTCCTCACCACCTTCTTCAAATACTGCCCGGGCCCGGCCAAGAAGATCGTCAAGGGCGCCGCCGCCAAGCAGCTGCCGCCCAACGTCCCCATCGACCCGCACTTCACCCCAAACTACAACGTCTTCGAACAGCGCCTCTGCTTCTGCCCGGACGGCGACTTTTACCAATGCCTGCGCGACGGCACGGGCAGCGTCGAGACCGGCCACATCGAGACCGTCACCGCGGACAGCATCAAGCTGAAGAACGGCCAGGAGCTGCACCCGGACATCATCATCACGGCCACGGGCCTGAAACTGCAAGCCGCCGGCGGCATGAAACTCACCGTCGACGGCGCGCCGTACGACATTAGCACGAAATTTTTCTGGAAGGGCGTCATGCTCGAGGACCTGCCCAACGCCGCCATGACGGTCGGCTACGTGGACGCGTCGTGGACGCTGGGAGCGGACGCCACGGCGCAGATGGTCTGCCGGATCCTGGGCCGCATGCGCAAGGAGGGTGTCGCGGAGGTGGTGCCCAGGTGCAGTGAGAAGCAGAAGAAAAGTATGGAGGAGAGGCCGGTGTTGAATCTAAAGAGCACTTATGTCAAGGCCGGCGGGAGTGTGATGCCCAAGGCTGGCAGCAAGGGCCAGTGGAAGCCGAGATCTTACTACTATGAGGATATTCTCATGGCTTGGTATGGTGATATTAAGAGCGGTATGGACTGGATCAGGGCATAGACGAGTGATCTAGCATGGGTGATAGATATAGTACTATGTATGCTTCCAGACAGGTGTGGAGGTCTAGCGGCAATTGAACACATTCAGTGAGTCGAATGTACCAAGCTGAACAAAGCAAGTTAGACTCCAACCGCCTGAGAAAGTCGTTTGTCAGTGTCCAAGTATGTGCATTAGGTCATTCTCTCATTTCAAGATTATGTGTCTCATTAGGTTTGGACTCTGAGAGTCTAACAGCCAAGCGCTTGCGTCACGTCACCCCTCTCACTTCTTCTCATTCTCACGCTCATCCAAGCACACGCAGATAGCCGCAATCAGCGTAAGGTCAACATTGGGGGCCACCGTAACAAAGTACTGCCGCGTTTGTCAGTAACAGATTCATCTCAGATGAACAAGAAAGAATTGCAAAACTCACCGTCTGCTTGCTCCCAAACATCTCACGCGCATTGAGCATCTTCCTCGAAATCTCCGCCACCGGCCTGCCAGCGAGGGTGATAGCCGCGCTACGATCGAACCAATCGCCCTTCATCTCAAGCTCCAAGTCCCTGCCATCAGAGGCGTTCTTGAAGTGCACGCTGCTCTTGCTCTTGCCGATGGAGAAGTGGCCTTTGATCTCGAAGCTGTAGCCGTGCGGGCTCTCGCACACGAAGCTCTTCTGCAGGGCCAGCGTCTTGTTCTTGACGGTGAAGATCTCGTTGCCGGCCATGTCGGTGAAGTGCTTGGTGTCGTGCAGCGACATCTTCTTGCCCTTGCACTTGCACACGGGCTGGCCGGTGGAGGTGGTGATGGTGAAGTCGTCGCCCGAGAGCGAGAGGATCTTCTCTTTCATCTGCAGGGTGACGGGCTCGGTGGAGTAGAATGCTGGGTTGGGCGGCTGGGGGCCTAGAGGGGGGATGAAGGGGGTGATTGAGGTGGTTGCCATTGGGATCATTGGGGTGACTGAGCCGACCATGTTGTCTGTCTGATGTTGAGATTTGAGAGTGTAGGTGGGGATTGAGTGGAATAGATTGAGGTTGAAAGAACTCGGTGTTTGAATGGCAGCAACAGGGAAAGTATTTGTAGGATGGTTAGTAGCAGCAGGGAACAGAAAGCAGGTTTTGGGAGAGTGGCTGTGAGGAGGAATAGTACGGTAGTCGAAGGAGCTACTGCGTTGTCTCGTGCGCCAAATGACAGATTGGAGCGAGTTTGGGTTCAGCTCATGGTCGTTCCTTCAGGTGGGGATTGGATCTGGTGATCGAGTGCCAATATTAGACGTCCGGTATACGCAAGATCGTCGAAGCACCCAAGCATGTTCTGTGTTCCAAGCGTCGCATTGGACGATAGGTGTTGTGGATGCATGGAGGATCATACTCGATGTTGGTCAAACATCGTCTCTGATGCAATCGTGCAGCCGGCAAGCACCGCCGCCGCCGCCTTGCCAGAATTTATACTCTCCGCTAGTGATTTAGCTCCAACTTCCCCAAGCCAAGATTTCGCCTCGGCCTCGCTTTTCTTCAGCGCAGAGACAAACATTCCCATCGAATAGCAAAACCTCCATACAGGCAAAGAAAACCCCCGCCTACACATCACAAAAATGGCGCACATCGAGCCCAAACCCCAGCCGTTCACATTCGACCTCGGCACCCTCCTCTGCAACGACCCTAACCCTCTGCCCTCGCTGGCCGAGAACAAGGAAGAAACCCTGCGAGCCGTGGCGCGCGACACCGCCCAAGGCCTGATCAACCAGCTCCTGACGACCTGCCCCATCACCAAAGCCTCGGACGACCAGTCGCTGCAGCTCACCCTGCCCGCGCCCACCACACATCTGCCGCGCGAGAAGCCTGTGCCCAAAGAGAAGGAGAAGACCAAGTGGCAGAAGTTCGCCGACAAGAAGGGCATCAAGCCCAAGCGCCGCGACGGCAAGCTCGAATACGACGACGCCGCCAAGGACTGGAAGCCCAAGTACGGCTACAAGGGCAAGAACCCCGAGGGCAAGGTGCCGGACGACTGGCTTACCATTGTCGACGACAAGGAGGAGAAGAAGGCCAAGCAGATTGGTAGTAGGGCCAACGTTGGCAAGGACATTGACAGGAGGAACAAGAAGCTCATGCAGAAGAAGAAGATGATGGGTGTCCGTTGAAGAAGAAGAAGACGAAGATGATTGAGCGATTTTTTTGGACCGAGATTTCACGAGACGGAGCATGGCCGCTGGCTGCTGGTTGGGAGATGCGGAAAGAGAGGCATTCTACAAGACAGCACTACACATGTCGAGTGCATTGCAAAACCTGATGTCGTACGTCTGATCCCTCACGGCGCCCGCCTGCTTGGCGCCAGCCACAAGAGGAAGACGTTCTACCAACCTTTTCGGCGGGAGTGGTGTACGAAAAGACAGCTATGTAAGATGGAGTTACCAGGCGAAAAAAGGTTACTTCTGGCATTACAAGGGAGTTCAAAAAGGCGAATCGATACCCTACATATACATAGCAGGCCCATGGACCAAAACCAACAACTTCAAAAGACTCTTTGCGACCTCTGCGCAATTCTAGAAAGTCACCTTGAACCTCTTGCTCGTCCGCAGCTTCTCGCCGTAGTAGTAGAACAGGACTGGAATCGCGCACAAGGCTAGGCTGACGAATCCCAGTAGACTGTTTCCCCAGCCCTGCACAACGGTTAGCTCTGTCGCGCTCATCCTATTTGCAACAATCAGACTGACCAAACCAAGAGCATTGTACATCTGCAAGCCAAAAAGAGGGAACACGGCTCCTAAAATGGACCTCAGAATCGTATTGGCCGCAATGGCGCTGGCGGCGTAGAGCGTGAATGCGTCGATGAGGTACGTGTTGACTGCCATGAAAGCAGCGATCATCCCTGTGGAATTGATTTAAATGTTAGGTTGGGATCGTTCATATGATCGGTTCGTTCTCATGACCGCTTCGATCTTTTCCATGTCGTTCGACTGGGCTTGGGGGTTTTCGTGCCAGAAGGAAGGCATGAAAGTGAAATACAGTGAGACATACTGCAGTCACTGTCAGCTTTGTATGTTCTTCGTGTCGGTGGCCATTGCTCTGGTGCTGTTAACTTACCCGATACCGACAATAAGAGTGCCAAACAATGGGACGATGTAGTGGATTTCGTACTGGGCTGTCCAGCCGTAGATGAACAGGCCGATCGGGATGAATGGGCTTCCTGTAGCAAGGTTTCATGTCAGTCATGCCCTCCCTTTAAAATACATCATGGGAAAAGACAAAACAAGCAATGAGTGCCATTGCCTGCTTTCCGGAGATATGTCAATCTCCCAAGGTGTATTCGTCCCGCCGCTCGACCAGAGTCGCATGTCACCCGGAGAGGAAAGGAACTCACCATAAATTAGAGGCGGTAGCCTGTATTCCGGCTTGGCCTGTCCCCCATTTCTCGCCATCAGGTGCTTCAAGACTCTGTCGGAGCTGTATCCCAGAGCCGCGAGGCCGATGAAGTTGCCTATGCCGATGCCGAGGAACGTGAGTCCGACTTGAGATAGAAAGGTCAGCAATTTGGTTTATCATTGGCGTTGCCTGGGAATATCGTTTCGATGCAAGAAAACTGAACGTCTAATAGCAAAGGTTGGGACTCACTGTGGAGGATGTTAGCGGTCAAAGATAACTTCTTCGGTGAGCTCGAGATAGACTGTTACATACCCAGTTGATTCGCTGAACCCGTACGATTGTTGGAAGACGAACGTGAACGTCGTGAATAGGAGGTATAGAATTCCATAAACAACAGCTTTGGATCTGTCAGCGTGCATTTACAGATAAGTGAATGTGTGGTTGACTCCATACCCATGTAGAGCGACATGAGGCCACAGATAGGTGAGAGGAATAAGAGCTTGGTCGGTCTGGCGATCGCGCGAATGAACACCTCCTTAGGCGGGAGGTTCTGCTCGAGTTTGGATCGCAGATTGGGATTGCCTGTCTCTTTGCGCAGGCGCCTGGTCTTGCGTTCCAAGAGAACAGGGGCGTATGTTTCGCGAATGATAGGAGCTGCGGCGATCGAAACAACTCCGATGGCGATCGCCAATACCCAGAAAATCCATCGCCAGCCAGCTGCTTGACTTAAAAAGCCTCCACAGACGGGACCTGAGGTCGTTGTTAGTCTCGACTAACAAAGGGCGGCCACTTACAGCAGACGGTAGCCCTTTCGCCGTACTTTACGGGGCAGCTCAACATACCGATAACGGGACCTATCAAGGCTCCGCATGCCCAAAGACTCATGGCTAGCCCACGGTCCTCGGGCTTCATCATGTCAGCAACAGTACCGCCTCCGATCGTCACTGGTGCAACGCCGAAGCAACCCGCCAGAAACCGGAACCCGATGAGCATGTTCATGTTCGTAGCGAGAGCACAGGCGACGGTGAAGACCAGATATCCCACATTACAGGAGTGATACACAACCAACCTGCCGTAAAGTTCAGAAAGTGGAGCGATCAAGATCGGGCCAAAAGCAAAGCCGAGTAGGTAAACAGAGACGACGAATGTTGCCTCCAGCTCGGAGGTCGAATCGAAGTCTGCCATCACTCTTGGGACTGAGGGCGCGAAGAAGGAAGATCCCAGAGGAGTCAAGAGCGTCAGGGCTGACAAGACGGCGATGTTCAGCCATTTCTTCTTCGGAGTCCAGTTGTAGGGGTTTCCTGGCTCGTTGTCTTCCCAGTCGACAATGTTGGGATCGTGCTCGGCATGGATCACTTCAGTTGTTTCTTTCTGGGGTTCGGCGGTGATAGGGAGTCCCTTCTCCTCATCGTGGTGGTTCCGTTGATCCAAAGACGTTGGAGTTGAAGTCCTGCTCACACTGGGCTTGGCTTCCTTGTTTAGGATATGGTCTTCAGGCTGGCTGCGTTGATGTGCATTGTGCTCGTCTGGATGTTGTTGTCGTGATTGCATGTCAGTAGAATTGTCCATTATGTTGGGACCTCTTTCGTCGTCGTGCTTCTCTCCAAAGCCGGACATGTTTGCTGCTCAAGAATCAGCCTTTGATCAAGAGTGCCTTACATCGCGTGCGTGGAACCTAGTCGCCGGCGGGAGAGGCTGAGTACATACCTAAGAGGATGAAAGAGAGGATCTCGCACGCGCCGGCTTCAGCTCCTCAAGGACTCGGTACTTCAACACCGCTCAGGACTGCCCGAGGGTATGTATGGAAGCACGAGAGCTGAGGTAGCATGTTGATATACTACCGTACCTCCCATCGACACGCGTGCCGTCCTTCCGTCCTCGTCGGCGGTAGCCAAGGCCCGACATGCTTGTTTGCGACGTGCATAAAGCACGGCAAGGGCTTGTTAACGATACATCGGCGCCTCGCCTCGACTGCACAGTTGCTGCACAGTCACCAGGATGAGTTAAAAGGCGAAGCATAATGCGTGCACAAGCTTTCTCGGCACGTCGTCGTTCCCTCCACATGGAGAAAGGGTGGGATTGTGGGGTTGAAGAGAAGAGAAGGCTGGAGGCTTGCTCTAGACACCCTCGTCTTTGCTCGTATCCGCATCCTGCCGCGTCGGATTAATTGCTGCCATTGAACTCCTGGGAGCTAGAGCCTGCTAGTGATATGCTACCTCATGTGGTAAAATGAGAGACTCGTCTGATTCTATCTTGCTTGCTTGCTTCCATCCATGTCACCCGCCCATCTGCCTGGTCCAATACACAGGTCGCGACTGCCTATCCCTAGGTAGGTACACTACGAACCCCACCTCCACTTCGACTTCGAGGACAACATGTCACTCTCACTCTCAATGGTACCTGATCATAGCACACCACTTGCCGCTTGGTTCAGAGGCCACTTCGGCTTCCACGCAGCGCCGTGGCATGTGTGTTGGTTGTACGAGGAACAAAAATACATATTTTTGTTTATGTAATACGTTACTGGAAGATCAGACCATCTCATGAAAACAAAAACATACAACAGGCGGGATTCCCAGATGGTCACCCACTCTAGTACTAGTCGCCCGGTTCAGTGCTTATGTATGGCAGAGCGGACGGGATGCCCAGTTCTCACTGACCTATGGTCGTATGTAGTGAGTGAGAGAGCGCATGTTTTATTATCTCTAGCCAATCTTCGATTACAACCAATGAGGTTCGAGCAGGCAGGCGTTCACTGCCAACAATCCGGTCCTTG
>Ga0265780_10006615_pt1 | contig 14339 bp, 13 predicted proteins | sample P1T30metagenome_FD_192432 | JGI IMG/M metagenome (GOLD analysis project Ga0265780, IMG submission 192432) | Plant litter microbial communities from East Loma Ridge, Irvine, California - P1 T30 | ecosystem: Environmental > Terrestrial > Plant litter > Unclassified | place: USA: California... | reverse complement strand
GCCAGATGCTGAAGGTGGACATGTGAATGACGTAGATGACGGCATCGATGCGTGCCGGTTCGCGCTGTCATTCTAGCCAGCGCGACCGGTCGCAAATCTCGTCAATTGTCACAATGGGTGCGGTGTCACCTCAAGCCAGCGCCGTGTCCAGCACCGTCATTAATATGAAGCCGAAGATCAGCGCAATCGTCGCCGTGGTCCCGTTCCCGCTTTCGCGCATCTCGGGAATTACGTCGTTGACGATCACGAACAGCATCGCGCCACCGGCAGCGGCCAGGGCGAACGGCAGCAGGCCCGCCGAGATCCCGATCAGGGCTACGCCCAGCGCGGCGGCGATCGGCTCGATCACGCCGGACAGCACGCCCAGGCCAACCGAGGTCAGGCGTCCATAGCCGACCGTGCGCAGGGCCAGCGCCACCACCAGGCCTTCCGGCACGTCCTGGATCGAGACGCCGGTGGTGAGCGAATTCGCCTTTTCCAGGTCGATGCCGGCATAGGCCACGCCGATGGCCAGGCCTTCGGGCATGTTGTGCAGGGCGACGGCCGCGACGAACATCCAGGCGCGGCGCAGCGAGTTGCCGCGCACGTCGTCGCGTTCCAGCACGTGGGCCGGTTCGATGGCGCGGCCCAGCAGCAGGATGGCGCCGGCGCCGAACATGATGCCGGCCCCGGCCAGCAGGCTGGCTTCCCAGGCGCCGGCGCCGGCCGAGCGGGCCGCGGCGAGCGCGGGAATGACGAGGGAGAAAGCGGTCGCACCCAGCATCACCCCGGCGCCGAAGCCGAGGAAGCTGTCGTAGGTGCGTTTGGAAAAATTTTGCGAGAGCAGCACGGGCAAGGTGCCCAGCGCGGTGGCCGCAGCGGCCGTTCCGCCGCCCAGCAGGGCCGCGTGCATCTTCGGATTGGCGTTCATGATCTGCTCGGCCAGGCTGCCGAGCAGGAGCAGGCAGCCTACCGAGCAGATCAGCAGGCCGACGGCGCGCCTGACCGTGAAGGCGCGTACAAGCGCATCGGTCCAGCGCAGCTTGTGTGAATCTGAGTCCATCAAGGATCCTTTCGCCAACGCCATGCCCTGCAATCCACGACACCCCGCACGCGGCGGGGTGTCGCAAACGACCGGGTCGTGCGTCGATTCTACGCCAACGGTGGCGGACACGCCGTCACCGTTGGTTGCCAGGCAAGCTTATGGCTTGCTGATGGCGGACGCGCCCTTCGGCGTGGACGGGTCGAGGCCGAGTTCGGCGCCGGTGGTCGGATCCTTGGACGGATCGGACATGGTGCGCATCTGCATCTGCTTCAGCACTTCGATGTCCTCGGCCGGCAGCTTGACTTCGGCTTCGCCGGAGCCGCCGTCGACGCCCATCTGCTTCTCGCGGTCGGTGACGTAGTCCCACTTCTCGCCCTGGTTCCATGGGCCGCGCATTTCGCCCGGACCCTGGGACATGTTGAAGTAGACGCTGGCAAAGCGCGGGTCGGCCGGCATTTTGCCCGGTGGGAAGTTCGATTCCATCGAGTACAGCGCTTTCTCGAAGGACTTCTGGTGCGCCACTTCGCGGGTCATCAGGAAGCCCAGCGCTTCCTTCACGCCCGGGTCGTCGGTACAGGCGATCAGGCGTTCGTACACGATCTTGGCGCGCGCCTCGGCGGCGATGTTCGAGCGCAGGTCGGCGGTCGGCTCGGTGATGGAGTCGATGTAGGCAGCGGTCCAGGGCACGCCGGCCGAGTTGATCAGCGGGGTCCCGGCGCCGTACAGCACCTGGGTGATGTGGCTGTCGTTGCCGGCGCCGGTGATCTGCTTGTACATCTCGGCTTCGGTGTCGACGGCCTCGGCAAGGCGGCCCTTGGCGCCCTTGTTCAGCATCGCGATGATGTGGCCGATGATCTCCAGGTGGCTCAGCTCCTCGGTGGCGATGTCGAACAGCATGTCCTTGCGGCCTGGATCGTCTTCCGATACGGCCTGGGTGAAGTAGCGCATCGCGGCGGCGAGTTCGCCCTGCGGGCCACCGAACTGTTCCAGCATCAGGTTGGCCAGGCCAGGGTTCGGTCCCGCGACGCGGACCGTGTATTGCAGGCGCTTGTTATGTGCAAACATTCCGACTCCTTTGATAGATGAAAACTAAGCGTCCACGCGACAGCGTGCGACGCCATCCAATCACGGCTGCACGGTGCTGCACCGTCAGTCGAACGTGGGCTCATCTTGGCAGGGATGCCGGTGCCTGTAATCAGAAGCACCGCCGTATCCGTGTAGGACTAGGGTGACAAACTGTCAAGGGAGAAAAGAAACCTTTCCGACACTCATCTTTCCAGAAGTTAAGCGTAGATGCGTGAAGATGCCGGCATGACAAGTTATGCGAGAATTTTGGAAGTGCCAGTGGAGACCCTACTGGCCTCGCGGCTTATGCCGACGCCTATATACGGCGTTGTCCTACGTGGTGCACGAATTGGCAGAGCTAGGATGTTAGTCAATCACTAACACAGGAGAGCCGTCATGTTTTCACTGAAACAACTCAGCCCGACCATCACCGACATGATCCGCTTCGATCACTCCCACGTGATGGTCACTTTCCACCAGTACACCAAGGACAAGGCGCCGAGCGTCAAGAAGGCCCTGGCCGAAACCATTTGCACGGCGCTGGAAATCCATGCCACGCTGGAAGAGGAAGTGTTTTATCCGGTGATGCGCCAGATCGACAAGGGCGAGCCCTTCGTGCACAAGGCCGAGCCCGAGCACAACGACATGCGCCGCATCATCAGCGAGCTGCGCCGCACCAGCGGCTCCGACCCGCGCCACGACAAGCTGATCCTGGAGCTGATGCGCGACGTGATCCACCACGTGGCCGACGAGGAAACCACCCTGCTGCCGCAGGCCGAAACCCTGATGAGCAAGCAGCGTTTGTCGGAACTGGGCGCGCAGATGACCAAGCGCCGCATGGAACTGGTGGCGCCCAAGGCAGGCAAGCTGGCCAAGAGCCATGCGGTCGGCTTCTCGGGCAGCACCGCGGCGATGGTGGTGGGTGCGGCGAGCGCGCTGCTGGCACTGCGCACGCTGGTGAAGAAACCGGCTATGCCGGGGGCGAACCGCACCTGGAAGCATGCGAATTCGACGCCGGGGCAGTGATACGTTCCAAGGTGAGAGCGCCGATTCGACTCTCATCTGTTCTATACCGCGTGGGCTCGAGAGCCCACCCTACCGGAGGTCGTAGGGTGGACACCTGTGTCCACGCTGTATAGCACGTCTCCAGATCGAAACCGCTTTACGCCACTTCCGCCTGCTTGAACGCCCCACGCTTGATCTGGTCACGCTCGATCGACTCGAACAGCGCCTTGAAATTCCCCTCGCCAAAGCCTTCGTCGCCCTTGCGCTGGATGAACTCGAAGAACACCGGCCCCAGCTGCGCTTCGCCGAAGATCTGCAGCAGCAGGCGCGGCTTGCCGTCGGTCACGGCGCCGTCGAGCAGCAGGCCGCGCTTCTGCAGTTCGGCCGGATTCTCGCCGTGGCCCGGAATGCGGCCGTCGAGCATCTCGTAATAGGTTTCCGGCGGTGCGCTCATCAGCGGCACGCCGGCGGCGCGCAGGCCGTCCACGGTCTTGATCAGATCGTCGCACAGCAGGGCGATGTGCTGGATGCCTTCACCGTTGAACTGCAACAGGAATTCCTCGATCTGGCCGCCGCCGGCCTTGCCCTCTTCGTTCAGCGGAATGCGGATCAAACCGTCCGGCGCGGTCATCGCCTTCGAGGTCAGGCCGGTGTACTCGCCCTTGATGTCGAAGTAGCGGATTTCGCGGAAGTTGAACAGGCGCTCGTAGAACGACGCCCAGAACGCCATGCGGCCACGGTAGACGTTGTGGGTCAAGTGGTCGATGATCTTCAGGCCGTGGCCGGCCGGGCGGCGCTCGACGCCTTCGATGAATTCGAAGTCGATGTCATAGATCGACTTGCCGTCTTCGAAGCGGTCGATCAGGTACAGCGGCGCGCCGCCGATGCCCTTGATGGCCGGCAGGCGCAGCTCCATCGGGCCGGTCGGGATCTCGATCGGGTGGGCGCCCAGTTCCAGCGCGCGCTGGTAGGCGGCGTGCGAATCCTTGACGCGGAAAGCCATGCCGCAGGCCGACGGGCCGTGCTCGGCCGCGAAATAGGCGGCGTGGCTCTTCGGCTCGTTGTTGATGATGAAGTTGATCTCGCCCTGGCGGTACAGCGCCACGTCCTTCGAGCGGTGCTTCGCCACTTTGGTGAAGCCCAGCGCCTCGAAGATCGGTTCCAGCGTGCCCGGGGTCGGGGACGCGAACTCGACGAACTCGAAGCCCATCAGGCCCATCGGATTCTCAAACAGGTCAGCCATGTTGTTTTCCTTCTTGTTGCAATTGTTATCTCCTCCAGGCGGCGCGCCTGTCTCGTGAACGGGGCGCCGCACGGACCGTGACCCGAATCATACGCCAGTGCGGCCGCGTTGACGTACGGTTTTTGATGTCGAATCGTTACGCCTTCGCTTCCGCAAAGGCCTCGGCCACCAGCTTGCGCAGCCAGGCGTTGCCCGGGTCCTGGTTGTAGCGGCGGTGCCAGAACATGTTGGTCTGCAGCGTCGGCAGGGTCAATGGCGGCGTAATCCATGCCAGCCCGAAAGGCGGCCCGGCGCGCTCGGCCAGCTTCTGCGGCACCGTCACCACCAGGTCGTGGCCGGCAACGATATAGGGCACGGCCGTGAAATGCGGCACCCGGAAGCGGGTCGAGGCGCCGATGCCGGCCTTTTCCAGCAGGCCATTGACGCGGTCGTAAGGGCTCTCGGTGGAGTCGACGAACAAATGCTCGGCGGCGGCAAAGCGCGCCAGGTCGACCTTGCCGTCCAACAGCGGATGGCCGCGCCGCATCATCGATACATAGGGCTGGCGGAACAGCAGGCGCTGGTACAGCGCTTCCGATATATCCTCGAACGGGCCGATTGCCAGGTCCACGCGCCCGCTTTCCATCTCTTCCTTGAGGGCGATGCTGCCGGCGCGCACCGTGCTCAGCTGCAGTTGCGGGGCCGCCGCGCGGCAGCGCGCGATCAGCGCCGGCATGAAATGCAGCTCGCCGACGTCAGTCAGGGCCAGCGTGAAGCGGCGGGTGCTGGTGGCCGGATCGAAGCCGCTGCGCTGGTTCAGCGCCAGCGTCACCTGGGCCAGCGCGCTGCCCACCGGCTCGGCCAGGCCTTCGGCAAACGGGGTCGGCTGCATGCCCTGCCCGGTGCGCACGAACAGCTCGTCGCCGAACACGCGGCGCAGCCGCGCCAGCGCATTGCTGACCGCCGATTGCGTGAGCCCGAGGCGCTTGGCCGCGCCGGAAATCTGGCGCTCACGGTAGACTTCCTGGAACACGGCGAGCAGGTTCAGGTCGATGCTGTGCGGCTCGATCATGGGCACTCCATTATTGATGACGTGAATAGTCTACATTCATCTATTCATGTCGTAAAATGCCAACGGCTGACTTAGAGTGCAAGTCAATACCCGGATCAAGACCAGTTCGCGCTTCGCGAGGAGACACGCATGACCCAGCATATCGGCACCGATTCACGTTACCAGTCCGGCTTCGGCAACGAATTCGCCACCGAAGCCCTGCCCGGCGCCCTGCCCCGGCACCGCAATTCGCCGCAAAAGGTGGCCTACGGCCTGTACGCCGAGCAGATTTCCGGCACCGCCTTCACGGCGCCGCGCAGCCACAACCGCCGCTCATGGCTGTACCGTATCCGCCCCGCCGCCATGCATGGCTCGTTCCAGGAGATGGGCAACGGCCGCATCGCGGCCGGCTTTACCGGCGTTGCGCCGCCGCCCAACCAGTTGCGCTGGAGCCCGCTGCCGATGCCCGACGCGCCCACCGACTTCGTCGACGGCCTGGTCACCATGGCCGGCAACGGCTCGCCGGAAAGCATGAACGGCTGCGCCATCTACCTGTACGCCGCCAACCGCTCGATGACGGAGCGCTTCTTCTACAGCGCCGACGGCGAATTCCTGATCGTGCCGCAGCAGGGCCGGCTGGAACTGGCCACCGAGCTCGGCATGATCGAGCTGGAACCGAGGAAATCGCCGTGATCCCGCGCGGCATCCGCTTCCAGGTGCGCCTGCCGGATGGCGAAGCGCGCGGCTACGTGTGCGAAAACTTCGGCGCCCTGCTGCGCCTGCCCGACCTCGGCCCGATCGGCTCGAACGGCCTGGCCAATCCGCGCGACTTCCTCACGCCGGTGGCGCAGTACGAGGACCGCGAAGGCGACTTCGAGCTGGTGGCCAAGTTCTGCGGCAATTTGTGGCGCGCACCGATCGGGCATTCGCCGCTGGACGTGGTCGCCTGGCACGGCAACTACGCGCCCTATAAATACGACCTGCGCCACTTCAATACCATCGGCTCGATCAGCTACGACCACCCGGACCCGTCGATCTTCCTGGTGCTGCAGTCGCCAAGCGACACGCCGGGAGTCGACACGCTGGACTTCGTGATCTTCCCGCCGCGCTGGCTGGCCGGCGAAGACACCTTCCGCCCGCCCTGGTTCCACCGCAACGTGGCCAGCGAGTTCATGGGCCTGGTGCACGGCGCCTACGATGCCAAGGCCGAAGGTTTCGTGCCCGGCGGCGCCAGCCTGCACAACTGCATGAGCGGGCACGGGCCGGATGCCGCGACCTTCGAGAAGGCCAGCAACGCCGACACCAGCGCGCCGTCCAAGGTGGCCAACACCATGGCCTTCATGTTCGAGACGCGCAACGTGCTGTGCCCGACCGCCCAGGCCTTGAGCTCGCCCCAGCTGCAGGGCAGCTACCAGGATTGCTGGGCCACTATCCGCAAGAATTTCCGCACGACCCCGTAGGGAGCAGCATGGCGCACCAGACCATCCTCGAATTCGCCACGACTGGCCGCGGCACGCGCGACATCACCGGCGCGGTGGCGCAGGTGGTGGCGCAGTCCGGCATCGAGTGCGGGCTGGTGCACGTCTTCGTCCAGCATACCAGCTGCTCGCTGACGATCACGGAAAACGCCAGCCCGGACGTGCGGCGCGACCTGGAAACCATCGTCGAGCGCCTGGCGCCGGACGGCGACCCGGTCTACCGCCACGACGAGGAAGGGCCGGATGACATGTCGGCCCACGCGCGCAGCGTGCTCACCGATACCGGATTGACGGTGCCGGTGGGCGGCGGCCGGCTGCTGCTCGGCACCTGGCAAGGCATCTATTTGTGGGAACACCGCACCTCGCCGCACCGGCGCAAGGTGGTGGTGACGGTGCTCTAGCGGCGGCTCAGCGCTGTGCGCCTGCCTTGGGCGTGAATTCCAGGTAACCCGGGAAGCGCGTCGCCGGGCCAAGCCGGAACGGCCAGCGCGGGTCGGCCTGCGCCATCTCGACAGTGACGGGGCTATCCCACCAGTCGCCGATCACGCGGATGCCCGGCGTGTCGGGCACGACCGCGCTCAGCTCCAGGTAATTGACCCAGTATGGCGTTTCCATGGTCGCCATGTAGTAGCGCAGCCCGTCCTCGGTGCGCTGCTTCTCGAACAGCTTGTTGTAGCGGCTTTGCGGATTCAGCTGGTGCAGCGTTGCCGTCGTGTAGGCGGACCCGGCCGGCATGAACTCGTGCGGGACGATGGCCAGCAGCGCCGGCCTGGCCGATACCAGGAAGTAGCGCTCGTTCGCAAAATACACCGCCCGGCCGGGGCGATTGCTGGGCAGGCGCGCGGCTTCCATGTTGTCGAGTTTGGCAAGGAGCCGGTTCCCGACAGCGGCCAGCTCCTCCGTGGAATAGCTGCTGAACAGGCCGGCGCCTTTCAGGCGAATGTCGCGCATGCGCCCGGCAGGGTGGAGATTGATCAGGTGGTAGCGGAACTGGGCTTGCAGGGGCACGCCCTCGTGCAGGGGCGTCGAGGTGATGTCGGTGCTGGCTTCCCACCCGGCCAGGGCATGGCCCATGCAGGCGACCAGCACCAGCGCGAGCGCGGCGCCGCGCAGGCGCTTATCATCGATCCGGAAGTTCAAGCTTGCCATACTCTTGAATACGTTTTGCATAGTGGTCGAAGTTCAGGGCCAGCTTTTCTCCCGACAGCACATTCAGGAAAACCAGCATGCAGTAGTCCCGGCTCGATTTTTCCGTGACAAAGTAGAAGGCAAGCTGCTGCTGGACCGCCGGCTCCTGCATTTGCTTGCGCATCTGCTCGCCCTTCGGCCCGGCTGCCGTGAAGGACTGCTCCACGAATTGCCTGACCGTCGCCTGTTGCGGCAGGTGGACATCCCGGAAGGTCCGGTAGGCGGTTCGCAAGGTGGCGCGGTCATCGTCGCTCAGGGGCATGCGTTCGCAGACGGCCATGGTGTCGCCGGCCAGCTTGTCCACGTCCATGAACGACAGCGCCGCCGCCTGCATGGCGCTCCAGTCGGCGCACCTGGCCAATGGCGGGGACATCAACAGGCAGAGCGGGATCAGCAGTCGTATCGGCATGGCGTCGCTTTTTCGTTCGGGTCGTGTGCGCTGGGCAGAGCAAGGCAATGTATCCGCGTACGGCTTGCCATGTCAACAATACCCGCCCTGCATGTGCAGCCGTGTGCGCTTACCCGGCGTGCATGCGCGCTCATCGGCAACACGGCGGGACGCTCGGGTGGATTCCGAGCGCACAGTGTGCGTCAGCGGCCGGCTGGCGCGCGAGCGCTGCGTCGCGCCGCCCCGCCGCTGTCCGCAGTGGGCAGCACGGTCGTCACCAGCTGCGGCAGCGACCAGGCGCCCTCGGCGTTGATGCCCCGGCAGTCGCCGCTCGTTTCCTGGGCGCTGTGCACAAAACGCCGGCCGTCCCAGGTCCAGGTGTCGTAGGCCCAGCAATCGCCGCCGCTGTGCAGTTTCAGCGATGCGTTCAGGCTGCCGCCGGCATAGCCGCTTGCGAACAGGGTCACCAGCTGCGGCCGGTAAGGCGGCGCCGCGTTGATCACCCAGTACGCCGCCCCGTCGTTGTAGGCCGCGACCGTGCAGCGCATCGACACCAGCAGCTTCGTGGCCGACAGGCGGCGCACGGCCAGGTCCGCCATGGCGTCGTCCAGGCCGCCTGCAGCGCACTCCCTGCTCGACGCCGCCAGCGCCGCACGCAGGCGTTTCATCGCGGACGCAGGCAGGCGCACGCTGTCGTCGGCCGGCACCGGCGCGGCCTGGACGACCGGAGGCGGCAGCGGCGGCAAGACCCTGCTCTCGTCGGCCGCGCCCGCGTCGATTGCCGCAGCGCGCGTGCCGGCCCGCCCCTGGAAGGCGTCCATCCGCGCCAGCACGGCGGCGGCGCCGGCGGAAGACAGGCGCCAGGTGCGCGTGCCGTCCGACCAGGCAACCGTGCCCTGCCTGCCGAGCGCGGTGACCAGCAGCGCCGTGTGCGCGGGCGCGAGCGGCGCCGTCCAGTTGTCCTGCTCGATGGCGAGTTCGCCCGCAGGCGCGCCGTCGACCCGCATCGTCAGCATCAGCACGGGCGGCCAGCCGGCCGCGCCGGCGCCCTCGCCCGGATGGCCGAGCTGGAGCGTGCCCTGCACAGGCTGCCGCGGCCCGGCCCGGCGCGTCAGGAGCACCGACACCGGCAGCGCGCCGCCTTCATCACTCTCAGCGCCCGCTCCTCCAGCGGCCGCAGCGTGATAGCCGGCGGCGCGGCAGGTGCGGGTGTTGTCGCAGGTGATTTCCCAGTCCTGGTCCGCGAAGCGCAGGCTCGCGGGCGGCGTGGCTGTGGCCCAGGCAAGGGGCGGCGCGGCCGCCAGCAGCCCTGCCACGATCGCCCATCGATGTCCGAATTGCTTCATGCGCTCCCTGTGCCCGGCTGTAAACGTGCCGGCTGCCCGGGCCCATCTTAACGTGATCATGTTTGCTGTTCAATCAACAAGGATGGCGGGTCATTTCCCACGGCGGACACGGCACCAGCAGTGTGCGGCCCGCTTGACTGGCCGTGCGATGATGACAACAACGCCTTTGCACCCCGGGCCATGGCCCGGTTCGCCGCCAGACAACCGCAACAACACATGACCGATATCCTCATCATCCTGTTCCTGATCCTGCTGAATGGTGTATTCGCCATGTCCGAACTGGCGCTGGTCTCGGCCAAGCGCACGCGCCTGGAGAAACAGGCGGCCGAGGGCAGCCGCGGCGCCCGCACGGCGCTGAAGCTGGCCGACAACCCGAGTCACTTCCTTTCCACCGTCCAGGTCGGCATTACCGTGATCGGCATCTTCAACGGCGCCTTCGGCGAGGCTTCGCTGGTGGCGCGGCTGCGGCCCTGGCTGGAGTCGATGCCGGCGCTGGCGCCCTACGCTTACCAGCTCGCACTTGGCATCGTGGTGGCCTGCATCACCTTCGCCTCGATCATCCTCGGCGAACTGGTTCCCAAGCGGATCGCCATGCGTTATCCGGAGGCGATGGCCACCCTCATCGCCCCGCCGCTGCGCCTGCTGTCGACCGTGATGTCGCCTTTCGTCAAGGTGCTGGCCTTGACCACCGAGGCGATCGCGCGCCTGATCGGCATCGGCCACCACAAGGCCGAGGCGCCGACCGAGGAAGACATCACCGGCATGATCAAGGAAAGCACCGACGCCGGCGTTTTCGAGAAAACCGAATACGACATCGTCTCGCGCGCGCTGCGCCTCGACGACCGCCACCTGAAGGCGCTGATGACGCCGCGCATCGACGTGGCCTTTGTCGACCTGGAGGGCGAGCGCAGCGAGGTATTGCGGCGCATCGCCGACAACAATTACAGCCGCTTCCCCGTGTGCCGCGGCGACCGCACCCAGGTGGTCGGCTTCATCCACACGCGCGACCTGTTCGCCCAGGCGGTGCGCGGCGGCTCGCTCGACGCCATCGACATCGACGCCGCGGTCCAGGACATCCTGTATGTGCCGGAAACCGTCAGCGCCATGGCCCTGCTCGAGCTGTTCAAGCAGCACGGCGCCGAGCTGGCCCTGATCGTCGACGAATACGGCGACATCCAGGGCATGGTCACGCTGACGGACGTGATGAGCGCGCTGGTGGGCGACGTGTCCGTGATCGGCGAACACCACGATGCCGACGCCGTGCAGCGCGAGGACGGCACCTGGCTGGTCGACGGCGGCGTGGCGCTAGACCGCTTCCGCGATTTGTTCGGCGCCCACGTGCGCTTCCCGGGCGAGGAAGTGGCGGCCTACCACACGCTGGCCGGCTTCCTGCTGTACCGGCTCGGCTACATCCCGCGCGCGGCCGAGTGCGTGGAGTGGGAGGAATTCAGGTTCGAGGTGCTGGACATGGATGGCAACCGCATCGACCGCGTCCTCGTGGTCCACACGCCGCGTCCACCGGCGCCGGACGATGACGACGAGGATGGCGCCGGCCGCGACGCGCCCCTGCATTAGCGGGCGCCGCGCGCGTGACTCAGCTCGTTTGCGTGACGTGGGCTTCGCGCAGCGAGCGCCAGCCCAGGGTCGAGGCGATGGCGCGCCGGTAGCGGGTGTCGATGTGGGCGGGCGTGCGGCGGATATAGTCTTCGGCCGCCTCGCGCTGCGCGCCGCTGCGGCTGGACAGCCAGGCCACGACCTCGCTCGTGCTCGGCACGCGTCCGCTGACGCCGTCGAACTTGGGCGGCAGCGCGGTCCAGACGGCGGCGTCGATCCGCTTGTCGTCCAGCCAGGCCTGGATGCGGGCGTCGACCCGGGCGCCAGCGACCGGCGGGATGCTGCCGATGTAGTCGGGCCGGTCGGCGGCGATCTTTTCGCGCGCGCCGAGCATGGCGCGCGCGGTGTCGAGGTCCTGGGTGGCGAGATAGGCCCAGTAGGTCGGCATCAGGCGCGCGCCTTCGCACAGGACCAGGGCCAGCTCCGGGCTGTCGTCGCTCTGGCGCGTGTATTCCAGCGGCAGCCGGGGGCCGCCCGGGTGCCAGCCGGAGGCAAGTTTCAGGGGCTGCGGCTTCCACAGCAGCGAGCCCCAGGCGATGCAGACGATATTCATGGCGCTGTATGTACTCGAAGTAGGCGAAACAAAACGACAGTCTAGTCCGGTAATCGATTCGGCGGTGCGCGGCTGGGTTCGCCCATGCGGCAAGGCAGTCCGGAATACTCCGGCGCCGGAGTTCGCGTGGTCTGCGAGGTAGCGAACGGAGTGGGCGCGGCAAAGCGCGCACACTTGCCGTCACACCTGCACTGGAGCCGATCATGACCCGCCGTTTCACGCTTGCCACCGCCGTTCCCGCCTCCGCCGCCGAGGCCTGGTCCTGGTCCACCTCGATCAAGGGCATCAAGCAGGAAATGTGGCCGGTGCTCAAAATGACCTTCCCGAAAGGGCTGACCCACATCGGCAAGGACACCACGCTCGACAAGCCGCTCGGCCGCTGCCAGTTCCTGCTGCTCGGCCTGTTCCCGATCGATATGTCGAAGCTGACCTTCGTGGAGATCGAGCCGGGGCGGCGCTTCGTCGAGCAGTCGCCGCTGTTGTCGATGCGGCTGTGGCGCCATGAGCGCATCGTCACGCCTACCGGAGACGGCGCGATCGTCACCGACAATGTCGAATTCACGCCCCGTTTTGCGCCGCCGATCGTCGGCTGGTTTGTGAAGCGCTTCTTCGAGCATCGCCACGCGGTGCTGTCGCGCTCGTTGCGCTGATTCAGCCTCGGCTTTCTGTTTCGGCGTCAAGGCCGGGCCGGCGCCTTTTTCCGCTTCCTGCGGCCAGGCTCTTCATCCCTCTTCCCTGGTTTTCCGCCCCCTTCATGCCGGGCGGGTAGGCGCACACGCTTGGTGCCCGGCGGTTTGACCTTTCCGGCGAATCGGCCTATATTTTTGCTCATCGATTGGAAAGGTTTCCAGTCACCGTCTCTCAGCTTCCATCAAGACCAACGTCCAGTTGGCGCCCCGTGGCGCAGCCGTCCTGGCTTGCCCACTTTTCTTGGAGTACAACGAGGAGATAGCGTGAACTACGATCATCAACACCGCAGCTCGAAGTGGAAACCTTTCCAGTCAACTGTCCGTACGGTCGCGGCCGGGCTCCTGCTGGCTTGCGGCGCCCAGGCCTCGGCCAGCGTCACCAATCCCGCCATCGGCCAGCTGCTTTGGTCCGAGGAATTCAACGGCAACAGCGTCACCACGGCCACCTGGACCGCCCAGGATGGCAACGGCTGCCAGATCAATCTTTGCGGCTACGGCAATGCCGAGCTGCAGTACTACAGCCCGAACAACGCCAGCATCGGCACCGTACCCTTCGAGTCCGGTACCCGCGCCCTGGCGATCCGCGCCCAGCGCCAGACCGTGGGCGGCAACAGTTTTACCTCGGCCCGGCTCGATACCAAGGGCAAGGTGCAGGTGCAGTACGGGATGATCGAGATCCGCATGAGCACCCCTGCCCTGGGTACCGGCCTGTGGCCCGCCGCCTGGATGCTGGGCGTGAGCCCGCAGACCTGGCCGCGCAACGGCGAGATCGACATCATGGAGATGGGCCACAAGGCCGCGAGCCGGGCCGCCTCGGGTGCCCCTTCGCCTGACCGCTTCACCGCCTCGAACGTGATCACCTGGCAGCAGGCCGCCTGCGTGCCGGGCAACGAAAGCTGCGCCGCCTCGACCGCCTGGCAGACCAAGAGCTGGGTCGTGCCGCCGACCTCGCTGGCGAACCGCTTCGTCCTCTACCGCATGTACTGGACCGAGAGCGAGATGCGCTTCACGCTGGTCGACAACGGCGTCGAGCGCAACATGTACGATGCGCCGCTGCCGGTGAACTCGACCGCGCTGCAGGCGCCCTTCTACCTGCTGCTCGACATGGCGGTGGGCGGCAACTTCACCGACGCCGCCTCGCCGGCCCAGGTGACGTCCACGCTGCCGGCCACCATGTACGTCGACTACATCCGCGTCTACCAGCTCGACGGCAAGGGTACGGTGAAGCTCGGCAACCAGACGCTGCCCGAGGTCGGCAAGTTCGGCGTGTTTACCGATAACACCGCCGTCAACAGCAAGCTTGTTGCCGGCACCAGTTCCGACATCTTCCTGTGGAATGCGGCCTCCAGCGGTGCGGGCAATACCGCGCCCTACGAGGGCAGCAACGTGATCGCCTGGAACTACACCGCGCCTGGCCAGTGGTTCGGCGGCGGCGTGCAGGCACGCCAGGCGCGCGACCTGTCGAACTTCCGCAACGGCACGGTGAAATTCCGCATCAAGATCCCGGCGAACGTCTCGTTCAACATCGGCGTGGGCGACACCTACACCAACCAGAACTGGGTCAATTTCCCGGCCAATACCACGGCGCATGGCCTGGTGCGTAACGGCGACTGGGCCCAGGGCAGCATCCCGGTCTCGACCCTGATCGGGCCGAGCGTCGCGCTGCAGTCGATGCTGGACGTGTTCATGATTTCGAGCGACGCCAACCGGCTACCG
>Ga0265780_10006612_pt1 | contig 14346 bp, 13 predicted proteins | sample P1T30metagenome_FD_192432 | JGI IMG/M metagenome (GOLD analysis project Ga0265780, IMG submission 192432) | Plant litter microbial communities from East Loma Ridge, Irvine, California - P1 T30 | ecosystem: Environmental > Terrestrial > Plant litter > Unclassified | place: USA: California... | reverse complement strand
GAAAACCTGGACTCACCCCGCTATGACCCTGCTGTTACCCTGGACTCTCATGAACTTAAGGGAGGGCTGACCCAGATCTAAGGAATAACTTTTATCAGCGCCGGTATTACTACTGTCAGGCTGGTACTGGTTACAGGCTCCCGTTACGACCAATATAAAAGCCAATTCCTGTTTTACCCCCTGTTACAACCGCATATAAGCCTGTCCTTTTTTATTAATACTTACATTATTTTGCCATCTAATCCTATGGCATTCAACTGAATTATTTATTTTAGCCACTTTCTTAAATATATGAATGCAGATATTGAAAAACTAAACCAGATTTCAACGCAGGTAAGACGGGATATCGTAAGAATGGTACACCAATGCCAGTCGGGCCACCCCGGCGGTTCCCTGGGTTGTACTGATTACCTGGTAGCTCTTTACTTCCATGTAATGAAGCATAATCCTGATTTTAATATGGATGGAAACGGAGAAGATTTATTTTTCCTTTCAAATGGCCATATTTCACCTGTTTTTTACAGCGTGCTTGCCCGCTCAGGTTATTTTGACATCAGTGAACTTGCCACTTTCAGAAAACTTAATTCCAGGCTGCAGGGGCATCCAACAACGCACGAAGGCCTGCCGGGGATAAGAATGTCGTCCGGATCTCTCGGACAGGGCTTATCCGTAGCTATCGGTGCTGCGCTTGCCAAAAAGCTGAACAATGACAACTCGCTGGTATTTACACTTCATGGAGACGGAGAATTACAGGAAGGACAAATATGGGAGGCAGCGATGTTTGCTCCTCATAATAAAGTTGACAACCTGATCTCTGCAATTGATTTTAACGGGCAGCAGATCGACGGACCAACAGAGAAAGTACTTTCTCTTGGCAACCTCAGGGCAAAATGGGAAGCTTTCGGCTGGGATGTACTCGAAACAGACGGCAACGACATACAAAAAGTTATAGAAACGCTTGATGTTGCCAAATCAAGAGCATTCAAAGGCAAACCTGTTATGATCCTGATGAAAACCAACATGGGGCATGGGGTCGACTTCATGATGGGTTCGCACAAATGGCATGGTGTTGCGCCTAATGACGAGCAGCTTCAGGCTGCACTGGCTCAGCTGGAGAGTGGTTTGGAGGATTATTAATTCCGCATTCTCTTACACGGAAAAAGATAAAAGTAATACCGTTCCACGGGATTACACCTTCGACAAACAACCCTCAAATAAATTGAAATGAAGAAATATACTTTTACAGAAAAAAAAGATACACGTTCAGGATTTGGTGCAGGCTTACTTGAAGCCGGTAAAAATAACGAGAACGTAGTGGCACTTTGTGCCGACCTGGTAGGCTCCCTTAAAATGGAAGCGTTCATTAAGGAATTCCCTGAACGTTTCTTCCAGATCGGGATAGCTGAAGCCAATATGATGGGAATTGCAGCCGGCATGACCATCGGCGGAAAAGTTCCGTTTACCGGTACATTCGCCAATTTCTCTACAGGAAGAGTTTACGACCAGATCAGGCAGTCTATTGCTTACTCGGGCAAAAATGTTAAGATCTGTGCTTCTCATGCCGGCCTTACCCTGGGAGAAGATGGTGCTACTCACCAGATACTTGAAGATATCGGCCTGATGAAGATGCTTCCGGGCATGACCGTTATCAACCCTTGCGACTATAATCAGACAAAAGCGGCAACCATAGCGATAGCAGAGTATGAAGGCCCTGTATACCTTCGTTTCGGAAGACCTGTTGTTCCTATTTTCACCGATCCTGATCAGAAATTCGAGATCGGGAAAGCCCTGATGATCAATGAAGGTAAAGACGTAAGTATTTTTGCTACCGGTCATCTGGTTTGGGAAGCCATCCTTGCCGGTGAAAAACTTGCTGAGATGGGTATAGATGCCGAGATCATCAACATCCATACGATAAAACCACTGGATGAAGAAGCAGTATTAAAATCTGTGGCTAAAACAGGTTGTGTGGTTACTGCCGAAGAGCATAACCGCCTTGGCGGTCTTGGAGACAGTATTGCCCAGCTTCTTTCCAGAAACAACCCTACTCCTCAGGAATATATCGCTGTAGACGATTCTTTCGGCGAAAGCGGCAAACCTGCCGAGCTCATGACAAAATACGGCCTTGATAGTGAAAACATTATTAAAGCGGTACAAAAAGTTATGGCCAGAAAGAAATAAAAGAAGAAGGTCCGGACGTAATGCCCGGACCTTCTTCTTTATTCAGCGGTTTCTTCAGCGGTCTCTATCCAGTTACCGTCTTCCCTTATTATTTCAATAAGCTCATCGAGAGCATTTTCCGTATTCACATTTTTCTTTACTACCTCTTTGCCCCTGTATAAGGTAATCTTGCCGGGCCCCGTGCCTACGTATCCGTAGTCGGCGTCAGCCATTTCACCCGGCCCGTTTACAATACATCCCATAATACCTATTTTTAGTCCTTTGAGATGACTTGTACGACTCCTTATCATCTGGGTAGTGTCCTGGAGATCGAACAGGGTCCGGCCGCAGCTGGGGCAGGAAATATATTCAGTTTTGGAAATCCTTGAACGGGTAGCCTGCAGAACTCCAAACGAGGTACTTACTATAATTGCTGTATCTGCCTCCGGAGCATCGAGCCAAAGCCCGTCTCCAAAGCCGTCTACCAGCAATGCTCCTACATCTGTTGCTGCATACAGCTGCAGTTTTGTGTGAAAATCTGTATCAGCACTGCCTTCAGAAGCGCGATAAGATCTTTTGATAATGACAGGAACATTTATTCCCTGCTCCTCGAGAAAAAAGAAAAACTGCCGTTGATCTGCCATTCCATGCTGCTCTGCGGTTTCAAGCACAAAAACCAGCGTTTGGTCGGCCTGGATATGCTTAAACAGGTCGGACGAAAGATCTGTATACGATATGCGCAGCAGGTTGAGGGAGCTGTCTTTTTCTTCAGCACCTGCAAATTCATCCAGCGTAAACAGCGGATGGCAATTCTTTTTATTGCCAAGGGTTTTCCATGTTGAATAATTGTACAACTGCTTCAGATTCCCCGGCATACTGAACGAGGGAATACCATCTGCCAGGTACACAAAATCGACAGATTGCTCTGCCATATTGTACTTGTCGAGCAATGCAGAATACTTGTAACCTGCATCGCCGAGTATCATCGGATCTTTTAAATTCTTTTCAGAGAGGTCTGCTATGACACGCGGAACCTGGTGCCCGCCGATGAAGGTATTCAGTTCGGCAGAGCTTCGCTTTTTATATTCGTAGGGGCTGAACGCTGCAGGAAAACGCTGCTGCTCCTGTTCGGTTTTACCCTGCCTGCCTGTATATCTTGCGGCAAGTGCTATAGCTACCGGAGCTTCCGCTTCGGGCTCTTCTGTTAATGATACACGAATAGTATCTCCTAAACCGTCTTCAAGCAGGGTGCCTATACCCACGGCCGATTTGATGCGCCCGTCTTCTCCGTCACCGGCCTCTGTAACTCCGAGATGCAGGGGATAATTCATCCCCTCATTCTGCATGGTTTCCACAAGCAGCCTGTAGGCCTGTACCATTACCTGCGGATTGCTGGATTTCATGGAAATTACCAGGTTATAATAATTCTGATCTTCACATATCCTGATAAACTCCATGGCCGACTCTACCATTCCACGCGGAGTATCGCCATAATAGCTCATAATACGGTCTGATAAAGAACCATGATTAGTGCCTATTCTCATGGTGGTTCCGTATTCCTTACAGACCTTTATAAGAGGTACAAACTTCGTATAGATCCGGTCCAGTTCAGCCTGGTACTCAGCCGCTGTATAATCAAGCTGGTCGAAGCGTTTTTTATCGGCATAATTGCCCGGGTTGATTCGTACTTTCTCCACAATCCTCGCAGCCAGCTCTGCTGCATTAGGCGTAAAATGAATATCAGCGATCAGGGGTACATCATAGCCACGGCGGCGCAGTTCTTTTTTAATTTCAGCAAGGTTCTGTGCTTCTTTGATACTGGGTGCGGTAATACGAACGTATTCACAACCTGCTTCAACCATCCTTATCGTCTGCTCAACTGTCCCGATGGTATCCATAGTATCCGTAGTGGTCATGCTCTGGATACGGATAGGATTATTTCCTCCCATAGCAATATTACCAACCGGAACTTCGCGCGTGATAAAACGGGAGTAACTGGTAAGAGAATTACAATATTTACCTTTCAGCACAGCATTCGTCTCAGAGATCATAATCTTTAAATTATTACAAACTTAGATAAAATTATTTTATAAGTATTTTTCCGAAGGGACTTATAAATTGATTTTATCGGTCTCTCATCAGCCTTTAAAAACAAATTGAAAGATGAAAACTTAGATAAAATTATTAAATCAGCCTTCCCCTGATAACTAATGTACCGGCGATCCTGTCATGAAGACATTTTTGCTTCCTGTGGAAAAAACCGATAAAATATCCCACCCCCAGTGAGAGGAAAGACAATATTTTTGAAATATTTCGAATAAATGATTTCTTCATACCTATCGGGAGACCTTCCTCGTCTGTCACTTTTATAGAAAGCCATATTTTTCCCATAGTACCCTGCTTATCCGAAGCTTCCATTATAATAGCATAAACAGCCTTTACCAGCGGAACTGCCGCTAAGCCCGATACCGACACCCATATACTTAGCGTCTTATCACTGATAAAAACATTAACCAGGAATGCAGACAGGGCATACAAGCCGAAGATGAGCAGGTAGTCGATTACGACCGCCAGCAATCTTGTATCCAGTGTGGCATAATACTGGGGAGCGGCATTGTTCATGGCAAAACCCAGGAAGTCGCACAATTCCTTTACTTCCTGTGCTTCTTTAAAATCGTCCATACCAGCTGCCTTAACGAAGGTCTGCGGACTGATGTTCATTTCCTTTAGTTGCAGCAGACTGTACGGTCCGGAAGGTTTTCCGTTAATTACAACGAGATAAGCAGAGGCCTGACCGGTATTCATAGATCTTAGGGATTAAATTATTACTCAAAAAAACAAAAAGTTCATGGCATTCACCATGAACTTTCGTCTATAAAACTTAGCGCGCTAAATCTATACTCTAATACCTGTTAACCTCGAACTTCGACAGTCCTCCTTCGAGATTTATTATGATCTTATTTACAGCAGAGCTAAAACCCGGAGTAATAAAGGTTCCGTCGGCCTGCTTGTTAAAACCTTCAAAATCATTGGAAGACAGCCCTGAATCCAGGCGGATCTGGCATGCAGCTGATTTTGGAACGGAAATTTCTATGTCTGATACTCCTGTTTCTGCAGCAACATTTGTTGTTCCCTGCGGTTCTCCCAGCTTCACTCTCATTGAAGCCGCACCGCCTTCAAACCTCAGATTACGAACCTTATAAGAACTAAGGTCGAAATCGATCTTACCTGCACCTACCTCAAAATTAATATCCCATACAGGAAACTGGCTTAACTTCAGCTGAACTTTATTGGCATTACCATCTCCTTTACTCCATTTCTGCTTTCCGTTCATCTTAAAATTCAGCACATCCACACTGTCTCTTATGATCTTGGTAAGCGAATAATTGCCAAAACGCTGTTTTACCTCTGCATCGAAGAGATTCGAGGTACTGTCTTCCATAATGTAGGATGTAGCGCCTCCCGAAATGTTCAGCTCTGCCCGGCTTATACCGGGACTGATAGTTTCTGAAAAAGTATTGCTTTTGTAATTGCCTTCTACCACATCCGTCTCGGAATCATCTTCCCGGTAAAACCATCTGCCTCTCCTTCCGTCGTCGGGCCTTGTTCCCTGGTAAGCAATAAATGCCAGGGCGGCAAACGTGATTATAATTGCAGCTGCTCCCGCCCTGCCTGAATTCTCTCTGCTAAAAAGCATGTTTGCTCCTATTATAATCAGTACAAGCGGCCAGAAGCGCCACAATGTATCCCAGTGAAAGTCTATAACCCCGAAATTATCCAGCAGTAACACGCCGCCTATAAATACGAATATTAGTCCCCAAATTATTCTCTCTGTTTTCATCTTATCTGTTTGTATACGGTTATCTACTGAATTTATAAGTATTATACCAATGGCTGATCGTCTGGTTTATCGGTACTTTCCGTTTTTACCTCCGGCTTCGCAGGCTCTTCGACCGGTTCCTGAAAGATCACCTTCTTTTTGCCGGATGGGCGGATGAGTATGATAACCCCTATCACCACGAACACTAGCGGCCATAATTTAGCGAAGGAAAACCAATAAGGCAGTACAAAGAACTGATTAAGCAGGAAACAGCAGCCTATTACGATAAGGATGATGCCGGCAACAGCACGACCATTGCCTTCATTTTTTGGTTGAGGATATCCCGACCTGATGTTACCCGGATTATTTCTCTGGCTTTCATCATACGCCCTGTAATCTGCTTCCATATTAAAAGCTCCCCCGAAAGGTTTTGCAGGCACTGCTATCCATAAAATAATATAGATCCAGAGACCGCCCAGTGCGAAAATGGTCATTAAAAGGAAGATCACCCGTACCCAGGTTACATCCATATTTAAATAGTCTGAAAGCCCCGATGCAACTCCGGCAATCATTTTATTGGATTCATCACGCTCTAACTTCTTTTCCATTTTCTTAATTTTAAGTCTTTACAATCATATATTACCTGCCAGCGGCTTAATTACTATTTCATCTACATTAGCCCCGGCACTCATATTTATACTTGCCAGCACAGCATCTGCAACGTCATCCGCTGCTACAAAACGCTCAGCCGGGATAGTGGTACCGTCCCAGGAGCTGGTAAGTGTAGATCCGGGGTGAATTGCTGTTACCTTTACCTTGTAAGGCATCAGCTCCTCCCGGAGTACTTTTGTTAGACTCAGCAGTGCAGCCTTTGTTACACTGTAAGATCCGGCTGCTACAACGGGCTGTAATGCAGCTACAGAACAGATATTAATAATATGTCCGCTTCTTCTTTCTTTCATTGCCGGAGCGAAGGACCGGCAAAGCATATAAGCGGTATTAAGATTGACCTGCAGCTGAAGAGGCAAAATATTTTCCGCTTCTTCCAGTATGGAGCCCGGGTAGAATACTCCTACATTATTTATTAAAACATCAACACACTGAAAGTGTTGTTGTACAAAAACAGCAAACTTTCTCACCTGATCTGCATCAGAACAGTCGGTTTGCAAACCGTACACGTTAATATCAGGGGTTTCCTGCGAAAGATCATTGATGAAAGAACTAATTTCCTGCTGGCTTCGGGAACAGATTACAAGGTTAAAACCTTCCTTTGCCAGCTTATTTGCAATTGCTCTGCCCATTCCTTTTGTGGCTCCGGTAATTACGGCATTCATGCTCATAAAAGTAAATTAAAGTGTAACGTTAAAAAAAGTTATTTTTAGGCCAAAAATTATAGCAATGATTTTTTATCCCCTTGGTAAATATATATTATTATTAAAAGCAGTTTTCAGGAAACCGGAAAAATGGAATATTTACCGGAAAGAAATTTTCCATGAGATGAACTCCATAGGCGTAGGCTCAGTATGGATCATTTCTATTATCTCGGTATTCCTGGGAATGGTTACAACTGTGCAAACAGCCTATCAGCTTGTGAGCGACCTTATTCCGCGTTCAATTATAGGAAGTATTGTAAGAGATTCCACTATTCTTGAGTTAAGTCCTACAATCTCGGCAATTGTACTTGCAGGCAAGGTCGGTTCCAGTGTAGCCTCTCAGATAGGGACAATGAGAGTTACCGAGCAGATCGACGCACTGGAAATTATGGGAATAAACTCGCCCGGATACCTGATACTGCCCAAAATTATCGCAGCAGTTATAACCATCCCCCTGCTGATTGTAATTTCGATCGGACTGAGCATCTGGGGCGGTTACCTGGCCGGGACCTTATCCGGCGCCGTTTCCTCCAACGATTTTATACTTGGCGCGACAGACGGGTTCAGGGGATTTACCATCGTTGTATCCATGATAAAAGCGATTATCTTTGCATTCATTATAACATCTGTATCAGCCTATCAGGGCTTTTATACATCGGGGGGCGCTCTTGAAGTCGGAATTTCGAGTACCAGGGCGGTAGTTATCAGTTGTATTATGATCTTATTTGCCGACTATTTAGTGGCTCAATTACTATTATGATAGAAATCAACGACATTCATAAAACATTTGGAGATAATTACGTTCTGAAAGGCATTTCATCTACCTTTAAGGAGGGGATGAACAATCTTATTATCGGTGGATCCGGATCCGGAAAAACCACACTGCTCAAATGTATGGTCGGGCTCCACGAACCTGATCAGGGTTCGGTCATATATGATGGCCGCGATTTCACCAGGATGAATTTTGAAGAAAAGATCGAAATCCGTAAAGAAATCGGGATGCTTTTCCAGAGTTCGGCCCTGTTTGATTCGATGACGGTGGAGGAGAACATTATGTTCCCTCTTAACATGTTCACCGATCAAAAGAAAAAGGAGAAACTGGATCGAGTTAATTTTTGCCTTGAGCGGGTTAACCTGGCAGGCAAAAACAAGCTCTTGCCTGCTGAATTATCGGGAGGGATGAAAAAGCGTGTGGGCATTGCAAGGGCCATTTCGATGCAGCCGAAATACCTGTTTGTAGATGAGCCTAATTCGGGACTTGATCCTAAAACATCTATAGTGATCGATGAGCTGATCAATGAGATAACAGATGAATACCGGATAACCACCGTTGTGGTAACGCATGATATGAACTCGGTGATGGGAATCGGCGAACATATCATCTTTCTTTATAACGGTCAGAAAGAATGGGAAGGCTCCAATAAGGAGATCGCTCATACAGATAATCAACAATTAAACGACTTTGTGTTTGCGAGTAAATTTACTCAGGCGGCAAAGGAGAAACTTTAAATGCCATAAAAGGCTGACTACTCAGAATGATCTCATTACTTACTCCGCAACACTGGAAAGATTACGAACTTATTGATTGCGGAAATTTTGAAAAACTGGAACGGTTTGGAAACATTATCCTTATCCGGCCGGAGCCCCAGGCTGTATGGGCAAAACAACTGTCCGAGTCTGAATGGACCAGCCAGCACCATATCCGGTTCAAAGGGCGCTCTGCCACTTCTGGCGAATGGGTAAAAAAGAACCCTAAAAGCCCGGACCGCTGGAATATAGAATACAGGAACGACGAAGTCTCGATCAAACTCAGACTGGCGCTAACCTCATTTAAACACGTGGGCTTGTTCCCGGAGCAGGCGGTAAACTGGGATTATATCTCAGAAACCGTACGTAAGTTCAAAACGCCGGAACCTAAGGTATTAAACCTGTTTGCTTATACCGGCGCTGCTTCATTGGTTGCGCGGGCGGCAGGCGCAGATACCACACATGTTGACTCCATAAAACAGGTTGTTACCTGGGCCAATGAAAACCAGGAATTATCCGGTTTAAAAGATACCCGCTGGGTTGTTGAAGATGCCCTGAAATTTGTGAAGAGGGAGATTAAAAGAGGTAAAAAATATAACGGCATCATTCTGGACCCCCCGGCATACGGGCATGGTCCTAATGGCGAAAAATGGAAACTTGAAGACCATATTCTTGAGATGATGCAGGATGTTACACAACTGCTCGACGAATCTGAACATTTCATGATACTAAATACCTACTCTCTGGGCTTTTCGTCTGTAATAGTAGAAAATCTTATCAGGGGCTCCCTGAAAGACCCTCAAAACCTGGAAACCGGAGAACTTTACCTGCAGGCTGCTGCCGGAAGCAAACTGCCGCTGGGCGTTTTTGGAAAAACAAGAAAATTCAGTTAGGTTATTGCACATAAACGTATTTTGCTTACTATTATAGAAGAATGAGGGTATACAAATCACTATTGCTACTTGCTTTAACAGCAAATTTTATAACAATGTCCTGCTCTGAGGGCACCAGCAAGGCTGGAAGTAAAACTGACGCCCGGGCGGATAGTTCCGGAACAACAGCTGAAGCGGCTGAACCGGTTGCAGCCCCCCTGGATACGGCGAAATACGACCAAAAAATGGCCGAACTGGCTAATGGCGATACCACCGGCCGCTGGCCTGTCAAAGACCAGCCCTACCCTCTGCCTGGCGCGATTCTGCCTTTCAAGCGCGTGGTAGTTTATTATGGCAATTTCCTTTCTAAAAGAATGGGCGCCCTGGGCGAATATCCTCCGAAAGAGATGTGGGAAAGGCTCAACGCCGAGGTAAAAAAATGGGAGAAGGCCGATCCGCAGACACCTGTACAACCCGGCATTCACTATATCGCTGCCGTAGCCAGCGGTACAGAAGGTAAAGACGGAAAATACATTAACCGTATGCCTTTCCGGGATATTGATTCTGCACTCAGCATTGCAAAAATGCATAATGGCATTGTCTTTCTGGATCTGCAGGTGGGGCTTAGCACCATAGAGAAAGAACTGCCCCGGCTTGAAAAATACCTGAAACTGCCCCAGGTGCACCTTGGGATAGACCCCGAGTTTTCAATGAAATCCGGCGCCAGGCCAGGAACCAAAATTGGAACCTATGACGCTGCCGATATCAACTACTGTTCTGATTTTCTGGCAAAGCTGGTAAAAGAGAATAACCTGCCGCCGAAGATATTCGTGGTACACCGGTTTACCAAAAAAATGGTTACCAATTCAAAGAATATTAAACTCCGCCCGGAAGTTCAGTTTGTATTACATATGGACGGTTGGGGTGAACCGGAGCTAAAAAAAGGAACTTACCGCCATTGGATCTTCCCGGAACCGGTACAATTTACCGGGTTTAAATTATTCTATAAGAACGACCTTAAAAAAGAGCCTAAAAGGTTAATGACTCCCGAAGAACTATTAAAACTGAAGCCAAGGCCAAGTTATGTTCAGTATCAATAATAGTTTAAGATAAAGCAGGTGGCAGCAGACCGCCTGCTTTATCTTAAAATTTAAAGACTGCCGTTTTATCGGGATTATCCAGTTTTGTACTCTGCCTATCCCCTTTTACAGTAACATGCAGGAGATTTGTCTGCGACGGATGTTCATCGAACAAAATGGAGTCGTTTACCTCGATAACATTTACATGATTTACTTTCTGCACTTCCAGAAAACACCATGCTGCTTCCTGTTCAATCTGGTAACCCAGATACCTGCACGCTACCGTTTTTCCGTTTATCTTCAGCACGAGATGCTTAGACATGTAATCGGCAATTAACAGGTCCTGCTTTTTCTTATCGGCCGGATTCACTAAATCTACGCCAACCCTGTATTTAGCCTTCAATGCTTTCTCAAAATCGTCAGTAAAGACCTTACTGCTTATCTGAACCACCTTCTCTTTCTCATTATGCTTAATTTCCGTAACGCTTACGAAAAAAGGATGCATAATTGATAAAATTACTGCTACTAAACTCGACATCATATAATAATCACCGCTAATCTATATTGAATTTCAGGAAAAAAGCCTATTATTATCAAAAATTTACAATATACGTTGTCCGAATTTTATTTATACTTCAGCTTAGGTTTACAGCACATTCTTGACTTCGGAGGTTATGACCATATTCTTTTCGTAACTGTTCTCTGCGGCATTTATCTGCTGGGCGACTGGAAACAGGTGCTTATACTGGTTACCGCCTTTACGATAGGACATTCCATAACACTCGCCCTCTCCGTATTTGACAGGATTAAAGTGAATTCCCCGCTCATAGAATTTCTTATTCCCCTGACTATTCTGCTCACAGCATTTTCTAATATCATCAATAAAGATTTTTCGTCCAGGTTCCGTTCCTTCAGTTATCTTATGGCGCTTCTGTTCGGCCTTATTCACGGAATGGGATTCTCTAATTACCTTAAAAGCCTGTTAGGCTCAGACAACTCAGTTGTAAAGGAATTATTTGCATTTAATGCCGGACTTGAATGCGGACAAATCCTTATCGTAATGGCTATTCTGGGAATTTCCTGGATAATGATACAAGTAATAAAGGTTAAAAGACGTGAGTGGAACTTGTTTCTTTCATCAGCGATCATGGGTATTGCATTGGTAATGGCCATGGAAAGACTTAGCAGTATTTAATCAGACTATGCAACAATTTACTTCATACATCTCCAACTCTCCAATTTCACAGCTACGAACATCATTTCGTTTAGTATTGGTCTCTGGTTTAATTTTAGTAAAAAGCGTATCGGCTCAGAACCTCAGTAACCCTGGTTCCAATCATGGCAACAAGTTCGAGCAACTTGGCACGATGCTTCAGGACCCGGGCGTGTACCGTACGGCGTCCGGTGCACCCGGACATGAGTACTGGCAGCAAAGAGCTGATTATAATATAGATGTAGAGCTTGACGATGCCAGGCAGAAGATTACGGGTGCAGAAACTGTAACTTATTATAATAATTCGCCCGATGTTCTTACCTATTTATGGCTCCAGCTGGATGAAAACCAGCACGACCAGAAAAATCCATATAACAAGGCCAATGAAAGCTCTATAAAGGAGAAAATGACAGGTCTTGATATTCAGAGAGTGGTCGGGTTTGAAGAAGACCTGGGTGTTAAGATTCTTAAAGTGAGCGATGGGGCAAACTCTGCTTTGAAATACACGATCAACCAAACGATGATGCGTATAGATCTGCCTAAAGCGCTTAAACCAGGAGAGAAGTTTATCTTCAAAGTAAACTGGAATTATAATATACCCAACAGGATGACTATTGGCGGCCGGGGTGGTTATGAGTATTTCCCCGAAGACAAGAACTATCTTTATACTATAACACAATGGTACCCACGTCTGGCTGTATACTCCGACTTCCAGGGCTGGCAGAATAAACAGTTTATCGGCGCAGGCGAATTTGCTCTTCCCTTCGGCAATTTCAAGGTAAATATTACAGCTCCCGCCGATCACGTTGTCGGCGCTACAGGCGAATGCCAGAATTATGTACAGATGCTTAACAGCAAACAGCTCGGCCGCTGGAAACAGGCGCAAACAGCAAAAGAGCCCGTGGAAATAGTAACGCTGGCCGAAGCAAAAAATGCGTTAAAGATAAACTCGAACAACAAGAAGACCTGGACCTACGTAGCCACAAACGTACGCGACTTTGCCTTTGTGTCTTCCAGGCGCCTGGTATGGGATGCGATGGCAACCTATATCGACGGAAAGAAGACTATGGCAATGTCTTACTATGGTCCCGAAGCATATCCGCTGTATAACCGCTATTCGACGAAGGTTATTGCCCATACATTGAAGGTGTATTCGAAACATACTATTCCTTATCCATACCCTGTAGCCATTTCGGTTGAAGCCGCAAACGGGATGGAATACCCGATGATCTGTTTTAATTATGGCAGGGCTGATAAAGACGGCACCTATTCAGAAGCAACGAAAAACGGCATGATCGGCGTGATAATCCATGAAGTAGGGCATAATTTCTTTCCGATGATCGTTAACTCAGACGAACGCCAGTGGACCTGGATGGATGAAGGTTTAAATACCTTCTGCCAGTTCCTGACAGAACAGGAATGGGACAATAACTATCCTTCACAACGGGGCCCTGCCAGTAAAATAGTAGATTACATGAAGCTTCCCAAGGATAAACTGGAGCCTGTCATGACCAACTCAGAGAACATTATAAATTTTGGCCCTAACGCCTACGCTAAACCGGCTACGGCTCTTAATATATTAAGAGAAACTGTAATGGGCAGGGAGCTCTTCGACTATGCTTTTAAAGAATACGCAAAAAGATGGGCATTTAAGCACCCTACTCCTGCCGACCTGTTCCGCACTATGGAAGATGCCTCTGCGATAGATCTTGACTGGTTCTGGCGCGGATGGTTTTTTACTACCGATCCTGTGGATATTTCTATTGACGACGTGAGATATTACCGCATGAACTCTATGAACCCGGAAATTGAAAAAGCAGCCGACCGCAAAACCGCCAGGGAAAAAGCGTATATTATAGGCAGGGAAAGGAATAAGATAGCAGGGGTTAAATTCGCTGTTGAACAGGATACCAGCCTGCAGGATTTTTATTATAAATATGATCCTTATGAGGTTACCAATAAGTCTAAAGAGGATTTCAGCACGTACTACAGCTCACTGAGCCCGGAAGAGAAAAAGCTCTACGACAGCAAAAAGAACTTCTATGAAATTGATTTCAGTAATGTCGGCGGACTGGTAATGCCGATCATTATCGAGTGGACCTACGCTGACGGCACAAAAGAGGTGGAAAATATTCCAGCTTATATATGGAGAAAAAATGAGAATAAGGTAACTAAAGTTTTTGCGAAAGATAAGGTTGTAAGCTCCGTAAAGCTGGATCCGTTTTATGAAACTTCTGATATAAATGAAAGTAACAACAGCTGGCCGCGACAATCTGTTCCGTCCAGATTTGAACTTTTCAAA
>Ga0265780_10006611_pt1 | contig 14346 bp, 8 predicted proteins | sample P1T30metagenome_FD_192432 | JGI IMG/M metagenome (GOLD analysis project Ga0265780, IMG submission 192432) | Plant litter microbial communities from East Loma Ridge, Irvine, California - P1 T30 | ecosystem: Environmental > Terrestrial > Plant litter > Unclassified | place: USA: California... | reverse complement strand
AAATGGCAAAAGAAGTCAGTGCAATGATCAAATTACAGATCAAAGGCGGAGCGGCAAATCCATCGCCACCAGTAGGGCCTGCATTAGGTGCTAAGGGTGTTAACATCATGGAGTTTTGCAAACAGTACAACGCTCGTACCCAAGATAAAGCAGGTAAAGTATTGCCGGTTGTAATTACTGTTTATGCTGATAAGTCATTCGATTTCATCATCAAAACCCCTCCTGTAGCCATCCAGTTAAAAGATGCTACAAAATTACAGAGTGGTTCTGCTGAGCCTAACCGTAAAAAAGTTGGGTCGGTGACCTGGGACCAGATTAAAGTTATTGCTGAAGATAAAATGCCTGATTTAAATGCATTTACAATCGAATCTGCAATGAGTATGGTTGCTGGAACAGCACGCAGTATGGGAATCACCGTTTCTGGTGACGCACCCTGGAATAATTAATTAAAAACAGTTTACAACAGTGGCGAAATTAACTAAAAATCAAAAAAAGGCACATGCTAAAATAGAAGCTGGTAAAGCTTATACTTTACAGGCTGCTGCTGCTTTGGTAAAAGAAATCACTACCACTAAATTCGATGCATCAGTTGATATTGATGTATCATTAGGTGTAGATCCACGTAAAGCCAATCAAATGGTACGTGGGATTGCTACTTTACCACACGGAACAGGTAAGACTGTACGTGTTTTAGCTTTAGTAACTCCTGATAAGGAAGAAGAAGCAAGAGCAGCTGGCGCAGACTTCGTAGGTTTAGACGAATATGTGGCTAAAATTGAAGGTGGTTGGACCGATGTAGACATTATTATCACTACACCAGCTTGTATGGCAAAAGTGGGTAAATTAGGCCGTGTTTTAGGTCCAAGGAACTTAATGCCAAACCCAAAATCTGGTACAGTAACTAACGAAGTTGGTAAAGCTGTAACTGAGGTTAAAGCAGGTAAGATTGATTTTAAAGTAGACAAAAGCGGTATTATACACGCTTCAATAGGGAAAGTATCATTCCCGGCAGATAAAATTTATGAAAATGCATTAGAGATCATCTCTGTAATTTCTAAATTAAAACCATCTGCTGCTAAAGGAACTTATTTTAAGAGCATTCACGTGTCTTCTACAATGAGTCCTGGAATTGCAATTGAAACAAAATCAGTAGCGGGGATCTAATCATGAACAGAGAAGAAAAAAACGAAGTAGTTTTAGAACTACAAGGACAAATGCAGGAGTTTGGCAATTTTTATATTGCTGATACATCCAGCCTTTCTGTTGAGCAGATTAATAACATCCGTCGCAAATGTTTTGAAAGTGATATCGTAATGAAGGTTGCTAAAAACACTTTAATCCGCAAAGCGATTGAAGGTTTAGATGGCGATGCTTCTGAGATATACGAATCCCTTAAAGGTTCATCATCATTATTATTCTCAAAAACAGCTAATGCTCCGGCTAAGTTGATTAAAGCTTTGAGAAGAACATCTGATAAACCATTGCTTAAAGCGGCATTTATAGATTCATCAGTTTACGTTGGCGATGACCAATTGAATAATTTGGTAAGCTTAAAATCGAGAGAAGAGCTTATCGGAGATATCATTGGATTATTACAGTCGCCTGCGAAAAATGTTGTATCTGCGCTTAAATCAAGCGGAGGCAAAATTGCAGGAATTGTGAAAACTCTACAAGAAAGAGAAGGTTAACGAACACCTTAAGTTCGCAAATTAAACAAAATTATTTTACGTAAATTTTTAAAATCTTAATAAAATGGCAGATTTAAAATCGTTTGCTGAGCAATTAGTAAACTTAACCGTTAAAGAAGTTAACGAATTAGCTCAAATCTTAAAAGACGAGTATGGTATCGAGCCTGCAGCTGCTGCTGTAGTTGCTGGTCCTGCTGCTGGTGGTGATGCACCTGCTGCTGCTGCAGAAAAAACATCTTTTGATGTAATTCTTAAAGAAGCTGGTGGCGCTAAATTAGCAGTTGTTAAACTTGTAAAAGACTTAACAGGTCTTGGTTTGAAAGAAGCTAAAGACTTAGTTGATGGAGCACCAAAAGAATTAAAAGCTGGTGTTACTAAAGACGAAGCAGAAGCTCTTAAAAAACAATTAGAAGAAGCTGGAGCAGTAGTTGAAATTAAGTAATCACTTAATTTAGCTAAGCTAAAAATGTATTAGACACCGACTGAAAATGTTGGTGTCTTTACCTGTTTATAAACATCTCATTTTGTTTGGTTAATGAGCATGTTTGAAACCCGAACCAAACAAATAGTTTATTCTTAAACTAAAATCTTTTAGTCCATTGGCAAAGACAGTCGAACAAAGAGTAAATTTTGCAACTAGTAAGCACATTATAGACTATCCGGATTTTCTGGATGTGCAATTGCAATCATTCAGAGAATTTTTCCAGATAGATACCACATCAGACGATCGCTCTAGCGAAGGTTTGTTTAAAGTGTTTGCTGAAAACTTTCCAATAACAGATTCAAGAAATATCTTCGTATTAGAGTTCCTTGATTATTTTGTTGATCCGCCACGTTACGATATACATGAGTGTATTGAGCGTGGATTAACCTACAATGTTCCATTAAAAGCAAAGCTTAAGCTTTCTTGTAACGATGTTGAACATGAAGACTTTGAAACCATTATTCAGGATGTGTATTTAGGTACAATCCCGTATATGACACCAAAAGGTACATTTGTTATCAACGGTGCAGAACGTGTTATCGTTTCGCAATTACACCGTTCTCCAGGCGTGTTCTTCGGTCAAAGCCGTCACACTAACGGAACCAAATTGTATTCTGCACGTGTTATTCCTTTTAAAGGTTCATGGATCGAGTTTGCTACTGACGTGAATAACGTGATGTACGCTTATATCGATCGTAAGAAAAAATTCCCGGTTACCACTTTATTACGTGCTATCGGTTACGATTCTGATAAAGACATCTTAGAACTTTTTGATCTTGCTGACGAAGTAAAAGTTAGTAAATCAGGTTTAAAGAAATATATCGGTCGTAAACTGGCTGCAAGAGTTTTAAAGAAATGGGTTGAAGATTTTGTAGATGAAGATACAGGTGAGGTAGTTTCTATCGACCGTAATGAAGTGATTCTTGAAAGAGAAACCGTTTTAGAAGACGAACACATTGATATGGTTATCGAAGCTGGCGTAAAAAGCATCATCTTATCGAAAGAAGATGGCGCTAGTCAGGCAGATTATACCATTATTTATAATACATTACAAAAAGATACCTCTAACTCAGAGAAAGAAGCTGTTGAAAACATCTATCGTGCTTTGCGTAACGCAGAACCACCTGATGAGGAAACTGCTCGTGGTATCATTGATCGTTTATTCTTCTCGGATAAACGTTACGATTTAGGAGATGTTGGTCGTTACCGCATCAACCGTAAATTAAAAATGAATACCCCTGATGAGGTTAAAGTTTTAACAAAAGCAGATATTATTGCAATTGTTAAATATTTGATCAAATTGATCAACTCAAAAGAAGAAGTGGATGATATTGATCACTTATCAAACCGTCGTGTACGTACGGTAGGTGAGCAATTGTACGCACAATTCGGTGTTGGTTTGGCCCGTATGGCTAGAACAATCCGTGAGCGTATGAACATTCGCGATAATGAGGTGTTTACGCCAACTGATTTGATTAACGCTCGTACGTTATCATCAGTTATCAACTCTTTCTTTGGTACAAATCAGTTGTCTCAGTTCATGGATCAAACGAATCCATTGGCAGAGATAACGCACAAACGCCGTTTATCAGCATTAGGCCCAGGTGGTTTATCACGTGAGCGTGCTGGTTTCGAGGTACGTGACGTTCACTACACTCACTACGGTCGTTTATGTACTATTGAAACTCCTGAGGGACCAAACATTGGTTTGATTTCATCACTTTGTGTGCATGCAAAAATCAACAATTTAGGTTTCATTGAAACACCGTACAAACGTGTTGAAGATGGTAAGGTAGTTGTTGATTCAGACGTTATTTATTTATCTGCAGAAGATGAAGATGGTAAAACTATCGCTCAGGCAAATGCAGAATATGATGATAAAGGTAACTTTATAACACCACGCGTTAAAGCACGTTACGAGGGTGACTTCCCAATTATTGAGCCTGAGAAATTAGACTTAATGGACGTTGCACCTAACCAGATTACTTCAATCGCTGCTTCGTTAATTCCGTTCTTAGAACATGATGATGCGAACAGGGCTTTGATGGGATCGAACATGCAACGTCAGGCCGTACCATTGTTACGTCCTGAAGCGCCAATCGTTGGTACAGGTTTGGAAGGTCGCGTTGCTCGTGACTCAAGAACTTTGATCAATGCTGAAGGCAATGGTGTTGTAGAATATGTAGATGCTAACGAAATCACTATTAAATATGACCGTAACGAAGATGATCGTTTAGTTTCATTTGAAGGTGATAGCAAAACTTACCGTTTAATTAAGTTCAAGAAGACTAACCAGAATACTTGTATCAACTTAAAACCAATCGTTAAGAAAGGTCAGAAAGTTACTAAAGGACAAGTATTATGCGAAGGCTATGCAACTCAAAACGGTGAATTGGCATTGGGTAGAAACTTAAAAGTGGCATTTATGCCTTGGCAAGGTTTCAACTTTGAGGATGCGATTGTAATTAACGAACGTATTGTTCGTGATGACGTTTTCACCTCATTGCATATTGAAGAGTTTGAATTAGAAGTGCGTGATACTAAACGTGGAGAAGAGGAATTAACACCAGATATCCCGAATGTTTCTGAAGAGGCTACAAAAGACTTAGATGAAAATGGTATTATCCGTGTTGGTGCTGATGTAAAAGAAGGTGATATTTTAATTGGTAAGATTACCCCTAAAGGAGAATCTGATCCTTCACCAGAAGAGAAATTACTACGTGCAATCTTTGGTGATAAAGCAGGTGATGTTAAAGATGCGTCTTTAAAAACTCCTCCTTCAATCCAAGGTGTGGTAATTGATACTAAATTATTCAGCCGTGCTAAGAAAACTACAAAAGCTGAAGAGAAATCGGCGATTGAAAAATTAGACAAAGGATATAACAATATCACTGAGAAATTAAAAGCAGAATTAGTTGACAAATTATTCACCATTGTAAATGGAAAAACATCTCAAGGTGTATTCAACATTTACAAAGAATTATTAGTTGCTAAAGGCGCTAAATTTACTCAGAAAATTTTAGCAGATCTTGAATTTGCACACATCAGCCCTAACAAATGGACAACTGATGATGACAAAAATGAGATGATTAAACAATTGCTTCACAACTACGGTATCCGTGTTAACGAAGAACTTGGTGCTTACAAACGCGATAAATTTGCGATCAGTGTAGGTGATGAGCTTCCATCGGGTATTGTACAAATGGCAAAAGTTTATGTTGCTAAAAAACGTAAATTAAAAGTAGGTGATAAAATGGCGGGTCGCCACGGTAACAAGGGTATTGTTGCACGTATTGTACGTGATGAAGATATGCCTTTCTTAGCTGATGGTACTCCGGTTGATATCGTTTTGAACCCACTGGGTGTACCTTCACGTATGAACCTTGGTCAGATCTACGAAACTATTTTGGCTTGGGCTGGACAGGAATTAGGCGTTAAATTTGCAACTCCTATTTTTGATGGTGCTACTCATGATGAGGTAGAAGAGTGGATTGCTAAAGCAGGTGTTCCTGCTTCAGGAAAAACCTACTTATATAATGGTTTAACAGGTGAGCGTTTCGATCAAACTACAACAGTAGGTATTATGTACATGCTGAAACTAGGTCACATGGTTGATGATAAGATGCACGCCCGTTCAATCGGACCATACTCATTAATTACACAACAGCCATTGGGTGGTAAAGCCCAGTTCGGTGGTCAGCGTTTTGGTGAGATGGAGGTTTGGGCATTAGAGGCATTCGGTGCTGCTAATATTCTTCAGGAGATCTTAACCGTTAAATCGGATGATGTAATCGGAAGAGCCAAAACTTACGAAGCCATTGTTAAAGGTGAAAACTTACCAACTCCTGGTGTACCAGAATCGTTCAACGTATTGGTACATGAGTTACGTGGTTTAGGTTTAGATATTACGTTAGATTAAATAAGGTAGACGGTTTAAGGTATAAGGTGAAAGGTTTTTAAACCCTATACCCTATACCTTAAACCCTACACCTTTAACCTTATACAAGAGATATGTCTTACAAAAAGGATAATAAATTAAAAAGCAATTTCACATCAATCACGATTAGCTTATCGTCTCCAGAGATTATTTTGGAACGTTCAAGCGGTGAGGTGTTGAAACCGGAAACCATTAACTACCGTACTTACAAACCTGAGCGTGATGGTTTGTTCTGTGAGCGTATTTTTGGTCCGGTAAAAGATTACGAATGTCATTGCGGTAAATACAAACGTATCCGTTATAAAGGTATTGTTTGTGATCGTTGTGGTGTTGAAGTAACGGAGAAGAAAGTACGTCGTGAGCGTATGGGGCACATCGCTTTGGTGGTTCCTGTAGCGCACATCTGGTATTTCCGCTCATTACCAAATAAAATCGGTTATTTATTAGGTTTGCCTACTAAAAAATTAGATTTAATTATCTATTACGAGCGTTACGTAGTTATTCAATCAGGCTTAATGGCCGAAGAAGGTATCAACTATATGGACTTCTTAACAGAGGAAGAATATTTAGATATCTTAGATAAATTACCTAAAGAGAACCAATACTTAGATGATAAAGATCCTAATAAATTCATCGCCAAAATGGGTGCTGAAGCATTAGAAGATTTATTAAAGCGTATTAACTTAGATACTTTATCTTATGATTTACGTCACCAGGCAGCAAACGAAACTTCTCAACAACGTAAAAATGAGGCTTTAAAACGTCTTCAGGTTGTTGAAGCTTTCCGTGGTGCTAATACACGTATTGAGAATCGCCCTGAGTGGATGATTGTTAAAATTGTTCCGGTTATTCCACCAGAATTACGTCCTTTAGTTCCATTAGAAGGTGGTCGTTTCGCTACTTCAGATTTAAATGATTTATACCGTCGTGTAATTATCCGTAACAACCGTTTAAAACGTTTAATCGAGATTAAAGCACCAGAGGTAATTTTACGTAACGAGAAACGTATGTTGCAGGAAGCTGTGGATTCGTTATTCGATAACTCACGTAAAGTTAACGCGGTAAAAACTGAAGGTAACCGTGCTTTGAAATCACTTTCAGATATCTTAAAAGGTAAACAAGGTCGTTTCCGTCAGAATTTGTTAGGTAAACGTGTGGATTATTCAGCTCGTTCGGTAATTGTTGTAGGGCCTAGCCTTAAATTACACGAGTGCGGTATTCCTAAAGATATGGCTGCTGAACTTTACAAACCATTCATTATTCGCAAGATGATTGAGCGTGGTGTGGTTAAGACAGTTAAATCTGCTAAGAAAATCGTTGATAGAAAAGATCCATTAGTTTGGGATATTTTAGAAAATGTATTAAAAGGTCACCCGGTATTATTAAACCGTGCACCTACCTTGCACAGACTAGGTATTCAGGCTTTCCAGCCAAAATTAATTGAAGGAAAGGCAATCCAATTACACCCATTAGTGTGTACTGCATTCAACGCCGATTTTGATGGTGACCAGATGGCTGTCCACTTACCGTTAGGTAATGCAGCAATTTTGGAAGCCCAGGTATTAATGTTGGCAGCACACAACATCTTAAACCCTGCAAACGGTACGCCAATTACAGTACCTTCTCAGGATATGGTTTTGGGTCTTTATTATATTACTAGAGGCCGTAGAACTGATGATAGCAGAGTTGTAAAAGGACAAGATTCTAATTTCTACTCTCCGGAAGAAGTTATTATTGCTTATAACGAGAAAGAATTAGACTTGCATGCGTTTATCAAAGTAAGGGTAAATGTAAAACAAGCTGATGGCTCAATCGTTAATAAATTAACTGAAACCACTGTAGGTAGAGTATTATTCAACCAGATGGTTCCTGATGAAGTTGGTTACATCAATGAATTATTAACTAAAAAATCGTTAAGAGATATTATCGGTGAGGTAGTTAAAATGACTGGTATGGCTCGTTCATCTCAGTTCTTAGATGATATCAAAGAATTAGGTTTCCGTATGGCTTTCCAGGGAGGTTTATCGTTCAACTTACAAGACGTAAACATTCCGGTAGAAAAACATACACTATTAGAGCAAGCTGCTAACGAAGTTGAAGAAGTAAGAAACAACTATAACATGGGTTTCATTACGAACAACGAACGTTACAACCAGATTATCGATATCTGGACTCGTATCAACAACAGGTTAACAACATTCGTAATGAACCAGTTATCTTCAGATAACCAAGGTTTCAACTCGGTGTATATGATGCTTGATTCTGGTGCACGTGGATCTAAAGAGCAGATTCGTCAGCTTTGCGGAATGCGTGGTTTGATGGCAAAACCTCAAAAATCTGGTTCTGGTGGTGATATCATTGAAAACCCGATCTTATCAAACTTTAAAGAAGGTTTATCGGTATTAGAGTACTTTATCTCTACTCACGGTGCTCGTAAAGGTTTGGCAGATACGGCGTTGAAGACAGCGGATGCGGGTTACTTAACCCGTCGTTTACATGATGTTGCTCAGGATATGATAGTTAACGATAATGACTGTGGTACTTTAAGAGGTATGTATACTACTGCCTTGAAAGATCAGGAAGATATCGTTGAGCCATTATTTGATAGAATATTAGGTCGTACTTCATTACACGATGTATATAATCCTTTGGATAATACATTGTTGGTAGGTGCAGGCGAAGATATTAATGAAGAAGTTGCTAAATTGATCGAAGAATCGCCTCTAGAAGGTATTGAAATTCGTTCCGTATTAACTTGCGAAGCTAAACGTGGTGTTTGTGCATTATGTTATGGCCGTAACCTGGCATCTGGTAAACGCGTTCAAAGAGGTGAGGCAGTTGGTGTAATTGCAGCACAATCAATCGGAGAGCCGGGTACACAGTTAACACTTCGTACTTTCCACGTGGGTGGTACTGCATCAAACATTGCTGCAGAATCAAATATCGTAGCTAAGTTTGATGGTGTAATCGAATTCGAAAATATCCGTACCGTTGATACTCAAACTGAAGAAGGTACAGTACAAGTTGTATTGGGTCGTTCGGGAGAGTTCAAAATTGTAGAACCAGGAACTGGACGTATTATTGTAACCAATAACATTCCTTATGGTGCTTTCCTATTCGTAAAAGAAGGAGATAAGTTATCTAAAGGAGATAAGATTTGTTCGTGGGATCCATACAACGCGGTTATTCTTTCTGAATTTGCTGGTAAAGCACAGTTTGATGCGATCATTGAAGGTGTTACCTTCCGTGAAGAATCAGATGAGCAAACTGGTCACCGTGAAAAAGTAATTATCGATACACGTGATAAAACTAAAAACCCTTCTGTTCAAATTGTTGACAAGAAAGGTGAATTCATTAAAGGTTATAACATTCCGGTAGGTGCTCACGTTTCGGTTGAAGAAGGTGAAGCTATTCAAACTGGTCAAATTATTGCTAAAATTCCTCGTGCAACTGGTAAAACCCGAGATATTACAGGTGGTTTGCCTCGTGTAACAGAGTTATTTGAGGCTCGTAATCCTTCAAACCCAGCAGTAGTAACTGAGATTGATGGTGTAGTAACTTTAGGAGGCGTTAAACGTGGTAACCGTGAGATTACAATCGAATCGAAAGATGGTGAGATTAAAAAATACCTAGTTCCGTTGTCTAAACACATCCTTGTACAGGATAATGACTTTGTAAAAGCAGGTATGCCGTTATCCGATGGTTCAATTTCTCCAGCAGATATCTTATCAATTAAAGGCCCGGCAGCGGTTCAGGAATACTTAGTAAATGGTATTCAAGAAGTTTACCGTTTGCAAGGTGTAAAAATTAACGATAAGCATTTCGAGGTAATTGTTCACCAAATGATGCAGAAAGTTCACATCGAAGATCCAGGTGATACTATTTTCTTAGAAAACAATGCTGTTGATCGTTGGGATTTTGCTGACGAAAACGATGCTATGTATGACAAGAAAGTTGTTGAAGATGCAGGTGATTCAAATGACTTGAAACCAGGTCAAATCGTATCATTACGTAGATTAAGAGATGAAAATTCTCAATTGAAACGTAAAGATTTAAAACAGATTACTGTTAGAGATGCAAAACCAGCAACTGCAAGTTCTATCTTACAAGGTATTACAAGAGCATCATTAGGTACTAAATCGTTCATTTCTGCGGCTTCGTTCCAGGAAACTACGAAAGTGTTAAATGAGGCAGCGATTGCAGGTAAACGCGATAACATGCTAGGCTTGAAAGAAAATGTGATCGTTGGTCACTTGATCCCTTCAGGTACTGGTGTACGTGGTTACGAAAGAATCATCGTTGGTTCTCAAGAAGAATACGATAAATTATTAGCTTCTAAACAAGAAGAAGTAGAAGCATAATATCAATCACTTTTTTAAGAGGGCTGTTTCATTAATTTGGAACAGCCCTTTTTCTTTTTAAAGCTTTCAATTATTCTCGTAAAATATTACCTTTAACAGCTCTATTTATCAACAGCACTAATTTTACCACACTATGGAAGAACAACAAAACGACAATCAATTAAACATAGAGCTATCAGAAGAAATTGCAGAAGGGATTTTTTCGAATCTTGCTATTATTACTCATTCAAATACAGAATTTGTATTGGATTTTATTCGTGTGATGCCAGGAATCCCGAAGGCAAAAGTGAAGTCGAGAATTATATTAACTCCAGAACATGCTAAACGTTTGTTAACGGCATTGGATGATAACATTCAGAAATTTGAAGCAGTAAACGGCAGAATCAAAACGCAGGAAGAGCCACCTTTTCCGATGGGTTTTGGAGGGCCTACTGCCCAAGCTTAACACTGCGAAGTTTTCATTATAATCTTAAAAACAAATTTTTGCTTGCTATGTTAGCCTAGTAGGTATTTCAGCTATAATCATAAATCTAACCATGAGAAAACTTTTATTGAGCGCCTTACTTTCTGCTCCCCTCTGGGTGCTAGGACAGGGATTCCAGGTAAATTTACAAGGACAGAAACAAATAGGGATGGCCGGTGCTGGCTCGGCATTGGCTTTGGATGAAGCTTCGGTTTTTTTCAATCCCGGAGCCGTTACGTTTTTAGAAAAAAATTCGATTTCTGCTGGTGTTAATCCATTACTTTTTAAATCTGCGTTTAAGCAAAACGGATCAAACATAACAGAAAATGTTAAAAATAAAATTGCACCTCCATTTGAAGCTTATGCCGTGTGGGGTCCAAAATCAAAAAAGTGGAAATTAGGTTTAGGCGTTTACACACCTTTCGGTGGTTTGGTAGATTGGGGAGATGAATGGTCCGGCCGGTATGCGTTAACATCTCTTAATTTAAAAGCAATATATTTTCAACCTACAATAAGTGTAAAAATTACAGAGCGAATTGGTTTAGGTGCCGGTTTTGTTTACAATCATGGCGATGTTAACCTGCAAAGGGCATTGCCAGTGAATTATCCGGATGGTAGATCAGGGCATGCAACGTTGGAAGGAACTGGAAGCGGTTACGGATGGAATGCCGGTTTATACATCAATACATTAAGCAATATTACCTTTGCTGTGGTTCACAAATCGAAAGTGGTTACGAAATTAGATCGCGGATCAGCAACTTTTGATGTTCCTGAATCTTTGAGATCCTCCTTTCCTGCTGGAAACACTTTTAATGCAGAACTGCCGCTTCCATCTACTACAACACTAGGTATCGGCTTTCCACTTTCAAAAAGTACTACCTTGGCATTTGATGCCAGTTGGGTACAATGGCGTGTATATAAAGAGTTAGCTTTTGATTATGCAGTTAATACGCCCGCATTAGCTGATACAAAATCTGCCCGTAATTATCGCGATGGGTCTTCGTTTAAATTAGGCGTAAACCATCAAGCTTCAGAAAAACTGGCATTAAGAGCCGGCGTAGGTTATGCATTTTCACCTGTTCAGGATGGATATGTAACACCAGAAGCTCCAGATGCAAATCGTTATATTTTAAGTGCTGGCCTAGGTTACGCCCCAACAAGTCATTTTGAGGTTAATGCATCATTCTTCTTTGAGGATGTTCAATCCCGCAAGCAAAAAAATATAGAAACAGGTTTAGACGGTACTTTCAAAACATTAGTTTATGCACCTGGTCTTTCGTTAACTTATAAATGGTAGGAGAAATTTTAAATGAAAAAATATATAGCTAATAGTCTTTTCGCTGCCGTTGTTTTATTTGCAGCTTCTTGTAAGCCAGAAATTGAAACGCCTGCCGGTACAACTGCCGGACAAGCAAATTTCGGTAAATATATTGCTGTAGGAAATTCACTAACTGCAGGTTTTGCAGATGGTGGCTTATACTTGGAAGGTCAAAAAGTGGCTTATCCAAATTTGCTGGCAGCGCAAATGTCTGCGGTAGGCGGTGGAGCATTTACTTCTCCATTTTTTACTGATGCTCAAGCCAATGGTTCAGGATACCTTAATTTGTCAGCATTGGTAAACGGAAGTCCAACCCTAACCAATGTAGCTACTAATCTGGCTTATCGCGATGCTACACATTTAACAAAGTTTTCAGGAGAAATTCAGAATTTAGGTATTCCCGGTATGCGTGTAGATTTAGCATTTGCGGCGCCATACAGTGCAGCAAATATGTATATGGAACGCTTGCTTACTGATGCTCAAGTAGGAGCAACTACTTATTTTCAGTTTATCCAAGGCAGGAGTCATACCTTTTTCTCTTTATGGTTAGGAAACAATGATGCGCTTGGTTGGGCTACAAATGGAGGTGTAACTACTGATGCAACCAATGTGCTTACAGATAAAGCTACATTTTCAATGTTATATTCTAATTTAGTAAATGCTCTAACAGCTGGTGGTCAAAAAGGCGTGGTAGGAACGATCCCTGATGTAACAGCAGTACCTTATTTTAATACGGTAACTGTGTCTGCTCTATTGGCTGCTGCTAAAGCGATAAATCCTGCTGCTGTCGCGGTATTTATTCAAACCGGAAGTGGTGTAAGAGCGGCTACGAATGAAGATTTAATTCGTTTGCCTTTTCAATCTGCAGGTCTCTTTGGTACCGGAACTATTCCTTACGGTTTGGATCCTAGAAATCCAATTGCAAATAATTGGGTATTGGATAAAGAAGAAGTGATCAGGGTAAAGGATTATGTAAACAGCTATAATAGTAGCATCAAATCGTTAGCGAACAGCAAAGGTTTAGCTATTGCCGATACTTACACTTATCTAAATATGGTTAAAGCTGGTATAGCCATTCAAGGAATTAATGTTAACTCTGCCTTTATAACCGGTGGTGCATTTTCATTGGATGGGGTTCACTTAACACCACGCGGCAATGCGGTAATTGCGAATGTATTTATCGATGCTATTAACAGTAAATATGCTTCAACAATTCCAACTATTGATATTTCAAAATATCGTGGCGTGAAGTTTCCAGAAAAATAATCACACAACTAAAAAAGGATTCACAATTTGCGAATCCTTTTTTAGTTTACAATCTGGTTTCAATATAGCTGATCACTCCTTGTATATCATTTGGCTCAAACCAAGCTATTTCTTCATCTCTCCGAAACCAGGTAAGCTGTCTTTTTGCAAATCTTCGCGTATTTTGTTTAATTGCACTAATTGCATCTTCCAAAACGATTTTACCATCCAGGTAATCGAATATTTCACTATAGCCTACAGTATTTAAGGCGTTATATTTCCTATAATTCAATAACGATTTAACTTCATCTATCAAGCCATTAGCAATCATTTCATCAACACGCCGGTTAATGCTGTCATACAAAAGAGCTCTTTCGGTATTCAAACCTATTTTAATTGTATTAAATGGACGAACCTTCTTCGTAGCAGATAGCATGGATGAAAGCTTTTTCCCTGTTGATAGAAATACTTCCAAACCTCTTATCATTCTCTGCGGATTGTTTCGATCTACCTTTGCAAAATATTCCGGATCTACGATGGAGAGTTGTTTCTGAATACTAATTAATCCTTCCGTTTCAAATCGTTTGTTTAATTTTTCCCTTACGGATAAATCAATTTCTGGCATTTCATCCAGTCCATTAAGCAAAGCGTTTATATATAAACCCGATCCGCCAACCATTATAGCTGTGTGCTGTTGATCAAAAATCTCTGCTAACTTTTGCAAGGCCTCTAATTCAAAATCGCCCGTACTAAATAATTGTGTAACAGAATGTGAGTTTATAAAATGATGTTTTGCAGCTTCAAGCTCTATTAAATTAGGTTTTGCCGTTCCAATTTCCATTTCTTTAAA
>Ga0265780_10006610_pt1 | contig 14346 bp, 7 predicted proteins | sample P1T30metagenome_FD_192432 | JGI IMG/M metagenome (GOLD analysis project Ga0265780, IMG submission 192432) | Plant litter microbial communities from East Loma Ridge, Irvine, California - P1 T30 | ecosystem: Environmental > Terrestrial > Plant litter > Unclassified | place: USA: California... | reverse complement strand
CGGACACGATGTATCCGACGAGTGGTTTTCCTCAGATCTGCTTTCTTGAAGACGTCGTTACCCTTCCAAACATCGAAATCGGCGACTTCACGTATTACGATGATCCTCGCTAGAACGGTCGGGTTCGACCAAAGCAGTTAGTGTGAAACCGCACCTGTCGCCTTTTGACCTTTACCAACCTACAAATCAGATGTCCGATACGAGCGTACGAACTGAGATCGCCGAGCTTGAACAACTTGGCCCGCTGCCGTCAGAGGATGACGCGGACGTTAGCCAGCTCGCCAGGATCGATGCGCTTTACCGAGCCATTGCAACGCCAATTACGGATAACGAAGCCTGCGTACTTGTCGAATTGTTCGGTCCTGACAGCTGCTATGGACTTGCTTCCTCGTTCATGCATCTGATCGAGACGGCACCTGGTTGGCCCCTCAAGGACTGCCTGGCGCAGCTAAACAGCGATTGGAAAATCGAGCTACGGAACCGCGCACTTAGAGGCGGGCATCAGCTTTTGGGCTGAGGACCGCCCAAGGTCCGAAGCTGCCGGTCGCTATCACGATCCCAGGGCCAGTTGCAGCGATTGGCTAAATCAGCAGGGCTTAGCCCGGCGCCGCAGCACCCCGCGTCACGTCTATTTCCGCAAGTCCCACTTACGGTAGACAGCAACGCGAACCGCCCTGCTACCAGCTCAGCGGGCTGCCGCTTTCGCCCGCGCTGCGTGCAGCTTCTTGTAGCTGTCGATCAGGCGGTGATGGCGATCGAGCCCCTCCAGCGCCATGCTGGTCGGGGTCAGGCCATGGAAGCGCACGCTGCCGTCCACCGAGCCGAGTACCGCGTCCATGCGCTCGTCGCCATACATGCGGCGGAAGTTGGCGACATAATCGTCCAGTTCCAGATCATCGTCGAGCGAGACTTCAAGCACCACGTTCATCGCCTGATAGAAAAGGCGGCGTTCGACGGTGTTGTCGTTGTACTGCAAGAACGCACCGACCAGTTCATGGGCATCCTCGAGCTGGCCAAGCGCCAGGTGGATCAGCAGCTTGAGTTCGAGCACGGTCAGCTGGCCCCACTCGGTATTCTCGTCAAACTCGATGCCGATCAGCGTGGCGATATCCGAGTACTCGTCGAGCTCACTGTTTTCCAGCCGATCGATCAGCGCTTCGAGACTGTCGTCGTCGAGGCGATACAGATTCAGGATATCGCTGCGGAACAGCAGCGACTTGTTCGTGTTATCCCAGATCAGGTCTTCGACCGGATAGATTTCGGAATAACCCGGCACCAGGATACGGCACGCGGTCGCGCCAAGCTGGTCGTACACGGCGGTATAGACTTCCTTGCCCATATCGGCCAGGATTGCCAGCAGCGTCGCCGCTTCTTCGGCATTGGCGTGTTCGCCCTGGCTCGAAAAATCCCATTCCACGAAATCGAAATCGGCTTTCGCGCTGAAGAAGCGCCACGAGACGATGCCGCTCGAATCGATGAAGTGTTCGACGAAGTTGTTTGGCTCCGTGACGGCATTGCTGGCAAACGTCGGCTGCGGCAGATCGTTCAAGCCTTCGAAGCTGCGGCCCTGCAGGAGTTCGGTCAGGCTGCGCTCGAGCGCCACTTCGAAACTCGGGTGCGCGCCAAACGAGGCAAATACGCCCCCCGTCTTGCGGTTCATCAGCGTCACGCACATGACGGGGTAGGTGCCGCCCATCGACGCGTCTTTCACGAGCACCGGAAAGCCCTGCTCTTCCAGCGCCGCGATGCCGGCCACGATGCCCGGATATTTCGCCAGCACTTCTTGCGGCACATCCGGCAGCGCCAGTTCGCCTTCCAGAATCTCGCGCTTGACGGCGCGCTCGAAAATCTCGGACAGGCACTGCACCTGAGCTTCGGCCAGCGTGTTACCGGCGCTCATGCCATTGCTGACGTACAGGTTCTCAATCAGATTGGTCGGGAAGTACACGACCTCATTGTCCGACTGGCGCACATACGGCAGTGCGCAGATGCCGCGCGCGGCATTGCCCGAATTGGTGTCGATGAGGTGCGAGCCACGCAGTTCGTCGTCCGGGTTGTAGATCTCGAGGCTGTAGGCATCGAGAATCTCCGCTGGCAGCGCGTCGTTCGGGCCTGGCTTGAACCAGCGCTCGTTCGGATAATGGACAAACGGTGCATTGGCGATGTCTTCGCCCCAAAACGCCCCGGCGTAGAAGTGATTGCAATTGAGGCGCTCGATGTATTCGCCCAACGCCGAGGCCAGTGCGCTTTCCTTCGTCGCGCCCTTGCCGTTCGTGAAGCACATCGGTGAATGGGCGTCGCGGATATGCAGCGACCACACGTTCGGCACGATATTGCGCCACGAGGCGATCTCGATCTTGATGCCCCAATCGGCCAGCATGCCCGACATATTTGCAATGGTCTGTTCGAGCGGCAGGTCCTTGCCGGTGATGTAGGTGCGCGAGTCGGTCGATGGCTGCAGCGTGAGCAAGGCCTGCGCATCGGCGTCGAGATTCTCGACTTCTTCGATGACGAACTCGGGGCCGGCCTGCACCACTTTCTTGACCGTACAGCGGTCGATCGAGCGCAGGATGCCCTGGCGGTCCTTGTCCGAGATGTCGGCAGGCAGCTCGACCTGGATCTTGAAAATCTGCTGGTAACGGTTTTCCGGATCGACGATATTATTCTGCGACAGGCGGATGTTTTCGGTCGGGATGTTGCGCGTATCGCAGTACAGCTTGACGAAGTACGCGGCGCACAGGGCCGACGAGGCCAGGAAATAATCGAACGGGCCCGGCGCCGAACCGTCACCCTTGTAGCGGATGGGTTGGTCGGCAATCACCGTGAAGTCATCGAACTTCGCCTCAAGACGAAGTTTGTCGAGAAAGTTGACCTTAATTTCCATCGCAGATTTCCTCAGTAACGCTCAAAATCGTTCAAAAACATAAAGCCCTGTAAAAACAGGGCTTTATTATTATGCAGACACTTGCAGCTGCGCTGCCAGAAGCTCGCACCACGCACGCAGCGCGCCATTCTAGCATTATTGCGGTGCAAGATAGTCGCTGGCAGGCGTGATTATCACGCGATCTGGCGACGGTCCCATGTACCCGCAAAGTCGGCGCCGCCGCTAACGCGGGGTGCGTGGTTTCGCAAATTCACACGTTGGTTAGTTACATTCTATCGAGAAAAGGCGCCGCTCTACTCGATCAGGCGACCATCTTTACAGCCATTGCCGTGATCAGGTTTCAGCGCGCTCAACGCTACTGGCCCTGAAGCGCTTGCGGTAGTCGGACGGCGATGTGCGCAGGGCTGCCTTGAAATGCTGCCGAAGCGACAGCGCCGTGCCAAATCCTGATGCGTGCGCGACGCGCTCGATCGACAAGTCCCCTGCCTCGAGCAGTCGCTGGGCATGGATCAGTCTCTGGTTCTGCAACCACTGCTTGAAAGAGGTGCCGGTCGCAAGGCGAAAATGACGTGTGAAATTACGCCGGCTCATGGCAGCACGCTCGGCCAGCATGTCGATGCTGTGCTCCTCGTGCAGATGTTCACCGACCCACTCGAGCAACTGGGCGAACCGCCCTGCCGCAGCGTCGTCCGGCAACGGCCGCTCGATGAACTGCGCCTGTCCGCCGTCACGGTGCGGCGCAACCAGGATGTGCTTTGCGACACGATTGGCGACCTCGGCGCCGCAGAGTCGCCGCAGCAGATGCAGGCAGCAATCGAGGCCGGCCGCAACACCCGCCGACGTCAGCATGTCGCCATCATCCACGTACAGTACGTGCCGGTCCACCGCAAGCCGGGGATAGTGCTGCGCGAGCATGTCCGCTGCCTCCCAGTGCGTTGCCACCGTCCGTCCATCGAGCAGGCCCGCTTGTGCCAGCGGAAAGGCGCCCAGGCACAAGCCGACGACCGTGGCGCCGCGCGCATGTCCGCGGCGCACACTGTCAAGCAGGTTGTCCGGTGCGCTGCGCCCGTCTGCGTGCCAGGAAGGCATGACGATGATGTCAGCCTCGTCGACTGCCGAGAGATCGGCATCGATCGCGATCGCGAATCCGGCAGAAGTCGACAACGTGCCCGCCTGCGGCGCGCAGACAGTGATCGCGAACGACATTGCATCGGTGTCGACCACGCGGCTACCGAACACCAGACAAGGCACCGACAGGTGGAACGGCGTGATGCCCTCGAAGGCGATAACGGCGACTTTTTTGCAAAGTGCAGCAGGTGTCGTAGTAGGCATGGCCCGATTGTATCGAAAGTTAGCCTTCGGGCCAATGTTCGGTGGTGACCGTTGCGAGCACAATCGCTCTTCCGGCTTGCCCGACGCGTGCACGATATTGTCGTTGGGCGCTTCATTTCAATAAAAGGATCATTACCATGAACAAACGTGCCGTCGTCGTCGTCGACCTCCAGAACGAGTATCTCCCTACCGGCAAGCTGGCCCTGGCCGGCATCCATGACGCATTGGACAATGCGGCGCGCGTGATCGCCGACGCGCGCACCAAAGGCGATCTTGTCATCCATATTCGCCACGAGTCCACCGACCCGGATGCGCCCTTCTTTACGCCGGGAACGGATGCCGTCCAGATCCACGACACCGTGGCGCCGGCGCAGGGCGAACGGGTCATCGTCAAGAACTTCCCGAATGCTTTTCTCAAGACCCATCTCAAGGCACTGCTGGACGACCACGGCGTCGATGGGGTGACGGTCATTGGCGCCATGAGTCATATGTGCATCGATGCGACGACCCGTGCAGCGTGCGACTTCGGGTACAAGATCACGGTCTTGCACGATGCATGCGCCACGCGCCACCTCGAGTTCGGCGGCCAGACCGTGCCGGCCGCGCAGGTGCACACGGCGTTCATGTCGGCACTCGCATTTGCCTACGCGTCGGTAGTGTCTACCGACGACTACCTGGCAGGCTGACAAGCCGCTGTCCCGGACAGGCTGGCGCGGGCATTGGGCGGCTGGTAGCCCGATGCCCTGCGCGGTGGCCTGTCCCGTCCGTGGCGCTCTCGCATTCGTTCACGACCATCCGCATCCCCACTGACCACGATCTCGTCCCGAAGTCACATCGGGGATAACCCATCGCCCCCGGTCACCAGTTCTCTCACACCCCTCCCCTCGCGCATCCAACCGGTTCAGCACCGTTCGATCGCGCTACCGACCTGCCTGTTCACAGGCGCACCTCACGAAACAAAAATCGGCAGCGAACTGACTTTCGAATGAAAGAATTTTCGTGAAATACGTTAACACAACGGAAATTCGAAAAAACGAAAGATGTTTTGTATTACACGGAATTTCGCTATAGACTTGGTGTCACAGCGACGGTTCGAGCAATGTCAAAGACTTTCGATATCTCTCAACCGAAACCTGTACGCTGAGGATTCACGCAATACGAAATAAAACGAAAGATAGAGACAAGTCGCATCAGCTGGTCTGCATTCCGGCTCGTGAAGGCAGTGATCGCAACTCAACAGCCTTTCCGTTTGCCAGCCATCGCCACGCTGCTCCAACAACTTATAAAGGAAGCGTTTCATGAATTCTCCTTCACAGTGCCGCTCGCGCGCCAATCGTCAGGATCGGTTTGTGCTCAATCCGCTCACGTCTGCCTGTCTGCTCGCGCTTGCCACACTTGCGACACCGGCCCGCGCTCAGGAGGTCATTGCGGCCGATGCCGGCAAGCTGGAGCAAGTCGTCGTGACCGGCACCCGTGCCAGCCTGCAGCAGTCGCTGGAACTCAAGCGCAACGCCGCTGTCGTACAGGACAGCATCAGCGCGACGGAACTCGGGCGCTTCCCCGACAACAACGTGGCCGACTCGCTCAGCCATATCACCGGTGTCTCGATTTCCCGCACGGCCGGCGGTGAAGGCCAGCGGGTCAGCATCCGCGGCCTGGGTCCTGACTACACGCTCACCACCTTCAACGGTCGCCTGCTGGGCACCGACAGCGCGGGCCGCTATTTCGCGTTCGATGTGCTGCCGGCTGATGTGATCAGCGGCGCCGACGTCGTCAAATCGACCCAGGCGCAGCTGGTCGAAGGCGCCATCGGCGGCCTGGTGAATCTGCGTTCGGCCAGCCCGTTCGATCAGAAAGGCCAGCGTGGCCTGGTGCGCGCCGAGGCTGACCACAACGATATGAGCAGCCTGAACGGCAAGAAGCTGTCCGCCACCTACAGCAACACGTTCGACAACAAGGTCGGCGTGCTGCTTGGCCTCGTCTATGCCAAGCGCGACGTGCGCACCGACACCGCCGGCAACGACGGCGGCTGGTCGCGCAACCCCATCCCGAGCGACCCGAGCCAGTTCTGGGAATCCGGCAATACCTGGGGCGGCCCCATCGATCCGAACGGCAACGGCGTACTCGATCCCAACGAAGAAGGCCTGATCGGGCCTGGCCAGTTCCGCTTCGGCTCGATCATGGAGAAAAAGGAGCGCATCGCGCTCTCGGGCAAGGTGGAGTGGCGGCCCAGCAGCGACGTCAAGGTCATCTTCGACGGCTTCAAGACCAGGCTCGACTCGCCGCAGGTGGGCTACCAGCTGTCGTACTACCCGCTGTATGCGCCGGGCCGCTGGTCCGACGTGAAGGTCACCAACAATGTCGTGACCGACCTGACCTTGAACAGCAGCGACCCCGAGCTGCGCCTCAATCCCGAAGTGCTGAACCGGACCGAATACCGGGTCGTCGATACCGCGATGTACGGTACGCGGGCCGAATGGCGCATTTCGCCGACGCTGAACGTGGCCGGCGACGTCTATCTGTCGACGTCGAAGCGTGACTCCGGCGGCAAGGACAGCTACGTCGTGCTGCGCATGAATCAGCCGAACACGACGCGCATCCGGCTCAACGGCGGCGCCGTGCCCGATGTGACGACCACACTGGCCGATGGCCGCGACCTGCAGAGCGGCCTGGCCCAGGGCCTGTTCAGCGGCAAGGACTTCAATACCCACTTCTACAGCCGGGCCGGCGACAATATCGACGACCGCATCGGTGGCGCGACCGTCAATGCCGACTGGAAGGTGGACCGCTACAGCATCGACTACCTCAAGTTCGGTCTGAGCCAGACCAACCGCAAGAAGTCACGCGACATGATCAACAACGCGTTCAACTCGGGCCAGGATCACTATGCCGGCGAAAACGCGATCAACGTGGGCGCTCTGGGCGGCAACGTGATCAACCAGACCTTGAGCCCCAAGGGCTTTTTGTCGGGCGTGAACGGCAACTTCCCGCGCAGCTTCCTCGGCTTTGACGTCGACAGCTACGCACAGGCACTGGCCGGCTACGACGGCAAGCCACGGCCGGGCGGCGGCGTCTACAGCTCGACCTTGTCGGCGCCCGCCTTCAACCCGCTGGAAAGCTACCGCGTCGAAGAAAAGACCTCGACCGCATTCGTGCAGGCCGACCTGGCGGGCGAACGCTGGTTTGCCGACGTCGGCGTGCGCTTCGTGCGCACCAAGACCAGCGCGCAAGCGTGGGATGCCAAGATCAACGAGATCGTGCAGAACGGCGCATTCAACTTCACGCCCATCTACGCCGACCCGTCGGTCGTGCGCCAGGATGCCACCTACAGCTTCGCCCTGCCGTCGGGTAACTTCACCTACTCGCTCACGGACAAGCTGCAACTGCGCGTTGGCGCGGCCAAGACGATGGCACGCCCGTCAGTCGACAAGCTCGCGCCGTCGAGCACCACGGCCAGCATCTCGTGGGGCGACTTCACGCAGATCTATGGCGGCAATGCCGATCTGAAGCCATACACGGCGCACCAGGCCGATGTGTCGCTGGAATGGTATTACGCCAAAGGCTCCGCGATGACCTTCGCCGTCTACCAGAAGAACATCAAGAACCAGATCACCAACCTCTGGCTGACTGGCCAGGACATCGGTGCGCCAGGCGGACGCCTGTTCAACGTGCAGCGCCCGATCAATGGCGACAGCGCCAAGGCGCGCGGCATGGAGATCGGCATGCAGCACCTGTTCGCCAACGGCTTTGGCGTGCGCGCGCAATACACGCGCAACCTGTCGAGCAGTTGGGTCGCCGGCGTCGAACGCCCGCTCGAAGGCGTTGCGCCAGCGAGCGCGTCGCTGGGCGTTCTGTACGAGCGCGGCCCCTGGAGCATGAGTACCACGGCTGACTTCACCGATTCCTTCGTCACTGCCTCCAACGTGATCGGTTCCGGCTTCAACGAAGTGACCAACTCGGTGACCTGGGTCACGGCCCAGCTGGCCTATGATGTGAACAAATCGCTGCGCATCAGCATCGAAGGCAACAACCTCACCGATGCCGAGCAGGCGCCCCGCCTGACCAACGGCACCGTCAGTCTGCCCAACGGCTATTACCGTTACGGCCGCTCCGTGACCCTGGGCGCCAGCCTGCGATTCTGATGAAACAAGCGGCGCCATGGTACGTGGCGCCGCACAGCCCATCGCCAGCGCGGGCCGGTCTGGCAGTTCACCGGCCCGCAACACCGAGAACTGGAATCCTGATGCACACTTCTGTCTTTTCCCTTGCCGTCCTGCTTGCCGGGGCCATCCCTTTTTCCGCGTACGCCGCGGACGGGTCCAGCTACACGATGGCGGACTACGCCAGCGTTGCCAAGATCGACGCGCACCTTCACCTGCATAACGCGGCGCCGGCGTTCATGGAAGCGGCCCGGCGCCAGAACTTCAAGATCCTGTCGATCAACGTCGACTACCCCGATTTTCCACCACTCGATGACCAGCAGCGCGTTGCCATCGCACTGAAAAAACAATTCCCGCAGGACGTCGCGTGGGCAGCGAGCTTCTCCGTCGATGTTTCCGCCCAACCTGCATGGCTCGCCGCCACCCGCCACCGCATTGCCGCTTCGATGGAAGCCGGCGCCGTGGGCGTCAAGGTGTGGAAGAACATCGGCATGAGCTTGCGTGGCGCCGATAAAGAACTGGTGATGATCGACGACGCGCGCTTCGCGCCGCTGTTCGACGACCTGGCCCGCCAGGGCATCCCGTTGCTGGGCCATCAGGGCGAGCCGCACAATTGCTGGCTGCCGTTAAAACGCATGACCGTCAACAACGACCGCACCTACTTCAAGAACCACCCGCAATACCATATGTACCTCCACCCGGAGATGCCAAGCTGGGAAGCGCAGATGGCCGCGCGCGACCGCATGGTGGCGGCGCACCCGACGCTGCATTTCGTCGGCGTGCACCTCGCGTCGCTCGAGCGCGACGTGGACGAACTGGCGGCATTCCTGGACCGGTTCCCCAACGCGGTCGTGGACGCGTCGGCGCGCATCGGCCAGCTGCAGTACCAGAGTCAAAAAGACCGCGAAAAGGTGCGCAACTTCTTCATCAAGTACCAGGACCGCATCCTCTACGGCAGCGACATGGCGCAAGAACCTGGCCAGGACGGCGCCGCACTGGGCCGCGAAGCCGAAGGCGTGTGGCGCATGCACTGGCGCTACTTCAATACGGCAGAGTCGTTCAAGGTCGCCGATCTGGACAAGCCCGTCCAGGGTCTCGCACTGCCACGCGACGTCGTCGACAAAATTTACCGCACGAATGCCGAGCGCGCCTTCCCCGGCGCCTGGAAAGGCCAGCCATGACCGCGCGCCGAGCATTTCTCGGGTGGCTCGGCGCGGCGCCGCTGGCCACGCAGATCCCGCTGGCCCAGGCCGCCTCCGCCTCCGCCTCCGTCACCGGCAAGGGCCATGTGCGCGTGCAGGACGCCGCCGTCTCGCTGCAGTTCGACGAGCAGTTGCGGTGCCGTGTCGTCAGCCTGCTGGGCAAGCAGCCCGTCGCACTGACGGGCTTCGACACCAGTGAGCATCTGGTCGTCGGCGGCAAGCCGCTCGGCCGCTTCACGTTGCAGAAGGCCGAGCCGGCCCCGGCCACGACGCCGTTTGGCGCCGGACAGGCGCTGCACCTCGTCGGCCGCTCTGCGAAAGGCATCGAGAAGCGCGTCACCGTAACCCTGCTTGACGAGCACCCGGGCGTGGCCTTGCTGGACGTGCAGTACGTGAATACCGGCGCCAAACCGCTGACGATCGACGCCTGGGTGAATGGCGCGCACCGCCTGGCCGCCGCGCCGCGCCATGCGGGCGGCTACTGGACCTATTCCGGCGCCAGTCACGCCGACCGGCGCGACTGGGTGCAGCCCGTCAAGCGCGGTTTCGAGCAAGGCAACTTTTTGGGCATGAACGCCTCGGACTACGGCGGCGGCACGCCGGTCGCGGACGTCTGGCGTCGTGACGTCGGCCTGGCCGTTGGCCACCTGGCGCTACAGCCGCTGCTGGTGTCACTGCCCGTCAAGGCGGTCGGCAATGCGGTCGACATCTCGCTGCGCGGCGACGTCCCGCAGACGCTGGCCCCGGGCGCCACGTTGGCCACCCCGCCCACGTTCATCGCCGTGCACCGTGGCGACTTCTATGTGCCACTCGACCGCTACCGCCGCCTGATGGCCGCGCAGGGCCTGGCCGCCCCCGAACCGCCGCAAAGCGCCTACGATGCGCAGTGGTGCGCGTGGGGCTACGAACGCGATTTTTCGCTCGATTATGTGCGCGCCACGCTGCCCAAGGTGCAGGAACTGGGCTTCAAGTGGGCCGTGCTGGACGACGGCTGGCAGGTCAAGACCGGCGACTGGACGCCCGACCTCGCCAAGTTCCCGCGCGGCGGCGACGACATGAAGGCGCTGGTGGCCGACATCCATGCGCGCGGCATGAAGGCGCGACTCTGGATCGCGCCACTTGCCGTGGCCCCCGGCAGCGACGAGCTGCACGAGCATACCGACCTGCTGCTGCTCGACGAGACCGGCGCGGCCCAGGACGTGACCTGGTGGAACTGCTTCTACCTGTGCCCCGCCTACGAAAAGACGCAAACGCGCCTGGCCGCGACGCTGCGCATGATCATTGCGGACTGGGGCTTCGACGGCCTCAAGGTCGATGGCCAGCACCTCAATGGCGTGGCACCATGCTTCAACCCCAAGCACCAGCACAAGCGCCCGGAAGAATCGGTCGAGGCAGTCGCCGACTTTTACAAGGTCATGCACGACGTGGTGCATGCGGCCAATCCGGAAGCGGTACTGGAAGTGTGCCCGTGCGGGACCAGCTACGCCTTCCACAATATGCCGTACATGGACCAGGCGCCATCGTCCGACCCCCTGTCGAGCTGGCAGGTTCGCCACAAGGGCAAGACCCTCAAGGCGCTGATGGGTCCGTGGTCCGCCTACGCGGGCGACCATGTGGAGCTGAGCACGGGCGGACAGGATTTCGCCTCGAGCGTCGGGATCGGCGCAGTCGTCGCCACCAAGTTCACGTGGCCGGTCGACCCGAAACCCAAGGACTCGTTCCTGCTGACACCCGAGCGCGAGGCGCACTGGCGCAAGTGGGTGGACCTCTACAACAAGGGGCGCCTGGCCGAAGGCCGTTACCGGGGCGAGCTGTACGACCTGGGGTTCGACAAGCCGGAAACCCACGTCGTGGAGCAGGCCGGCGCGTTGCACTACGCGTTCTATGCCGACCGCTGGGATGGCGTGGTGGCATTGCGCGGCCTCGGTCCGGGCGCCTGGACGGTGCGCGACTCGCTCAGCGGCAGCGTATTGGGCAAGGTGTCGGCCGACAAGCCAACGCTGCCTCTGCGCTTCACCCACAGCCTGCTGATCGAAGCGCGGCCCGACCTTCCCGACCAGCTGCCTGTTGCGTTTGCCAACAGGGTTCCGGCCGTGGGTGCGGACGGCTTCCCGCACGCCTCGCAATGGGCCGATGCACCCGCGACCTTCTTCCGCCACGACTGGCAAGGCAAGCCGCTTGCCGGCCCCCAATCGACCCGTGTTCAACTGTTGCGGGGCGCAGGCCACCTGTACCTGCGCTTCATCTGCAAGTACGAAACGCTCACCACCTTTGACCAGGCCGGCCCGGCGAACGCCATTTGGCCACTGTGGGAGCGCGACGTCGTCGAAGTCTTCCTGCAGGCGCCCGATCGCGCCGGACTGAAAAGCTATCGCGAGGTGCAGGTCGCGCCCAACGGACTGCTGCAGGAAATCGCGATCGAGGTGTCGGGCAAGCGGCGCATCGATGGCGGCAGCCGCGCCAGGGCGCACGTCGATACGGGCAACAAGGTCTGGACAGCCGAACTGGCCATACCAATGCGCGGTACGGACAGCGCCGGGGATGGCTGGCGCCTGAACCTGTTCCGCATCGAAGGCCCCGAAGCTGCCGGTGACAACCGCGTGCATTCGGCGTGGAGTCCGACCCGCACTGCGGCGCCCGACTTCCACGTGCCAGGCGCGTTTGGCCGGCTGCTGATCGGCGCATGATGCTGCAGCGCCTGCGTCCGCTCGCGCTGCTCGTCATGTTGTCGGCGCATGCCCACGCCGTGCAGTCGGCAGACCGCCCGCCAGGCAGCCCCGTCGAGACGACATTCAAAGCGTCGGCCGATGAGATCGCCAATCCCGAGCGCGGCATGTACGTCTGGGCGGCAAATGACCTTTCGGCGTGGACGCAGGCGCAGGCCGATGCGCAGTTTGCGGCCGGCTACCGGATCGTCTATGCGCCGGTGCGGCTGGATGCGCATGCCGGCCACGCGCTGCCTGCGGCGCTGCTGGGCGAATTGAAGGAAGGGTTTGCGGTTGCACGCCGCGCGGGCCTGAAAGTCATTCCGCGTTTCATGTACAACTTCCCGGCCGGCGAAACCGCTTACCGGGCGGCGCAGGATGCCCCCATAGATCGCGTGCTGGAACATATCGGACAGCTCAAGCCGGTCCTGGCGGCGAACGCGGATGTCATCGCGTATCTGCAGGCTGGCTTTGTCGGCGCCTGGGGCGAATGGCATACCTCGTCCAACGACCTCACCCTGCCGGCGAGGCGCACGCAGATCCGCGATGCGCTGCTGGCCGCGCTGCCGCATGATCGCTTCCTGCAAGTGCGCTATCCACCCTATCTGATGGCGTGGGCGCCGCAGGCGCCGCGCTGGCATGACGGCTCGACCGCGGCACGCATCGGCGTGCACAACGACTGCTTCCTGGCCTCAAGCACGGATGTTGGCACCTACAGTGAAAACCCGGCGACCCGGCAGCGCGAGCGTGATTACGTGGCCGTGCTGTCGACGGCAGCGCCATTCGGCGCCGAAACCTGCAATCCGGCCGACGCGGTCAATCCAACGCCACGCACGACCTGTGACGACATCCTGCGCGAAGGCCGGCGCTTCGGCCTGACCTACCTGAACGACAGCTACTACCGCGACCTGTTTCACGCGCGCTGGCAGGCGCAGGGTTGCCTGGCGCAGGTCAAGCGCAGCATGGGCTACCGGTTCGAACTATCGAAGTTACGGCACAGTTCACGCATCGTGGCTGGCCAGTCGGGCGAGCTGGTGCTGACCGTGCGCAACGCCGGCTGGTCGCGCGCTTTCAACCCGCGAGGTGTGCAGATGGTGCTCCGGCACCGCGCTACCGGCCAGGTCGTGCGGCTGGCCCTGGCGTCGATCGATCCCCGTGCCTGGCTGCCGGGGCAGACCAGCACCGCAACCGCACGGGTTGCGATCCCGGGCGGCACGCCCACTGGCGCTTACGACATGCTGCTGGCATTGCCGGATGGCGCAGCGTCGCTGGCCGGCGACGTGCGCTACAACGTGCGGCCTGGCAACGCCGACGATGCCGCCAAAGCGCAGGGATGGGATGCCTCGCTGGGTGCGTTCCGTACCGGGACGACGCTGCATATTCTCTGACGTACTGCCACGCCGTGCGCGCGTGGCTGACTTACTCGGCGATCAGGAGTTCGATGCCTGCCTCGCGCAGGCCATCCCGGTATTGAGGACTGATATCGCCGTCGGTGATGACGGTGTGAACGCGGTCGAGCTGCACGATACGGTGCAGGCTGATGAAGCCAAACTTCGAGGAATCGGCGAGCACGATGACTTTCCTCGCGCGCTCGACCATCTTGTGGTTCAGGCTTGCTTCCGCCTCGTGGTGGGTCGTCACGCCGAACTGCAGGTCGAGGCCATCGACGCCCAAAAACAGCTTGTCGAAACTATAGGCCTGCAGGCACGCTTCGGCCTGCAATCCCTGGATCGACAGCGCCTGCTTGCGCAGCAGGCCACCGGTCAGAATGAGGTCGACGCCTGCGGCGTTGACCAGCTCCCACGCGATATTCAGGCCATTGGTCAGCACTGTCACGTTCTGCACGTCGCGCAGGTGGCGCGCCAGCGACAGCGTCGTGGTGCCCGAATCGATGATGATGTTTTCGCCCGGCTTGACCAGGCGCGCCGCCAATGCACCGATGCGCTCTTTCTGCTCGTGGTTGAGCGCGTCTTTTTGCGACACCGTGTGTTCGGTCGGCGGCATGCGTGCCAGCGTGGCGCCGCCGTGGCTGCGGATGGCCAGGCCCTGCGCCTCGAGTGCAC
>Ga0265780_10006609_pt1 | contig 14346 bp, 4 predicted proteins | sample P1T30metagenome_FD_192432 | JGI IMG/M metagenome (GOLD analysis project Ga0265780, IMG submission 192432) | Plant litter microbial communities from East Loma Ridge, Irvine, California - P1 T30 | ecosystem: Environmental > Terrestrial > Plant litter > Unclassified | place: USA: California... | reverse complement strand
GTGCTCTCGGCCAGCAATGAAAAGCGCAGCTTCGTTTCCGGGCCGCTGCGCTTGAGAAGCGGGGTGACGCTGGTGGTCGACAGCGGCGCCACGCTGTTTGCCAGTACCGACTCCCGCCTGTTCGACAAGGGCGCCGGCACCTGCGGCAGCAACGACGCGTCAGGCAAGGGCTGCCGCCCGCTGATCACAGCCGAAGACACGCGCGGCAGCGGCATCATGGGCAGCGGCACCATCGACGGCCAGGGCGGGCAGAAGATCGCCGGCAAGGAGGAAAGCTGGTGGCAGATCGCCCGCCGCGCGCAAAAGGAAAAGACGCGCCAGAACGTGCCGCGCCTGATCCAGGTGGACAAGTCACAGGACTTCACCCTGTACGGCATCCTGCTGAAGAATTCGCCCAACTTCCACGTCACGCTGAACCAGGTCGACGGCTTCACCGCCTGGGGCGTGAAAATCGACACCCCGCACGACGCGCGCAATACCGACGGCATCGATCCGATCTCCTCGCGCAACGTCACCATCGCCCACAGCTGGATCCGCACCGGCGACGACAACGTCGCCATCAAGGCCGGCAACGGCGGTCCGACCGAGAACGTGTCGATCCTGCACAGCCACTTCTACAGCGGCCACGGCATGTCGATCGGCAGCGAGACCAATGGCGGCCTGCGCAAGATCCTGGTCGACGATCTGACGCTGGACGGCACCACGGCCGGCCTGCGCATCAAGAGTAACGATACGCGTGGCGGTACCGTGGCCGGTATTTTGTATCATGACGTCTGCATGCGCGGCGTGAAGACGCCCATCGACATCAGCACCCACTACGAAGACGCGGCGCAGCCGGGCAAGCTGATTCCGTCCTACAGCGACATCCGCATGGAGCGGGTGCGCAGCGTCACCCCCGGGCGCCTGCGCCTTCAGGGATACGACGCCGATCACCCGCTGAAATTGGCTCTGAGCGATGTGTCGATCGAAGGCGAGCCGCAGGTCATGATGGGCCATACGCGCCTGTCGGGCACGCCGCTGAATGCAGCGCGCACCGCCAACATCGAGTGCGGCGGCAAATTCCTGCCCTTCCCGGCCGAGGCAATACGCAATGCGCGGCCGCAGCTGAGCGCCGAGCAGGCAAAGGCTTACGACTACCGCGAAGTGCTGAAGTACGTGGGACCGGTCGGCAACGAGCGCGTCGAGCCCTGGGACCCGCTGGTCGATCCGCTGGTCACCCAGGCGCGTCTGGCTGCGGACTACCAGGTCGATCCGCGTGCGCCGGCGGATGGCGTCACCCGCTTCGCGACCGTGCAGGCGGCCGTCAGCCGCGCCGCTCTCGACGCCGGCCGCAAGCAACGCATTTATATCCGCCTGGCCCCCGGCACCTACGAAGAACTCGTGTACGTACCGGCGGGTGGCCCACCGATCACGCTGGTCGGCGATGGTCCGGATCCGCAAGCCACGCGCATCCGCGCCGGCCTCGATGCCTCGACCACCGGCGCCGCCTACCGCCAGCGCTACGCCGCCCAGTTCGAGAACGCCGCCCCCGCCGTGCGGGCGCTGTACGACGGCCTGAAGGACTTGCCGGCACTGGGCACCTACGGCTCCAGCACGGTGTGGGTGCAGGCGGACGGTTTCCAGGCGCGCAATCTCACCATCGAGAATGCGTACAACCGCGATGGCGGCATCCAGCACAAGGAGTGCAACGGCGACAACTGCCCGGACACCACCGGCGGCAGCCGCGTGCACCACCAGGCGGTGGCGCTGCGCGTGGACGGCGCCGACCGCGTCCAGTTCGAACAAGTCCGCCTGCTCGGCCTGCAGGACACGCTGTTCCTCAGCTCCAGAGATTACGTCAATACCACGCGCAGCTTCTTCCACAAGACCTGGATCGAAGGCGATGTCGACTTCATCTTTGGCGACACCATCGCCTACTTCCAGGATTGCGACGTGAAGCAGATCGGCGGCCGCGCAGCCTCGTACGCGCTGGCGCCGGACACCAGCCGCCGCGCGAAGTACGGCATGGTGTTCAACGGCTGCCGCTTCAGCGGCGACACGTCAAGCAAGGCCAAGGACACCAGCTTCTATTTCGCCCGCCAGTGGTTCCACAACGAGCGCTGCACGCCCTACGGCCGGGTGCCGGTCGAGGGCTACACCTGCAAGCTGGGCGAAGTCGATGTGTACAAGGCGCCGAACGGCACCATCCGCAAGCGCACGCTGGAAGCCGTCGGCAAGACCGTGATCCTGAATTCGCGTATCGGCGCCCACATCGTCAGGGACAACCCGTGGTCCGAGTGGAACCGCAACGGCACGCTGGCGCACCGTCCGGCGCAGTTTTCATCCGACGACTGGTGGAGCAACCTGCAGCAAGCCGGCTTCGATCCAGCCGCCAAGCTGGGCGAAACAGCGCGCCCGGCACCGGCCGACATCTACCTCGGCGAATACAACAACAGCTACGAATAATGGAGACCGCAGCATGAGCACTTCCTTCACCCACCGCCGCACCTTTCTCCGTGGTGCCTCGGCCACCGGCCTGGCACTTGCCGGCAGTGCCCTGCCCTTCGCCGCCGCGCGCGCCGCCGCAGCCGCAGCAGCAGCAGCAGCAGCAGCAGCTGAGGCCGGCGACCCATGGCAGCAGGCCAGCGTCATCGCCAAACGCCTGGCCATGCCGGTCAAGTTCCGCAAGGTCGACTACAAGATCACCGACTTCGGCGCCGCCACCTGCAAGCTGGTGCCGGTCAAGGCCTGGATCTCCTTCGAGGAACAGGCAACGATCGAGACCCCGGCACCCGGCGCGACCGACTGCTACGCCGCCATCAAGGCCGCCATCGCGCGCTGTCACGCCGAGGGTGGCGGGCGCGTAGTGATTCCGAAGGGCGACTGGTTCGTGGCCGGTCCGATCGTGCTGCTGTCGAACGTGAACGTGCACCTGCAGGCCGGCGCCCACGTCTACTTCAGCAACGACCCGCGCGACTATGCCAAATACGGCGACGTCGACTGCGGCGCCAACGGCAAACTGGTCGCAACGCGCTGGCAGAGCAACGACTGCCTGAACTTCGCGTCGATGATCTACGCCCACAACCAGGACAACATCGCCCTCACCGGCGACGACTGGACCGCCATCCTCGACGGCCAGGGCGGCGTGCCTTTCGGTGCGCGAAGCGGCGCCAGTGGTGCCGGCGCCGCCGATTGCTGGTGGACCTGGAAGGGCAAGAACGCCACCATCAACTCGGTGGCCCAGGACAAGTCGCCCAATTATGTGCCGGGCAAGCTGGCCCAGAACCAGCCGAACCCGAACAATCCGAAATCGCTGGCCGAGATCGCGCCGAACCTGCCGGAAGCGCGGCGCCTGCTGATCCAGGGCGAGGGCGACAAGTGGCGCGCCGACGACGCCTACCTGCCGGCGCTGTCCGAAGCCGGCGTGCCGCTGGCAAAGCGGGTTTTCGGCCTCGGCCACTACCTGCGTCCGACGATGATCCACATCATCGGCTGCACCAACGTGCTGCTGGAGGGGTACCAGGTGACCCACACGCCGTTCTGGCAGCACCACCCGGTGGCCTGCCGCAACCTCACCATCCGCAAGGTCTACGCCAACAGCCTGGGACCGAACAGCGACGGCTTCGATCCGGAAGCCTGCGACGGCGTGCTGGTGGAAGGCTGCCAGTTCGATACCGGCGACGACTGCATCGCGATCAAGGCCGGCAAGAACCTGGACACGCAGTTCGGCCCGTCGCGCAACATCGTGATCCAGAACTGCACCATGCACAGCGGCCACGGCGCCGTCACGCTGGGCAGCGAAATGGCCGGCGGCATCGAGAACGTGTACGCCCAGGACCTGGTGTTCGAGAACAAGAACTGGGCCACCAATCCGCTCAACATCGCGATCCGCCTGAAGACCAATATGAACCGCGGCGGCTTCCTGCGCCACTTTTATGTGCGTAACGTCGACATCCCGAACGGTGTGCAGACCTCGCCCTCGTTCTACGCCACCCTGCCCGGCTCGCCGATCCCGGACCGCTCGGTGGCCGCGGCGGCCGGCGGCGTCATCACCTTCGACTGCGATTACACGCCGCGCGCCGACAACGTGCGCATCCGCCCGCCGGAAGTCAGCAACGTCCACATCTCGAAAGTCAGGGTGGGCAATGTCGCCACCAGGGATGGCAAACGGTTCTCGAGCTACCAGGCGATCGTGATCCTGGGGCCGGTCGCCTTCGATTACAACGGCCCGAGCCCGCGTCCGGCCGTGCTGCCGGTGCGCGACATCACCATCACCGACTGCGATTTCGGCACGCCGTCCAACCTGGATAAACCCTGGTTCCTGTACAACGTGCGCAACCTGAAGCTGAACAACGTGACCATCGCAGGGAAAAAGGTGAATACCGTGCTGTCCGCCTGAGCGGACGCATAAAGCCGGCCCGCCACCGCGGGCCGCATCACAACGAGAGGAGACAGAGATGAACGAGATCGGCAACCAGAACCGCCGCAGCATCCTGAAAGCCGCCGGCGCTGCCGGTTTGATGATGGCCGGCGGCGTGCGTGCGCACGCTGCCACGGCCACGGCGCGCAAGCGTTACGCAGTGGTCGGCGTAGGCTCGCGTTCGCGCATGTACCTTGATGCCGCCACCGGCAAATTCCGCGATACCAGCGAGATCGTCGCCGTCTGCGACACCAATGCCGGCCGCGTCGAGCGCGCGGTCAAGGCGATCTCGAAGACCGGCGCCAGCCAGCCGCGCCCCTACCTGGCGGCCGACTTCGACCGCATGCTGCGCGAAACGAAACCGCAGTTCGTGATCGTCACCACCAAGGACGCCACCCACGACGACTACATCGTGCGCGCCCTGGACGCCGGCTGCGACGTCATCACCGAAAAACCGATGACCACCACGTCGGAAAAGGCGCAGCGCATCCTGGACGCCGTCAAGCGCAGCGGCCGCCACATCCGCGTGACCTTCAACTACCGCTATTCGCCGCCGCGCACCCAGGTCAAGGACCTCTTGATGAAGGGCGAGATCGGCGACGTGCTGTCGGTCGACTTCACCTGGCTGCTGAATACCGTGCACGGCGCCGATTACTTCCGCCGCTGGCACAGCAACAAGGCCAATTCGGGCGGCCTGATGGTGCACAAGGCCACGCACCACTTCGACCTGGTCAACTGGTGGCTCGGCGCCCAGCCGGAGCACGTGTCGGCCTTCGGCTCGCGCCGGTTCTACACCCCGGAGACCGCCAAGCGCATGGGCCTGCAGGGCGCCCACGAGCGCTGCCTGACCTGCCCCGAAAAGCAGAAGTGCAGCTTCTACTTCGACCTGGCCGCCGACCCGGGCCTCAAAGCCCTGTACCTCGACAACGAAAAATACGACGGCTATTTCCGCGACCAGTGCGTGTGGCGTCCCGAGATCGACATCGAGGACACCATGAACGTGATGGTCAAGTACGACAACGGCGTACAGCTGAAGTATGCGCTGCAGGCCTATGACGCCTGGGAGGGCTACCACATCGCCTTCAACGGCACCAAGGGCCGGCTCGAGCACCGCATCGTCGAATCGGCCGGTGCCGCCGGCGCGGCCAAGGTGCAGAGCGGCAGCGAAGGCGTCAGCACCCGCATCATCCCGCTGCGCGGCGCCGCGCGCGAGATCGAACCCTGGACCGGCAAGGGCAGCCACGGCGGCGGCGACGATGTGATGCTGGCCGAGATCTTCGGCAACGCGCCGGCGGACCCGTACAAGCGCGCCTCGGACGAGCGCGCCGGCGCCTGGTCGGCGCTGGTCGGCATCGCGGCCAATCGCTGTTTCGAGACCGGGCAAACGGTCAGGATCGCGGATCTGGTGAACGGGCTGGGCCTGCCGGACCGGGCGCCGATGCCGGACCATGGCATTCCGGTGCCGATGCCGCTGCGGGTCAAGATCCCCTGAACGCCGGGCCGGCCGATCGATCGCATCGGCTGGCCTGTACTCCCCTTCGCGGCGCCGCCCGCTGCCCTGCCCAGTGGGCGTCTTCCGGCCGGCGTCATCGCACGTCTGTTTGACCCTCCTCAATGCCGCTATGGCTGCCAAGCAACCATTTGCTCTCAAGCTATAAATCGCCATGGACCGGGCGCTGCGCGCTTCATATTATGACGTCCAGCAATAGCGCCACCTCAAAAGCTTCGATGAATTCCGCTGCAAGGCGTCCCATTTTTCACGAAAGCGAAACAATGACCTTCCATTTCAAAACCACGCTTCAATCCAACAGCGCAAGCGCCGCCCTGATCGCCGGCCTCGCCATGGCCAGCTGGAGCCCGTCCAGCCACGCCTGCGCCGCCGAACCGCTGGTCGCCAGCGTCTGCATCATGGGCTTCAACCCCGGCGTGCGCTTCCAGAGCATGAACCAGAGCTACATCCTGGCGGCGGGCCAGAGCCTGCAGCTGAACCAGTACGCGGCGCTGTATTCGCTGCTCGGCGTCACCTTCGGCGGCGACGGCCGCACGACCTTTCAATTGCCCGACCTGCGCGGCAAGGTGGTGGTCGGTTACGACCCGCGCGATGGCGCCCGCGCCGTCGGCGCCAACGGTGGCAGCGCCAGCGTCAAGCTGGCCGTGGGCCAGTTGCCGCAGCACGCCATGACGATCACCAACCTGCCGGTCACGCTGGGCAACGTCCAGGCCACGACCAGCTTGTCCGGCCTGAGCGCCACCGCCAACCTGGCGGGCGTCGTCATCAAGGGCGCGGCGAGCGGGCTCACCATCCGCGCCGCCTCAGCGTCGAACGGTCAGCCGTCGCCGGCCGGTAACTACCTGGGCAAGGCCGGCGGCAGCGCCAGCAATATTTATTCGAACACCGCTACGCCCGATGCCACCCTGAACGCCGGTGCGATCGCGGGCGAGCTGAGCCTCACCGTGAACCAGGGCGTGACCGCGCCGGTGACGGTCGCCGGCAGCGCCACCACCACCGTGACGGGCAGCGGCAGCGCCAGCGGCGTCACCGGTGTCATCGGCGCCGGCGAGGACGTGCCGATCATGCCGCCCTACCTGGTGCTGCCCTACTACATTGCCTGGAACGGCATCTATCCGTCGTCTGGCGACTGATCGCGGCCTACGCCATCTTGCGTACCCTCGCCTTCACCCTTGCGCTGGCGCTGCTGCCGGCCGCGCCCGTCCATGCGCAGTCCGCGGCCGCGCAGCCGGCGGTCCGGAATCTGCGCGCGGAACTCGGGCCGGCCGAACGCGCGCTGGCCGCCGCCGACTACCGCGCCGCCCATGCCGCCTATGCGCGCCATGCCGGACGCAATCCGCTGGCCCAGTTCACGCTCGGCCTGTTCGAGCAGCAGGGCTGGGGACGCCGCCCCGACCCGGTGGCGGCCTGCGCCTGGTTCGAGCGCGCGGCCCACGGCCACATCCCGGCCGCCCGCCAATTCCTGGGCGACTGCCTGGCGCAGGGCATCGGCCGCGCGGTCGACGGCGCGGCCGCCGTGCAGTGGTACCGCAAGGCGGCAGCCGCTGGCCTGGCCTGGGCCGATTGCGCGGCTGGTACCTTATATATAGAAGGCAAAGTGGTGCCGAAGGACCTGACGCAGGGTCTGGCCCTGTGCACGGCGGCGGCCCAGGCCGAGTCGACGCCGGCGATGCTGCGGCTGGCCGACTATTACCGTGAGGGCAGCCAGGTGCCGGCCAATCCGCGACTGGCGCGCTTCTGGTACGGCCAGGCGGCACAGCGCCACCACCACGAAGCCCAGTTGCGCCTCGGCGTCATGCTGAGCGAGGGCGCGGGCGGCGACGCCGACGTGGCCCAGGCCCGCTTCTGGCTCGAGCACGCCGCCATGGAAGGTTATGCCCCGGCCTACCTGCCGACCGCGATCCTGTATGCCAACGCCCCTGTCGATCCGGCCACCGGCGCGCTGGCACCGGACGACCTGGCCAAAATCTACATGTGGAACCGGGCCGCCCGGGCCGGCATCGCCGCTACCGGTTCCGACGGCAGCAACAACTGCAGCAACTGCGCGGCCCAGCTGGCCGACATCGCGCGCATCGATGCCATGGTCATGGCCGTGATGCCGCCCGCATGGCAACCCGTCCTGGACCGCAGGGTCGCCGACCATCTCGCCACATTCGCTGCGCATTGACAGACAACAGGGACACCACATGCACCGCCATGCCTCGTTCAACAGGATGTATCGTCTGGTCTGGAGCCACGTGCACCAGGCCTGGGTCGCCGTTGCGGAAAACGCGCGCGGGCCCGGCAAACGCAGCGGCCGCAAGCTGCTGCTCGCCGCCGCGGCCCTCACGGCAGCGCACCTGGCGCAGGCCGGGCCGACAGGCGGACAAGTCACCGCCGGCAGCGGCAGCGTCAATCAGTCCGGGACCGTCACCACCGTCAACCAGGCCAGCGGCACCCTGGCGCTGCAATGGCAAAGCTTCGATACCAGCGCGCTGGAGACCGTGAACTTCGTGCAGCCTTCGCGCAGCGCAATCGCGGTCAACCGCATCCTGGCGCCGGATGCCACGCAATTCTTCGGCAAACTGAACGCCAACGGCCAGGTCTACCTGATCAACCCGAACGGCGTGCTGTTCGGCGCCGGTGCACAGATCAACGTCGGCGGGCTGGTGGCGTCGACGCTGGACATCGCCGACGCCGGCGTCGATGGCGCCAGCCGCCGCTTCAAGGGCAGCGGCAGCGGCAGCATCGTCAACCGCGGCGAGATCACGGCGGCGCCGGACGGCTACGTCGCCTTGATCGGCCACCGCGTCGGCAACGAAGGCACGATTTCGGCACCGGCGGGGAGCGTGGCGCTGGGCGCCGGCAGCGAAGTCACGCTCGCGTTTGCCGGCAACGGCCTGGTGCGGATGCAGATCGACGGGGGCACCCTCGACAACCTGGCCGACAACGGCGGCCTGCTGCGCGCCGACGGCGGCGCCGTGTTCCTGAGCGCCGGCGCCAAAGATGCGCTGCTGGCCAGCGTGGTGAACAACAGCGGCATCATCGAGGCGCGCAGCGTGCGCGAGTCAGGCGGCACCATCGTGCTCGAAGGCGGCGCCGGGGGCACCGTCACCAACAGCGGCACGCTCGATGCCTCCGGCCGCCATGCCGGTGAGACCGGCGGCAGCGTCAGGGTGCTTGGCCTGGACGTGACACTGGCGTCCGGCAGCAGGATCGACGTCGCCGGCGACCTGGGAGGCGGCAGCGCCCTCGTCGGCGGCAATGTCAATGGCGCCGGGCCGGAAGCGAATGCGCGCAGCGCGACCGTGGCTGCCGGTGCCGTCATCGATGCCGACGCCATCGCCAGCGGCAACGGCGGCCGGGTCGCCGTCTGGTCGGACGGGACGACGCAGTTCGACGGTCGTATCAGCGCCCGCGGCGGCGCGGCCGGCGGCGACGGCGGCATGGTCGAAACCTCGGGCCGGCAACTGAAGATCGGTGCCGCCGCCTCGGTGGCCACCCTGGCGCCGCGCGGCACTGCCGGCGAGTGGCTGCTCGATCCGCAGGACTTCACCATCGGCGGCTTCGAACCCGGCGACGGCGACATCGACGGCGCCCTGATCACGGCCGCCCTGCAATCCTCGAACGTCACGATCAAGACCGGCCCCGCCGTCGCCTGCACCAACCTGGCCTGCAGCGCCGGGCAATCCGGCAACGGCGACATCATCCTGGCCAACGGCGCCCTGGTCGGCGGCAACGACTGGACCAGCGGCACCACACTGACGCTCAGCGCCTACCGCAACGTGGACCTGCGCGGCACCGCCAACATCGATGCCGGCGCCGGCACCGGCAGCATCGTCCTGCGGGCCGACAACAGCGGCACCGGGACCGGCACCGTCATCCTCGGCAACCAGTCGAACATCTTCGGCAGCGGCAGCGGCTCGGTCAAGGTCTACTATAATCCGACCAGCTACGCGACGCCGACCGACTATGCCGGCGTGCTGGACATGTACGGCAATCCGACGATCCAGTACGCCAACCTGAGCAGCTTTATGCTGGTCAACCTGGGCGCCGCCATCGCCAACAAGACCTATGACGGCACCACGACCGCGACGATCGCCGCCATCTGGCCCAACGCCGGCCTGCCGTCCGGGATCGTGATCGATACCAGCGGCGCCTGGGCCAGTTTCGCCGGCAAGAACGCCGGCGCCAACAAGGCGGTCACCATCGGCGGTGTCGTCATGGGCGGCGCCAATGCCGGCTTGTATACGCTGAATGGCCTGGACGGCAAGACCGCCACCATCAACAAGGCCAACCTGGCCCTGTCGGGCCTGAGCGCCAACAGCAAGACCTACGACGGCACCACCGCGGCCACGCTGTCCGGCAGCGCCAGCGTGTCCGCGTTCGCCGGCGACGCGGTCAGCGTGGCCGGCAGCGGTGCCGGCAGCCTGTTCGCCAACAAGAACGCCGGCAGCGGCAAGGCCGTCACCGTCAACGGTTACAGCCTGGCGGGCCTGGATGCCGGCAACTACAACCTCGTGATGCCGACCGGCCTCACCGCCACCATCGGCAAGGCCAGCCTGGCAGTGCTGGGCATCGGCGCCGCCGGCAAGACCTATGACGGCACAATCGCCGCCACGCTGACCGGCAGCGCCCACGTAAGCGCCTTCGGCACCGATGCGGTCAGCGTGGCCGGCAGCGGCAGCGCCACCTTCGCCGACAAGAACGCCGGCAGCGGCAAGCCCGTTAGCGTGAGCGGCTACACCCTGGCCGGGGTCGACGCCGGCAACTACAACATCGTCCAGCCGGCCGGCCTGAGCGCCACCATCAACAAGGCCAGCCTCTCCCTCACCGGCCTGAGCGCCATCGACAAGACCTACGACGGCACCACGGCCGCCACCCTGGCCGGCAGCGCCAGCGTGTCCGCGATCGGCAGCGACGTCGTCGCGGTGGCGGGCAGCGGCAGTGCGGTCTTTACCGACAAGAATGCGGGCACCAACAAAACGGTGGTCGTCGGCGGCTTCAGCCTGAGCGGGCTGGATGCCGGCAACTACAACCTGGTCATGCCGGCGGGCCTCTCCGCCAACATCGGCAAGGCCGGCCTGGCGCTGTCGGGCCTGGGCGTCAACGGCAAGACCTACGACGGCACGCTGGCCGCGACCCTGTCCGGCAGCGCCACCGTAAACGCCTTCGGCAGCGACAGCGTGAGCGTGGCCGGCAGCGGCACCGCCTTATTTGCCAACAAGGATGCGGGCGTTGGCAAGGCCGTCACGGTCGCCGGCTACACGCTGGGCGGGCTCGATGCGGGCAACTACAACCTCCTCATGCCGACCGGGCTCACGGCCGACATCGGCAAGGCTGCGCTGGCCGTGTCCGGCATCACCGCCAACAGCAAGACCTACGACGGTTCGGTCGCGGCGACGCTCGCCGGCAGCGCCGTCGTGACCGCCCTCGGCAGCGACGTGGTGAGCGTGGCCGGAAGTGGCAGCGCCAGCTTCGTCGACAGGAATGCCGGCACCGGCAAGGCTGTCACCGTCGGCGGCTATACGCTGGGCGGGCTCGATGCCGGCAACTATAATCTCGTCATGCCGGCCAGTTTGAGCGCCGACATCGGCAAGGCGTCGCTGGCGGTGACCGGCATCAGCGCAGGCAGCAAGACCTACGACGGTACGCGCACCGCCACGCTGGCCGGGACCGCCACCGTGGCCGCGCTGGGCAGCGACGTGGTGAGCGCGACCGGCAGCGGCAGCGCCACCTTTGCCGACAAAAATGCGGGCAGCGGCAAGGCGGTTGCAGTGACCGGCTTTACGCTGGCCGGGCTGGACGCCGCCAACTACGAGATCGTCCAGCCGGCCGGCCTGGTGGCCGACATCGGCAAGGCCGGGCTCACGGTCGGTGGCTTGTCCGCGGTCGGCAAGGTGTACGACGGCACGCTGGCTGCCACGCTTGCGGGAACCGCCACCGTGGCCGCCTTCGGCATCGACGTGGTCAGCGTGTCGGGCAGCGGCAGCGCCACCTTCGCCGACAAGAATGCGGGCACCGGCAAAGCGGTCACCGTCGGCGGCTTCAGTTTGAGCGGGCTCGATGCCGCCAACTATACGCTGGCCCAGCCGGCAGGTTTGACGGCCGATATCGTACGCGCCGACCTGCTCCTGTCCGGCCTGAGCGCAAACGGCAAGACCTATGACGGCACCATGGCAGCCACACTGTCCGGCAGCGCGACCGTGAGTGCGCTGGGCAGCGACGTGGTGTACCTGAACGGCACCGGCAACGCCAGCTTCCTCGACAAGAACGCCGGCGCCGGCAAGACGCTCACCGTGGGCGGCTACACGCTGGGCGGGCTCGATGCCGGCAACTACAAGCTGGTCATGCCGGCCGGTTTGAGTGCCGACATCGGCAAAGCCCGCCTGGCGGTGTCCGGCATCGGCGCGAACGGCAAGACCTACGACGGCACCCGCGCCGCCACCCTGACCGGGACCGCCACCGTGGCCGCTTTCGGCAGCGATATGGTGAGCGTGGGCGGCACCGCCAGCGCCAGCTTCGTCGACAAAAATGCCGGCAACGGCAAGGCGGTGATGGTCAGCGACTTCAGCCTGAGCGGGCTTGACGCCGGCAACTACGACATCGTTCAGCCGACGGGCCTCACCGCGGACATCGGCAAGGCGGGGCTGAGCGTCACCGGCCTGTCCGCGGTCGACAAGGTCTACGACGGCACGACCGCAGCCACGCTCGCGGGCACCGCCAGCGTGGCGGCTTTTGGCAGCGACGTGATCGGCGTCTCTGGCAGTGGCAGCGCCGTTTTCGCCGACAAGAACGCGGGCAGCGCCAAGTCGGTCTTCGTCACCGGTTTCAGCCTGAATGGCGCCGACGCCGGCAACTACACGCTGGACCAGCCGGCCGGCCTGGGCGCCGGCATCACGCGGGCGGATCTGCTCCTGTCGGGCATGAGCGCAAAGGACAAGACCTACGACGGCACGACCGCCGCCACCCTGTCCGGCCATGCCACCGTGGCCGCCTTCGGCAACGACGTGGTGAACGTGGCCGGCAGCGCCAGCGCCAGCTTCGCCGACAGGAACGCCGGCAGCGGCAAAGCGGTTACCGTCACCGGCTACACCCTGAGCGGCCTGGACGCCGCCAACTACGACCTGGTCCAGCCGGCCGGGCTGGTGGCCAACATCGGCAAGGCCACCCTGGCCGTGACCGGCGTCTCGGGCATCGACAAGGTCTATGACGGCACGGTCGCCGCCACCCTGGCCGGCAACGCCGGCGTGGCCGCCTTCGGCAGCGACGCGGTCGGCGTGAGCGGCACCGGCAGCGCGGTTTTCGGCGACAAGAACGCCGGCAGCGGCAAGGCGGTCACGGTCAGCGGCTACGCCTTGACCGGGCTTGATGCCGGCAATTACACCCTGGTCCAGCCAGCGGGCCTGCGCGCGAACATCGCCAGGGCCGACCTGGCCGTCTCCGGCGTGACGGCGCACGACAAAACCTATGACGGCACGCTTGCCGCCACGCTCGGCGGCCGCGCCGCCGTCGCCGCCTTCGGCAGTGACGCGGTGAACGTGGGCGGCACCGGCAGCGCGGTTTTCGGCGACAAGAACGCGGGCAGCGGCAAGGCGGTCGCCGTCAGCGGCTTCGTATTGGAAGGCGCCGATGCCGGCAATTACACACCGATCCAGCCGGTGGGCCTGAGCGCCAACATCGCCCGCGCCGACCTGGCCGTCTCCGGCGTGACCGCACTCGGCAAAACCTACGACGGCACGGTCACCGCCACGCTGGGCGGGAATGCCCGCATCAGCGCCATCCAGGGCGATATGGTCGCCGTAACCGGCACCGGCATCGGCACCTTCGCCGACAAGGATGCCGGCAGCGGTAAAACCGTCACGGTCGAGGGCTACACCCTGAGCGGGCTTGACGCCGGCAACTACCGCATCGTCCAGCCGGTTGGCGTGCATGCCGACGTCGCCAAGGCGACGCTGGCCATCGCCGGGCTCGCAGCCGACAACAAGGTCTACGATGGCACCCTCAAAGCCACCGTCAGCGGCAGCGCCACGGTCACTCCCTTCGGCAGCGACGACGTGACCGTGGGCGGCAGTGCAGTCGCCACTTTCGCCGACAAGAATGCCGGCAGCAGCAAGGCGGTCAGCATAGGCGGCCACACGCTCGTCGGTCTCGACGCCGGCAACTACGAACTGGCGGAACCGAGCGGCCTGCACGCCGCGATCACGCCGGCCCGGCTGGTGGTCAGCGGCATCACGGCCAACGACAAGACCTGGGACGGCGGCACGGCGGCCAGCGTCAGCACGGCGGGCGTAATCCTGGACGGCAGGATCGGTGCGGACAGCGTCACCGTCTCGTCCAGCGGCAGCTTCAGCGATGCCGCCGCCGGCAGCGGCAAGACCGTGCGCCTGACCAACAGCTTCGGCGGGCTCGATGCCATCAATTACAACATCGTCGACCAGGCCACCGCGCTGGCCAG
>Ga0265780_10006608_pt1 | contig 14347 bp, 12 predicted proteins | sample P1T30metagenome_FD_192432 | JGI IMG/M metagenome (GOLD analysis project Ga0265780, IMG submission 192432) | Plant litter microbial communities from East Loma Ridge, Irvine, California - P1 T30 | ecosystem: Environmental > Terrestrial > Plant litter > Unclassified | place: USA: California... | reverse complement strand
CGACCGCTCGCTGCCGCTGCTGCAGCCGATGAGCGAGGTGGCAGGGCGCCTCTCGATCACGGTCGGGGCGTACCACCTGATGCGCGCCTCCGGCGGTCGGGGCACGCTGCTCGGCGGGGTGCCGGGCACGCCCGCCGCGAAGGTCGTCGTCATCGGCGGCGGGGTCGCCGGCGAGCACGCCGCCGCGAACGCGCTCGGCCTGGGCGCCGACGTGACCGTGGTCGACCTGTCGCTGCCGCGCCTCCGTGCGCTCGAGGCGCGCTTCGACGGCCGGGTCGCGACGCGGCACTCGTCGCCGTTCGAGATCGCCGGCCAGGTGCGCGACGCCGACCTCGTGATCGGCTCGGTGCTGATCCCCGGGGCGGCGGCGCCGAAGCTCGTCACCGACGAGATGGTGGCGACGATGAAGCCCGGCGCGGTGCTCGTCGACATCGCGATCGACCAGGGCGGCTGCTTCGAGGGGTCGCGGCCCACCACCCACGACGACCCCACCTTCGCCGTGCACGACACCGTCTACTACTGCGTCGCCAACATGCCGGGCGCCGTGCCCGAGACGTCGACCCGCGCGCTGACCAACGCGACGCTGCCGTACGTCGCCGCCCTCGCCGACCGGGGCTGGCAGGCGGCCACCGCCGCGGACCCGGCGCTCGCCTCCGGGCTCAACGTCGTCGCGGGGAAGGTCGTGGCCGCGGGCGTCGCGTCCGCGCTGGGGATGCCGCTCGGGGCGGTGCCCGCCGCGCGCTGACGCGCCTCCGCGGGGTGCGCGCCGCGCGCCCGCCCGGGTGCCGCGCCGCGGGCCCGCCCGGGTGCCCGCCCCGCGCCCGCCCGGGCACCACGCGGCCCGGCACCGCCGAGTGAACGGAACACCGCCCACTGCGGCGGTGTTCCGTTCACTCGGCGGTGCCGGAGGGGTGCTCCGGGGGCCGGGCCGCACGGCGTCGGGCGGCGCTCCGGGCGACACGCCGGAGCGGTTGCGGAGGCCGCTCGGGGCTGCTTACACTCACCTCCAGTCGAACACGTGTTCGAGAGAGAGGCGACCCCGATGAACATCTCCACCACCCGATCGGCCGTCGCGCTCTGGTTCGTCGACGGCGCGCCCGACCGGCTCGTGCACGACGGCGCACGCTGGCGCGTCACCGACACCCCGACCGAGATGTGGCACGAACCGGCCTTCGTCCCGGCGCTGATCACGCACCCGCCCCAGCAGTTCGTGGGCTGGCGGTTCCAGGCGACCGACGGCGACGGCACGACGCACATGTTCGAGGTGCTGCGCGACGGTGCCGGGCAGTGGGTGCTCGGGCGCGTCTACGACTGAGCAGGCCCGCACGGCGACGACCGGGCAGAACCGCGCGTCGACGACGGGGCGGCCCCGGGGCGGGCGTCGGCCCGGCCCCGCGGCCTCACTCGGCGCGCCTGCGCCGCTCGACCTCGATCTCGAGGGCGCGCAGGCGGGCCTGCTGCTCGTGGAACTCGATCTCGCGGTCGAGGTCGGCGAGCTGCTCCTCGGTGCTCTTCTGCCGCGGGGCGACCGGCTGCGCCGACCACGAGGAGGCGCGGCTCGGGCCCCCGAAGCCGGCCCGCTCCGCTCGGCGCGGGTCGCCGAACGAGACGTTCTCGCGGGCGACGCTCCAGTCGTGGCCGACGATGAACCACAGCGCGCTGCCCAGCAGGGGCAGGAACACGACGAGCAGCACCCACACGAGCTTGGGCAGGCCGCGCACCTGCGAGTCGTCACGGGACACGATGTCGACGAGGGCGACGAGGCTGACTGCGAACATCGCCACGGTGAAGAGGACGTACACGGTCGGGAGCATAGCGACCGGCGCGTGTCGCCCGCGAGCACGCGATCGGGGGTCGTCCCCACCCTGTCCGCCGAGTCACCCACAGCCTGTGGAGAACCATGTGCACAACCCTGTGTCGGGCGGAGGAGAAACCGGGGATAACTGGGGACAACTGTGGATGACGGTGTGGAAATTACACGGGTGTAACTCGGACGAACGGCCCTGACCAGCACTTTTCGTCGCACTGCGCCTGTGGATAAGTCGGCCCCCTGTGGGCAGCGGCCGTCCACGCCGCCGGAGGGGCGTGGATCGCCGTCGTGAACGGGTCCTGGACGCCCGGCGTCGCCGAGGGCGACAGCCGTCGTACGGCCGTTAGGGTTGCCGCATGTCCACGACAGGAGGCGCCCCGGCCAAGCGCCCGCCCCGGGCCGAGGTCCGGGAGCGGCTGATCGCCGCTGCGGGCCGGCTCTTCGCCCTCCGTGGCGTGCACGCGACCACCCTCGACGACGTGGCGCACGCCGCCGGCTTCAGCAAGGGCGCCGTGTACTCGAACTTCGACTCCAAGGCCGACCTCGTCGCGACCCTGCTGCGGCAGGAGACGGACGGCGCGCTCCGCGCCCTGCACGCCATGGAGATCCCGGGCACCGACCTGCGCGACCTGCCCGGCGTCATCAGCGCCGCCTTCGCGCCCTACGCACAGGGCACGGCCGACGACTTCAGCCTGATGTCCGAGCTCCGCTCACAGGCCCTCGCCGACCCCCAGGTCATGGCGGTCTTCGTCGAGCAGCGCCGGGCCGTGCTCGACACGCTCCGCGGACTCGTCGACCAGGTCTTCGACGAGAGGACCGAGGAGGCGACGGGACTGTCCTCGGATCGCCTCGCGCGCCTCCTCATCACCGTCTCGGTCGGCTCCGCCTTCGACGCGCCGGCCACTGGTGAAGTCGCGCCCGGCGACCTCATGGGCGACGTCGTCGCCGCGCTGCTGCGCCCGGCGGCCGGCGGCTCCCCCTCCTAGACCCCCGCCCCGGGTCCGAGTGGTCGGCTCCGGCTCCTCGGGCCTCCCGCGACGACCCCTTCCGACCACTCGACGGGCGTGCCGTGACGAACGCCGAGGGCGGGTGTCCCGGGCCGAGGGCGGGTCGTCGCGGACCCGCCCTCAGGCCGGAAGACCCGCCCTCGATGATGATGTGACGTGCGCCTACGCCCAGAGGAACGGCACCACGAACAGCAGCAGCGTCACGACCGGGCCGATGACGACCATCGAGAGGCCCCACAGCATGAGGTGGCGGTAGAGGCGCGGGCGCTCCTCCTCGACGCCGGAGGCGACGATCGTCGCTCCCGTCGTGCCGAAGGGCGCGCAGTCGACCAGCGAGGCCGAGATGGCGAGCGCGTAGATGAAGCCGGTCATCTCGAGGCCGCCGCCGGGGATCAGCAGGGGCACGGCGAGCGGGATGAGCGCCCCGAGGATGCCGATCGTCGACGCGAACGCCGAGACGAGGCCGGCGATCACGCAGATGACGAGCGCGGCGAGCAGCGGCGAGTCGACCGAGCGCGCGGCCTCGCCGAGCTGGTCGATCGCGCCGAGGCGGGTCAGCACGCCGACGTAGGTGATGATGCCGCCGAGCAGCAGGATCGTGCCCCAGTCGATGCGGCCGAGCGCCTGGCGCCCGACGTCGGGGTTGACGAAGGCGAGCAGCACGGCGAGCGTCAGCGCCACGGCCCCGAGGTTCAGGTCGACGTCGAGCAGCGTGATCGTGAAGAAGCCGACGATCAGCACCGGGATCGAGACGAGCACGAGCAGCTGGTAGCCGCTGAGCTTCGCGGGCGGCGCGGCGTCCACGGCGGCGGAGCCCGCCGAGGAGGCGGCGGTCGCGGTGGCCGTCGAGGTCGCGGCGGCGCCGGCCTGGGCCCGCTCCGCACCGGTCGCGGGGGTGCCCACGGCGCCCTCGCTCGTGGCGACGGTCGCGGCGATGCCGGAGCCGCCGATGCCCGAGCCGCCGGCCCGACGACGCGCCGAGCCAGAGCCGGACGCCGAGCCCGACCCAGCGCGACCCGCCGAGGCAGCCCCCGCGGCGCGGGTGCGGGCGATCAGCTCGCGGCCGCCGAACATGAAGAACGCGACGAGCACGACGAGCGTGTTGATGCCGACCGACAGGCCGAACATGAGGGCGGGGTTGTAGGGGATGCCCGCGGTGCGCGCCACGGTCATCACCGTGATGCCGTTGATGCTGGTCGGGGCGAGGGCGCCGCCGACGATGGCGGAGCTCATGACGATGCCCATCATCGTCGAGTGGATCTTGTGCTTGTGGGCCAGGCTCATCGCGATCGGCACGATGGTGAACGCGGCGTGCGAGGTGCCGAGGCAGGCGACGAGCGTGCCGATGACGAACATCGCCCACGGGATGAGCGCGACGCGGTCGCCGATCAGGCGCACCGAGCGGTCGACGAGCCAGTCGATGACGCCGGTGACCCGGGCGATGCCGAACAGGTACGTGATGCCGAGCAGGATGAGCAGGGCGTCGACGGGGAACCCGCCGAGCACGTCGTCGAGGCTCTCGCCGACGACGAGCACGCCGACGGCGAGGGCCGCCACGAGCGCGAGCGCGCCCATGTGGATGTTCCTCACCGCCGAGATGGTGAAGACCGCGACCAGGACGATCAGGGCGATGATCTCGACGCTCACGAGAGCACCTCCATCGGGGCGGGGGCGGGCGGTGTCGGGCTGAGGGGCATCGTCGTCGATCTCCTGTGCGGGTGGGGGCGGGCTGTGGGTGGGAGAGCAGGAGGCGCGGGTCAGGCCCCGAGGGCCAGGCCCGTCCGGTAGGCGGCCAGCGCGGCGGCGGGCACGTCGGCGAGGTCGTCGAGGCGCACGAGCTCGCCCGGCGCGACGTCGGCCACGAGCCGCGCGCCGCTGAGCAGGTAGTACGGGGCGACGCCGTGGTCGTCGGGGTCGACGATGACGGGCGAGACGCCGGCGATCTCGTGGTGGTGGCCCTCGACGCGGAACGTCGTGCCCGCCGTGAGCGCCTCGGCCGAGCGAGCCGCGAGCACGGTGTGCTGACGGGGCTCGGCGACGGACGAGGTGCCGTCGACGGCGGCCGCGATGGTCAGCGGCGTCTCGACGCCCATGAAGTGGTAGGGCCAGTAGATGCAGGCGTAGCGGCCGTCGCGGCTGACGACGTGGCCCTTGCCGCGCAGCGTGGCCCACGTGACGGGGTCGCCGGTGCGGACGACGACGAACACGCCGCCGGCGAAGCTGGCCTCGCCCGGCAGCCGCAGCATCGAGAACACGTCGACGCTGCCGGTGCGGCCGATGAGGCCGCCGTGCTCGCGCGCCGAGTAGAGGTCGGCGAGCTCGTGCGGCCGGGCGACGGGGTAGTGCATGCCCTCGACGTCGGCGTGCGCGCCGGTGTAGAGCGACACCACGTTCATCTCGCAGTGGTCGGCCGCGGCGCTGCGCTTGAGCTGCGCGACCAGGCCGGCCCGCGCCTCCGCCGTCTCGAGGGGGCGGTCGCCGAGCTCGAGCAGGTCGGCGAGCCCGGGGGCGTCGACGGTCGTGCCGGCCTGGTCGACGACGCCGGTGGCCGGGTCGAAGGCGAGGTCGTACTCGCTCGACTTGCCGAGGGCGACGATGTCGAAGCCGCAGTCGAGCACCCACGCGACGAGGCGCAGCAGGTTGGCGGGCTGGTCGCCGTCGCCGGGCAGGTAGCGCAGGCCGGCCGCGCGGGCCTTGGCGCTGAGCGCGACGCCCGCGACCGACTCGATCTCCTTGCTGACCATGACGACGTGCACGCCGTGGTCGAGAGCGGCGTCGGCGTAGCCGTGGCCGGCCTCGATGCGTCCGGTGGCCTCGACGAGCACGTCGGCGCCGCTCCAGTCGACGGCCGCTCCGTCGGCGATCACGGCGACCTTGCCGGCGGCGAGCGCCGCGGCGGTCTCGTCGACGGTGCCGGGGGTGGCGATGCGGTCGGCGGGCACGCCGAGCTCGTCGAGCATGCGGGTGGTGCCGGCCACGTCGGGGTCGACGAGCTGGGTCGCGACCATGTCGTCGAGACGACGGAGCTGGTCGAGCAGCGTGCGGCCGTACCCGCCGTTCGCTCCGGTGAGGAGCACGCTGACAGGGGTCGCGCGGCGCGACGTCGAGTGGAGGATCACCGTTGTTCCCGTTCGTTCAGAGGCGGCCGTCACCCGAGAGGGGTCGGTCGGCCAGGGGCTTCGTGGCCCACCGTAGCGTGACTTCACAGATTGTCAAAGATCGCACCAAATCGTCACATATGCTGGGATGACACCACCGCGTCCGACGACGGACGCACGTCTCCACCGGAAGGTCCCCATGCTCACAGGTGCCGTCGCCGACGACTTCACAGGGGCCACCGACCTCGCCGCCGCGTTCCGCTCCCGCGGGCTGCGCGCCGCCGTCGTCGTCGGCGACCGCCCCGTGCCCGACGAGCGGGTCGCCGGCCTCGACGCCGTCGTCGTCGCCCTCAAGTCGCGCACCGCACCGGTGCAGGAGGCGGTGGGCGCGTCCCTGGAGGCCGCCGACCGCCTCCTCGGCTGGGGCGCCGACCGCTTCTACCTCAAGTACTGCTCGACCTTCGACTCGACCGACGAGGGCAACATCGGGCCGGTGCTCGACGCCCTGCGCGAGCGCCTCGACACCGACCGCAGCGTCGTCGTGCCCGCGTTCCCGGCGAACGGCCGCACCGTGCGCGACGGATCGCTGTGGGTCGGCGACGACCTGCTCGAGCACTCGTCGATGCGGCACCACCCGCTCACCCCCATGACGCGCTCGCGGCTGCGCGACCTGCTCGCCCCGCAGACCGACGCCGAGGTGACCGAGGTCGGGCTCGACGTGGTGCGACAGGGGGCCGAGGCGCTGCGCACGGCGCTCGACACCCCTCCGGCGGGTTACCTCGTGGTCGACGCGGTCGACGACGACGACCTGGGCACCATCGCCCGGGCGACGGCCGGGCACCGGCTCGTCAGCGGCGGGGCCGGCCTCGCGCTCGGGCTGGAGCCCGCCGGCGGGCACGGGGCCGAGCTGCCGTTCCCGGTCTTCACGCGCCGTCGCCTCGTCGTCTGCGGCTCGGCCTCGACGACGACCCAGGCGCAGGTCGCCGCCGCCGTCGCCGCCGGGCACCCGACGCGCAAGGTCGACGTCTCGGCCGCGCTGGCCGACCCCGAGGCCGAGACCGCCTCGCTCGCCGCCTGGGTGCGGGGGCTCGACGCCGGCTCGGTGCCGGTCGTCTACTCGGTGGGCGACCCGTCCGACGTGCGGCCGGCGCCGGCCGTCACGGCGCCGGCTGGCGACGCACCCGGAGCAGGAGACCCAGGAGCAGCAGACCCCGGCACAGGTGGCCCAGGCACAGGAGGCGCGGGCCCGGCCGGGACCGCCGCCGGCGCCGTCGAGGCGGTGCTGTCGGGCCTCGTGCTCGAGCTCGTCGCCGACGGCACCGTCGACCAGGTCGTCGTCGCCGGGGGCGAGACGAGCGGCGCCGTCGTCGGCGCGCTCGGCGTCGGCCTGCTCGAGATCGGCCCCCTGCTCGCGCCCGGCGTCTGCTGGAGCGCCGCCGTCACCGACGCCGGCCGCGAGGTGGCGCTCGTCCTCAAGAGCGGCAACTTCGGCTCGGTCGATCTGTTCTCGACCGCCTGGGAGGCACTCGCATGAGCGGCACCGACGCCCCGATCACCCCGGCTGCAGCCCCGGCTGCGGCTGCGGCTGCGGCCCCGGCTGCGGGAGGCGACCGCCTCGAGACCGCGGCGGAGCACGCGACGGCGGGCCGCCTCCTCGTGGCCGCCGGCCGCGCCCTCGTCGCGGCGGGCCTCAGCCCCGGCAGCTCGGGCAACGTCAGCGTCCGCGACGGCGACCGGCTGCTCATGACCGGCACCGGCACGCAGCTCGGCGACCTCGCCCTCGACGACCTCTCGGTGCTCGACCTCGCGGGGGCCCACCTCGGCGGTCCGGCCCCGTCGAAGGAGGTGGCGCTGCACCTCGCGATGTACGCCAAGGACCCCTCGCACACGGCCGTCGTCCACGTGCACTCGCCGTCGGCCGTCGCGCTGTCGTGCCTCGAGCCGTGGTCCGCGCACAGCGCCGTCCCGCCGCTCACCCCGTACTCGCTGATGCGGGTCGGCCAGGTGCCGCTGCTGCCGTTCGTCGCCCCCGGCGACCCGGCCATGGGGGCGCTCGTGAGCGAGAGTCCGCTGCCGTTCCGCGCGGCGCTGCTGTCGAACCACGGCGCCGTCGTCAGCGGCGAGGACCTCGACCGCGCCGTCCAGAGCACCATCGAGCTCGAGGAGGCGTGCCGCATCGCCCTGCTCACCCAGGGCGCCGCGCGCCGGCTCATCGCGCCGGAGCAGGTGCGGGCGATCACGGGGGCGTGGGGCATGCCGTGGACCGGTCCTGCGGACGAGGGGGGCGCCTCCTCGGGGGTCGGGGCTGCCGGCTCGGGCCCGCTGCCGGGCGAGGACGCCGCGAACTAGGCTGGCGGCCGTGTCGACCCCCCTGATCCCCGAGCAGCGCCGCGAGTCGATCGTCGAGCACCTGCAGCGCGACCGGGTGCTCAGCTACCGGCAGCTCACCGAGCTGCTCGGCGTCAGCCAGATGACGATCCGCCGCGACGTCGCCGCCCTCGAGGACGCCGGCCGCGTCAGCGCGACCGCCGGCGGCGCCAAGCTCGCCTCCCGCCTGATCGAGGAGCCGAGCCGGGCCGTCAAGCAGGAGGCGGACGTCGCCGAGAAGGAGGCGATCGCCCGCGAGGCGGCCGGCCTGGTCCGCGACCACATGACCGTCTACCTCGACGCGGGCACCACGGTGCAGGCCATGCGCCGACACCTCGACGACGTCGCCGGGCTCACCGTCGTGACGAACGACCTCGCGACGGTGCAGGCTTTCCTCGACCACCCGACCGTCGACCTGATCTGCATCGGCGGGCGGGTCGACCGCGCCAACCAGTCGACGATGGGCCGGCTCACCCGGGTCGCGCTGGCCGAGCTGTCGCTCGACCTCGCCTTCGTCTCGTCGAGCTCGTGGGACCTCGCCCACGGCGTCACCACCCCCGTCGAGGCGAAGATCGAGGCGAAGCGGGCGGCCCTCGCGGTCGCCGAGCGCACGGTGCTCGTCGCCGCGAGCTCGAAGTACGGGCGCTTCGGCAAGTACCGGGCGCTGCGGCTCGACGAGCTCGACGGCGTGATCACCGACGACGCGCTCGGCGACGACGCGGCGGCCGCGCTGCGCGACGCCGGGGTCGACCTGCGGCTCGCGGCGCGCTGACGCGTGGGCCGGGCCAGCCGGCTCGGACGGGTTCGTGCGCGGGTGCGGGTGCGGGTGCGTGCGCGTGTTCGGGCGCACCGTTCCTCCCGCACGGGGTCCCTCCCCTGCAAATGCCGACCATGTGAAGCGAATGCGCTCCACAACACCGCGAAAACCCTGTATTACGGCGCCCACGGTCGGGATTTGCGACCATCTGCGCGGATCACTCGTGCGCGGGCCCACGCTCGCGCGGTGTTCTCCCGCAAATGCCGACCATCCGTAGCGGATGTGCTCCACAACACCGCGAAAAGCCCGTATTCCAACGCCCTCGGTCGGCATTTGCGACGAATCAAGGGACGGGCGCGGGGGCGGGCACGAGGAGGCGCGGGTCGGGGAGGCGCGGAGCCCACGCGGGTACCATCGAGGGCGTGACCAGCCTCCCGGACTCCTGCACCGACCGACGCCGACGCGTCGCGGCGCAGGCGTTCCCGAACCGCCTCGTGCTGACCAAGCGCACGTGCGGCACGAACGGCTGGATGAGCCTCTGGGGCAGCAACGCCCACGGTGAGATCGCAGGATGCCCGCCGCCGACGGAGTGACCGCACCCGGAGTCGTCGTCGACCCGGGTGCACATCCGTGCCCGCCGTCCCGCGACCCCCTCTGAGAGCGACCCGTGTCCCCTGACGTCCCCGACGCCTCCGCGTCCCCTGCCGACCCGACCCGCGGCTCCTCGGCTGCCCCGCCGCCCCCGGCCCGCGCGCCCGGCCCGGTCGGCCGCGGCGCCCGCCTGGCCCGCTTCGTCAGCCGCGACACCACCGGCGGGCTGCTGCTGCTCGCCGCCACGGTGCTCGCGCTGGTGCTCGCGAACACCCCTGCCGCCGACTGGTACGGCGCCGTGCGCGACACGACCTTCGGGCCCGCGGCGCTGCACCTCGACCTCAGCGTCGGAGCCTGGGCCGCCGACGGCCTGCTCGCGATCTTCTTCTTCGTCGTCGGGCTCGAGCTCAAGCAGGAGTTCGTGGCCGGCTCGCTCCGCGACCCGCGTGCCGCTGCACTGCCCATCGCGGCCGCGTTCGGCGGGGTCGCCCTGCCCGCCGTCATCTACACGCTCGTCAACCTCGACGCCGGCGGCGACGCCCTGCAGGGCTGGGCGATCCCCGCCGCGACGGACATCGCGTTCGCCGTGGCCGTCGTCGCGGTGGTGGGCAAGCGGCTGCCGCCGGCGCTCCGCACGTTCCTGCTGACCCTGGCCGTCGTCGACGACCTGCTCGCCATCACGATCATCGCGGTGTTCTACACCTCCGGCATCCTGTTCCTGCCGCTCCTGGCCGCGCTCGTGCCGTTCGCGGCCTTCGCCCTGCTCGTGCGCCGCGGGGTGCGCTCATGGTGGCTGCTGATCCCGCTCGGGGTCGTGGCGTGGGCGCTCGTGCACGCGTCCGGCGTCCACGCGACGATCGCCGGCGTCGTGCTGGGCCTGCTCGTGCCCGCGATCGCGACCCGCCGGGCGGGCGTCGACCACGTCGGCGCGGACGGCCACGTCGAGCGGCACGCCCTCACGCACCACTTCGCCGAGCGCTGGAGCCCGATCTCGTCGGGCCTCGCCGTCCCCGTGTTCGCGTTCTTCTCGGCCGGTGTCACGGTCGGCGGCCTCGCCGGGCTGCGCGACGCGCTGACCGACAGCGTCGCGCTCGGGATCGTCCTCGCGCTCGTGCTCGGCAAGTCGATCGGGATCACCGTGTCGTCGCTGCTGGTGACGCGCCTCCCCGGGATCCGGCTCGACCCGAGCCTGCGCTGGCCCGACGTCGTCGGCCTCTCGTTCGTCGCGGGCATCGGGTTCACCGTGTCGCTGCTCGTGGGCGAGCTCGCCTTCGGCGCCGGCAGCGAGCAGGACGACGTCGTCAAGGTCGGCGTGCTCGTCGGCTCGCTCGTGTCGGCGCTGATCGGCGCCGCGGTGCTGACCGTGCGGGCGCGTCAGCGCGCCCGGGCCGCCTGACCGGGGCCGCTGCCTGCGCGCCGGCGGCCTGCGCTGCGGTCGGCGCTGCGGCTAGGCGGGCGGCCGCCTCAGCGGCTGGGCGGGCGGGTCCGTCGTCGGCGGTCCGTCACGCCCGCCCGTCCGCGACGGACTCGCCCGCCCCTGCACCGGTCGTCGCGCCGGCGACCCCCGCACCGGTCGCCGCGCCGGCGGCGGCCCCACCGGGCACCGGGTCGGACGCGAGCCGGGCGTAGACCAGCTCGGACGTCCACTCGCCGCGCCAGAGCTCGTTCTCGCGCAGGTGCGCCTCGCGCCGCATGCCGAGCCGCCGGCAGAGCCGCTCGGAGGCGTCGTTCCCCTCGAGCAGGCGGGCGAAGACGCGGTGCGCGCCGTGCCGGGAGAAGAGCTCCTCGACCAGCGCGGCCGCCGCCTCCGTCGCGTACCCCCGGCCGGAGTGCTCGGGGTCGAAGACCCAGCCGACCTCGACCTGGCCCGAGCCGACGTCGTCGAGCCGGGCGCTCACCTCGCCGACGAGCACCCCGTCGTCGAGCCGGGCGACGGCCAGCAGGAGGCGGTCGTCCTTGTCGGTGAGCCGCCCCTCCTGTCCGCGCCGGATGCCGACGAGCACGCTCACCGCGTCCAGCGGGTCGCGCATCAGCCAGCGGGCCACGTCGGGGCGGCTCTGCCAGGCGAGCCGGGCCGGGCCGTCGGCCAGCTCGAACGCCCGGAGCAGGAGGCGGTCGGTGCGGATCGGGACAGGGCGCGCGGTCGTCGTCACGCCTCCATCCTCCCTCCCTGCCTCCCTCATTCAGGAACGTGCGTCCTGATCCGCGCGACGGGGGGACCGCTAGTCCTGAACCGTGCACGATCCAGGAACGGCCCGCGCCGCGTTCCTGAAGCGCGAGAGGCAGCGCCCGCCGCCTGCTCCCGCATTCAGGAACATGCGTCCTGAATGAGCAGAGTCCAGCGCAGCAGGCGCCCGCGTTCAGGAACGTTCCTCCTGAATGAGCAGAGTCCACCGCTCCCGCTTCCTCATTCAGGAACACGCGTCCTGAACGACGAGAGGACGCACCCGGGCGAGAACGCAGGAGGCGCGGGCCGGCCCGTCGGACGACTAGCGTCGGGCAGGTGGACGACGACGACGCGACCCCTGCCTCCTCGTGGACCCGCCGACGGTCGTCGGTCACGCTCCTCGCCCTCGTCGTCGGGATCTCGCCGTTCGCGACCGACATGTACGTCCCGGCCCTGCCGGCCATCGCCCGCGACCTCGACACGTCGACGGCGGTCGCGCAGCTCAGCCTGACGGCGTTCCTCGTCAGCTTCGCGCTGGGCCAGTTCGTGATCGGCCCGCTCAGCGACGGCATCGGTCGACGCCGGGTGCTGCTGCTCGGCACGGCCCTCTTCACCGTCGCCTCCGTGGCCTGCGCCCTGTCGCCCGACGCGACCACCTTCGTCGTCGCCCGCGTGCTGCAGGGCCTCGGCGGCGCCGCCGGCAGCATCGCCGGACGCGCCATGGTCGGCGACAGCACCACGGGCACCCGCCGCAGCCGGCTCTTCGCGTCGCTCGCGGTCGTCAACTCGCTCGGGCCCGTCGTCGCCCCGCTCGTCGGCGGGGTCGTGCTCACCGTCGCCGCCTGGCGCTCGCTGTTCGTCGTGCTCGCGGTCTTCGGCCTGCTGCTGACGCTGCTGTCGGCGGTGCGGTTCCCGGAGACGCTGCCCGCCGCCTCCAGGTCCGGGGCGTCGCTGGGCGCCGCCGGTCGCCGGATGGGCGAGCTGCTGCGGATCCCGCGGTTCCGCTGGTACCTCGTCACGGGGTGCGCCGCCACGATCGGGTTCTTCTCGTACATCTCGACGTCGTCGTTCGTGTTCCAGGAGCAGTACGGCTTCAGCGAGCTCCGCTACACCCTCGTGTTCGCGTCGAACGCGTCGTGCATGATCCTGTCGACCCTGCTGTTCCGCCGGCTGGTGGGGCGGTTCGCCGAGGACTCCCTCTACACGGTCGGGCTCGTCACCTGCTCGACGGGGTCGGCGCTCGTGCTCGTCGGCGCCGCGACCGGCGTCGGCCCGGCGCTCGTCTGGCCCGCGCTCGCGCTGGTGACGGCCGGCTGGGGGTTCGTCATCCCCGGGTCGATCACCCTGACCCAGGCCCTCGGGCACCGCTGGCCGGGCTCCGCCGCGGCGCTGCAGGGCGGGCTGCAGTTCGGGCTCGGCGGGCTGGCGACGCCGCTCGCGGGGGCGCTCGGCGGCACCGCCCTCGTGATGGGCGGACTGATGACGGCGTTCGTCGGCGTCGGCCTGGCGGTGCAGCTGGCGGTGCGGTCGCGGTCGAACTGAGGGGCCGGGTCAGCGCGCGGCGTCGCCCAGCCCAGCAGACCGGCCGCCCGGCGAGCCGACGTGCGGGCCCCGCCGACCTCAGCGAGCCGACGAGAACGCGGCGACGGACGACTCGTCCTCGAGCGCCGTCGGCAGCCCGACCGGGGTGCGCCCCTCGCCCTCGAAGAAGTCGACGTAGCGGGCCTCGACGGGCCGCGGCTGCAGCGGCGGCAGCACGGTCACCGGGCGACGGCGCTTCGGGTAGGTCCCGATGGAGGCCGGGGCGATGCGGGGGTCCGATTCGTAGACGCTCATCGTCGGTTCCTTCCTCGAGGTGGGGACCGCTAGGTCGCTCACGAGATTAGGCACCGAGACGCATCTCGGCCAGGGGGTTGCGCCCCGAACGGGGGGTGCGGTAGTGCCGGGCGGCCCCCGATCTGCCGCGAGCGGGGTACGGATCGCGCCCCTCGGGGAGTACACCGGACCGCGTGACCTCACCGCTCCTCCTCGCCGGCCTCGCCGGTCTGCTGTCCGGCCTCTCGCTCGTCGTCGGCTCCCTCGTGGCCTGGTTCGTGAAGGTGCCGCGCGAGGTCGTCGCCCTCGTGATGGCGTTCGGCGCCGGCGTGCTCATCTCGGCACTGGCCTTCGACCTCGTCGACGAGGCGACGAGCAGCGGAGGCTTCGTGCCGACCATCTCGGGCTTCGTCGCCGGCGCGCTCGTCTACGTCGCGCTCGACCAGCTGCTCGAGCACGGCGGCTTCCGGCGCAAGCGGCACCGCCGGCACGGGCAGGGGGCGGACGCGCACGCCCACGGCAGCGACCCCGCGAGCACCCACGGCGATGGCAAGAACCCCGGGACCGGGACCGAGAGCCGAGGAGGCGGCAGCTCGGGAGCCGGGGCGGCCGCCGCCACCAGCGGCACCGGCCTGGGCATCGCCCTCGGAGCCCTGCTCGACGGCGTGCCCGAGACGGCGGTGCAGGGCGTCAGCCTGACGGGCGGCGGCTCGCTGAGCGTCGCCGTGCTCGTCG
>Ga0265780_10006607_pt1 | contig 14350 bp, 11 predicted proteins | sample P1T30metagenome_FD_192432 | JGI IMG/M metagenome (GOLD analysis project Ga0265780, IMG submission 192432) | Plant litter microbial communities from East Loma Ridge, Irvine, California - P1 T30 | ecosystem: Environmental > Terrestrial > Plant litter > Unclassified | place: USA: California... | reverse complement strand
AATCTGAGGACCCATACAAGCATTCGTGGTCACTTCTACCACAGCACAAACGTGCCCGATGCCTGGTAGCGGAGGCTTGTGCAGGGAGTCGCTCGCTCAAATTCCGCTTTCTGCCGCTCGCGATGACCATCTGGGAGGTCGACAGTTCCAATGGTCACGGCAGCGTTCGCCCTGGAGCCCCTCATGCCATCGAAACCGCAGACCTACAATCAGTATCCCGGTAACACGACACGTATGAGCTCGCGCCCGAACAAGCGGAAAAACGTGTTATTCAGGCTGGGCAGGGACACAACGAGCAGCCCAGCAACGACGCAGCCCTGTTTTCAGTCAGCCTGGATGACGATGAATAATGGAGCTGCGAGGGACCTACCGCGAAGACCACGGTCGTCAAGCCGGACAATGTTGCCGGGTTGCGGCGAACGGAGAGACCTAGCGCCCACGATGGCAAGCTCAGGGCCCTGATCTGCTGGCGAAGGACGTTCAAAGACGCCTTGACGAGAATTCGCCTCGTTCTCAGCCAGAGCCACCCGTAGGGAGAGGTTTCACGTCGGACGTCCTCGGTCGAAGATGGTTGACGTCGCGGCGAGGGTCTGGCATGCGAGGGCGTGGTCTCACGGGTCGAAGAGCTCGCGAGATCCGCCCAGTGGAGACATCGTGCGGCCAAATCAGAGATACCGGACCGTTTGAACAAGCGACCCATGAGGCCGACTGCAGGGAGAGTACGGCGTAGCAGCGAGCCTGCAGTTGGTCCGTCGAAGCAGAGCAAGAAGGGCTTCGCCGTATGTGCAAGCAGGACAGCAGTGCTACAAGTCAGAACTGCCAGGGAGAGCACGAGGAAAGGATGCATCCTCTCTTTGTAGTGTGTCGGCACGCAAAACCTCGCGACAGCGGAGTCGTCCTTATACCCTCCCGGCGAAACGGCCAAACACCATGAGGCGGCACGGGACCTCGATCGCAAACGTTTCACTCGAGTCTTCCTGTGTGGCTTTGGGCCCTCGTGATGTGCTGCTGAAACACTGGCATTTGAGAGAGGGGGGTCACCAGGTCATGTCTCCACCGGCCGGGCGCGTATAAGGATGGGACCAGCTGGCACGGTACCGGTCAGCATATGACACCTCGGCCGCTTCACAATACTGCAACCAATCGCAAAGGATGGGTTCTTATTCTCAATCTAGGAAGGACAAGGAGAAATTCAGGAAATACAGAGAAAGCCTGGACAAATTGGCCAAGAAAAGCGTGCAACATAACGCCAAGGTTTACGTAGTGGCCACACGCAAAGACAAGTGGTATCCGATCCCCTCTGACACCGTAAGTCCTCCTTGTGGATGTCCCTTTGTTTGTGTATGCTTGCTGACGGGGTCAGGACATGGAGGCATCGTCGGAAAGTCGCGCAATCGATCTTGCAGACAACACCTCGCGACAGGGGTTCACGTTCATCGAGCCCGTCGCGTTACGGCCTTCTCAATTGGCTGCCGCGGCTTGGAGATCTTCACGAGGCCGACAGGTCGTCGAGGCACCATCGAATCTGCGGACTCGTGGCGCTATGTTTGAACATTGCCGACACGGCCACAGATCGCGAGCAGTCTCACATTACGGAGCACTACAGTATTGACGTTTGGCGAGGTGGTGGCATCTGGGTACAATAAGATTTCTCACAATACCACAAAAACGGACATCCAGTAATGGCAGCACACATTATAGTCTTGTTCTACGTTACAGCCAGTACACGATGATGAAAATGAACTAGTCACAACGCCTCCCGCCCAACAGTGGTGACGACCCTGATGTCGCAGCCCAGAATCTTGCCGCAACATATCACACCCAGGCGGCGTTGCCTATCTGATGCACATGCGCTTCGCTGGCAGCTCAACGTCAGCCTCTGACTCCGACATACGGCGGCCCCCAATCATCGCCAATGCATTTGGACTTTTCATGCTGCCATTGGCAGCCTGTTCGCTCGGAATACATCTCTCGGCCATCACGGCTTTCAGCATGCCGGTGCGATCAGTCTCTAGAAAACCTAATGCTATGGGATCAGACGCGAATCGCTGCGGATTATCTCTGGCAATGCTCTCCAGGCCGGACAATGCAAGCCTGGTAGCACACCGCGGAATTTGAGGCGTTACGTGAGTGGGGTTCTTTACAGCCCATTGTGCAGCTGCGAAATAGCGACCCCACTCCTGCTCGTCCCAAAACGAGCCTTGAAACGAGACGCCTGCGTCCACTGCTAACTGGGCGCAAACGACGTTGGGTGGTAAGATGAGAACATCGTCGGGTTCGAGCAGGACGAGACGTTGTCTGTCGTGCGGCCACCACTCCATACCATCGCGGACAGAATCGTTGAGGAGTGAAGTCGTCAACTGTTCGCGTGGAATGAACGCGCACAATCTCCTCCCCTCCAGATTGCGAATCCACGTGCCGCCGAGCGGATCCAAGTAAGGGCCAGAGCAGGCGCCGAATGACTCTATGCGGTTGAAGGATAGACCGCCACTCACACAGAGGGAATGAGCAACGTCACCACAGCCAGCGCCGCCACCATCACCGCACTCCACCGGATGACACGTCGCTCTCGTCACGGCTTTGTGGAGCAAGCGAAAACGATTGTGAGACAAAAAGGCCGGACGCTGCGCTCCGAGCGAGTCGCACAGGGTGGACGAGCCGACGGACCACTCATTGCTAGAGAAACGCGTGAGGAACTCTTCCATCCCGACGAGTGTTGGCGCGTCGGTGAGGGCGTCGGCCAATGTCACACTCCGATTCCTGTAGCTGTCCCGCAACGCATCTGTGACGACCTCAACGTTGTACAAACCTCGATCGTGCTGGATTTCTCGGACGACGATAGGCTTCTCAAGGAGGAGATGCTCATCGGCCATATCCCGGAAGGAGGCACTGTCGAAATACACGACTTCGTGGTCCGACTGACGACCAGGCTCACCCAAACCAGACGCTCCGACGGCCAACGCCCACTTCGCATTGCCGAACCAACGGTCGCGCACGCGGCAGGATCGAGATGCGTTGCTTGACGACGCCTCTGCACGAACTCTCTCCAAGAGCGGCAAGACGTCGTCGCAGGTATCACACGCACAGCTCTCGGGTCGAGGTCCAAAATGTCTGTACGGTAGTTCGGGGGGATCCTCCGACGTCCCACAGCTGCGATGGGAGCTTACAAGGTCTTCGTCTGAAGGCCAACGCGGTCCGCCGTAGGGCGTTTTGTATCCTCCGTTCCGCACCTCTTCCTCGCTCTCCTCCTCCACCGACATGTGTGGGAGAAACGGGGCGAGGACGGACGGCGACATCTGATACATGTATTCAGCAGCCTTCTCGGGCCGAAGCGCTGCGAGCGCATCTGAGGCGTCGAAGAGTTTTCCGCGCGTACGATTGCCCATCCTAGCGAAGTTGAGGGGGGAGGTCAAGTCCCTTGCGTTGCAGCCTGGCCATACTTCCCCATCGTCGCTAGCGTTCAGAGAGGCCTGGAAGGGCGCGGGGTCATTCCCGTTGCTGGAGCGCTCAGACGACGGCCTCAGGCCCTGAACCGTCCTCGCTGAGACGCTGTGGTCCGTACGTCGCTCCGAGGTTAGCTCAGACGATGACTCCGAGGCGGTGGACGGGCTTGTGGCATCGCTCGAATCAGCCTCAGTCGCGACAGACGGCCTTGTCCTGACACTCTGTGCCGCCAGAGACCGCGGCAAGACGGCGAGCACGGGCGACGCTATGGGTGATTTGCGAGTCACTGGTGGCAAGAACAGGCCGGTGCCAGGATACACCGAGGCGTCTATAACGTCGAGGGCAGCCCGCTCACTTTCACTTGGCAATGCTTCGGCTTCTGACGCTTCGTCGTTCTTTTGTGCCGTTCTTTTTTGCGACGTCGGCGTTGTCTCGGGAGCTTCCGACTTGCGACAATCCGCAACGCTCGGCGAATCGTCCACGAAAAGCGAACGGTCCTGGCCTTGGCCGATCAGCCAATTTTCGATTTCGTCGAAGCCCGCAGCCAGGGCGTCACGCGCAGAAGCGTGCGGTTCGCTGGCCTGTCCACGGAGAGTGTTGGCCGACGCCCGCGTACCGTCTCCATGGTCCGCGGCCGCCTCTTCCTCCATCGTCGTCTCGTGGCCTTCTTTCTGATTTGGGTCACTGTGGTTGTCAGGAACCCGACTGTCTCGTCCCTGATTGGGTTCCGGCGTGGATTCCTGTTTTTCACCAAGGTCCTGTCCCAGGCCGTGCGTTGAGGTCGGCGTCCTTTCGACTGTTGCGTTCACCAGCGACAGGTCACCCCAATGTCCGTCGTTCAAACCTCCGTCATCTGAACATTTACCGTGTGAGGTTTTGTCGTCTGGAAGTTCGTCGCCTGGTCCTTGATCATTCGATTCTTGTTCGTCGGAACCATCGTCGTCGTCGTCGTCCTTCAGGAACATCTGTGCTACTCTCTCCCGGCGAGCGCGAGCTGTGCCTCGCACAGATGACTTTTCGTACGCAGAGTCAGGCTCGCCAGGCTCGATCCTGGGTGGAGTAATCGGCGTGTTCATCAAGGCACTTGACCTAGTGCGGTGAGAGCTTTTGCTGTTCGCGTCAGAACGGCCCGTCTTGGGTGTGTCGTGGCTGTCGTGAGGATCAGGACCATCCTGTATGTGTGGCGGAGTAGGGTTTGTTGTATCAGCTGCTGTACCTTCTGGCATTCTGTCCGCAGTCTTATGCGCCGAGCTGCCTGTTGAGCTGTCTGTTGAGCTGCCCGCCACACTGCCTGCCACGGTGTCTGCCGCGCTGCCTCTCATGTCACTTGCCGCGCTGCTTGACGAGTACGTTTCGGCAGACGCAGCGCACCTAGCTTGCAGTCTCGCAGGATCGTTTGCTGGCACCAGCATCGACGTCGGGGGCGACAGGATGCCATCCCTGCGAGGTGTAGCAGCTCGATCAGAGTTCTTCCTCCGCACCAGCAGACCGTTCTCGTCAAACTTCAGCAGTAACATGTTCCAATGCTCAGGTCTCTCCTTCTTTAAATCCAGCTGCTTGCCCCCCACGATCACCACGCCCGTCTGGTTCTCGGTCCACCTCCTGATCTCGTGTTGGAGCTCACTTGCAGTCTCACGCGTGACTTCTCTGCCGTAAACCATGGTCGGCTTGTCTCCCTTCAGCTTTTGGATGAGATGCAGATCCTTGACGGCAAACTCCCCACCGTACGGAGCAAAATCGTCTTCTGTGATTCTTTTCGAAGTGGACAGGGCGGCGCAGTGCTTCAAGTATCGCACAAGATTGGCCTGCGGGATGAAACCAAGCTTGAACTTGGGGAAAATCCTGGCGCAGTTGTACACATAAAGCAGCCTGTCTCTGCTGAAGTCCTCTGCATCCCATAGGTAGTGCGCCATGAGCTCCAAGGACCACTGCATCGAGACATACATGGTCTGCTTGATACGGGTCCTCAGCTTTTCCTGTGCCTTGGCATCTTGTCCGTCCGTACTTGTGTTCTCGGCCTTGTGGCTTTTCGCGATCTCTCTCAAACGTCTCCACGCTGCGTTGTCGCAGTCGATGTTGTTGACCTCCAGGATCTCGTTGAATGCTTCGACGAACCCGAACAGCTTGTCGCTATTGAAGATTGTTTCGTTGCGGATCAAAGCCAGTCTGCCATGTTGTGCGTTGTTTTGGATGGCCTTGTGGATTTGTTGTATGGAGTCCTTTTCAGGCTGAGTGAACTGTTCTATCAGATAAGACATCTCCGCAAAGGACTCTGAGACGAACGCAGATTGAGCCTGCTCCGGCTTGAGGTCGAGCGACCGCCCGCCCGCACTTATAGATACGACCGTCGGCACGCTAGCCCTATGCTCTACGCAGATGGGCCCACTCACACGCCCTGATCGGTGGCAGGCATGTGACACGATAGTCGACGTTACTCGCTCGTTGGGATCTGGCGCCTTGAGTCACCCGTTCCCTAGAGGGCACAACCTGCCCGCACCAACTCGGTTCGTGCTTGCATCATCTCCGGCTAGAGACGAAGGCCGAGTTTGGGCGCTCGGGTCACGCTCGACTACCTGCTTGTGGCCTCACAGTGGCGCTGTAGCATGAAATGTGGATATTCACAATGCGATTCGGCGGAAGGCTGGGCGCTGCGGGAGGAAGCGTGTCTACAATGATATTCACTATGGTTCCGCAACGTTGAAGCACGAGGGGTGACAGTATCGCTTCCACGTTGATTAGGCGCTTGGCCAGTGGTGGGCTTGGGGTTGGGCTTATGGGCAATCATGGCATTCCTCAAGCTATGGCGCCGCGCCGTAGCTGTATCCGCCAGGTAATGGTGCTGCACTGCCATTGCGTCACTCAGATGTTCCCCCAATGCCGAGTATCTCGACTATACATCACAGAAAGCTTGCTGCCAACCCTCCCTGGCCTTGTCTCCCCCCAGCTTGAGATACTCGAAACCGAGATTCGTACTCTTCACGAGTTCTTTCTGGGTGACCAAAGTTTTGCATCTGTGTCCGTTGTTAGAAACCCGAAAGATACACCATTGGAAAATCGGCGTACGAAAGACTCAGCTCGACGAAACTTTGTGAGCTCATCCATGAGCAAAAAAGCATCCCAACAGTCTTTCTCTCGCCTCGTCCATGATCTATCCTTGACACGGCGTGTCGGTCTGCCGCATCCTTCGCTTGAGGATTTAAGTCGACGTTTCGATGCATGTCCAGTTTCTTTCGACCGCGATGAGCTCTGGTCTTTGTCGTGATAGTGATTGTAGCCGTGATTGAGCTTCGGACTTGGGCTAGAGTTGCTTACAGAATTAGCCACAGTAGACAACAGCGGTGTTTTTGTACTCACTGATGGACAACATCATGACCCGATCGCTCACTGATCGTGCTTCGTGTCTCCAGTGGCGGCGACCATTCTATGTCCGGGAGATTTGCAACGTGCTGTCCTTGGTCGTCGATCACTGACGTGAAGGGAGTCGGGTGAGGAGCTTGGGAGAAGTACCAGTCGAGACCATGAGGGTCTGTCGGCTGGATGCCAGGTGTCCCGGGCAGTGATGCTAAGACGGTTGGATCGAACGCGTCGGCTATGTGGCGATCGGCTATCTGACCGGCCATTTGATCGTGGGTGTGTCTCGGTTGCGCGTAGGGTCGCTGAAGACGTTGCTGCTGATACTGCTGCTGCTGCTGCTGTCGTTGTTGTTGAGAGATCTGTTGCTGATGCTGCTGTTGCTGTTGTTGATCGAGGGTCTGCCTGCTACGATCGGGAGGAAACCCATTCGGAGCAGGGTTGGAAGTGTCATTACGCTCAGCCATACTTTCGCTAGACGGGTGGGAGAGTTTGCTTGAGTCAGTGAACAGATGTGTCCCTGTTGTAGATAAAAAACGAGGGTCCATGGTGGGCGTGTTTGACTGGTTAGACATGATGGGTCCTCTGAAACAAATGGGAAGTTTGTACAGCTTTGTGAACCAAGACAGCCTGGAGACGTGCGAAACCTTTATACATCTCAGCGAAGCGATGAGCCACGACGAGGCATAGCAAGTCAAGGATCCTACAGATATGAGCCCCAACGATCTTGCCTTGTTAAACACTCAACTAAAGGTGGGAGTGTCTTCACGCGAGGTGCTATTGTATCGGTACCACTGGGTTGGAATGCTTCCCTTGGCCGGTTGCGATGTCCGGCTAAGCCGAACAACCACTTCGGCCGAGTTGTTTTCTAGATCATCGATCAGAGTAGACTCGTGGTGTGCACTTATAAAGTCGATGATAGAGGAAGCGTGCATTTTCCCCCTACGTGTCGAGCCCGTTCAGACACATAAACGACATGTTCACTCTTTGTAGCGAACTCTACGTGGAAGAGCATAGCGTCGTAGCTCGGTCGGGTAAACGTGACGTTCATACCGGCATGACACTACTATCACCATACAGGTTTCCCCCAGGATGCAATAGTGGGGTGTATGCCTCGTTTGCCGTGTCTAGATCAGCGCCCGGTCTAGACAGATGGGTCCACATAAAGGCCTTGCCGAACAAGGGATTGTTCCGCAACGTACCAATGAGCGTCCATTCGTTTCACGTCAAGCGATAGCCCATTTCTTGACTTGTCACGGTTCTATATAGCCGAAACGGATTAACTCCCCTGATGTACCGTAAGACACCATCACACGATCCGATTCACGTGAGGTGTGTCTCTTCTCTTCGATGGCGATGGGGGAAGTCATTGCGTACGACTCCAGGCGTCGATTTCATTACTGTGAATACGCGATAAGATATTCGAGCGAATAGAAATGCGTACTGCGGAGGCTTGAGGTATTAATCCACCCGAGATACCTACTCCATTCGACTATGATTTCCCGGCAGCAAAAGAGGAATGGCAGCGGCCCCACTTTCGACCTTGGTCGCTGCCGCTCCGGATGGACGGAGGGACATCGTTGAGCATTTGGAGCAAGAGGGGAAGCGTTTGGAGGTGGGTCACTCTTGGTTTGTGGTCGTGGCAGGCACGCCGATAGGCTATCAGGACGGTACAATAAACTTCAACGGTTGTGTAACGGTGTCAGACCCCTTGCATGGAATAGCGTGAGAGCAAATACCGGTCATGACGCCATTTAGGGACATCTAGAGCTACTCCACTATCGTAGAGGGCCGGTGATGAGAAGATAGGGTCGAAATTAGCATCTTAACGTATGAGCAAAGATCCAGTGAGGACGGTAATGTATGGTGTTCTTTCAATTTGGCGTCGGATTAAGGCCACTGCCGGTCGATCGTCTGACGCGCCTCTATGCACGACATTCGGGGTACCTAGTCGGCGCACCACAAGTACCATTCGATTGATACAGCTACAAACAGTCTCGCTTCGGCATGAGTGACGAGCCGCAAGGAATTGAGATACATGGATTCGGATTCCGTGATGGTCAACTTTGATTGGATAACCCCCGAGGGCTTGAGGGCTGGGAATTATCTTACGAGCCTGTCGGGAGTCCCCTGTGTCGGTTGCTGTGCTGACAGGGTGTTGATCCTTAGCCCGGGCGCTAGCGCCCACCATCGGCTTGTCTTAGCGGGTCTCTTCACCTTCGCATCGCGAACCATTGCTCTGTGTGCCTTGCAGTAGCGCAACCGTGCTTCACTCAGAGGTTACACTCTCGCCAAGTCTATCCGGGGCTTACCATGTCGGAAGAAATTGGCTGCCAAACTGGTGTTGAGGGAGGGGTTCGGATGCAACCTCCATTCCACTTCCGAGCGCTTGAAACTACTGCCGCTGTCATTAAACGTAATATTCGTAGTGGCTGGTGAACTGTAATCAACCGCATCCTACCGGAGGATCCGGCAATCGGACGCACGAAATTACAGGACGCCTTCCATCTCAATTTGGGTGGGATCTGAAGGATGTATAGGTAGAGAGTCGCTCACAAATTTCTTGACACGCTCTGCGAATGGCATGAGAACAGCGAGATGGTGAGCATAACATCTGTCTACAGACGTCATCGCCATCCAGGCAACTTGAAGCCACTCTCTTCCATCTTCTTAATCGATGTTCAGCCTGATATGGGCTCTAGACCTTGCGCGCTCCGATGTTGATCAGCGAAACGACCATTAGACCCTCATCTTGGCGAGGCACAGCAATGGTCTTCGAGATGATGTCGCAAGCATCGTGAGTCAGCATCCTTGACATCTGCCGAAGTCAAATTGCGCGACCAGCCGCGATTTGAATTTGAAACAAAAAGAAAACATGTCTGGAATTAGGGTTAGTGTGGCGCCTGTAAGGGGTAGCTCGGGGTTATCCGCTAAGCTTCGAGGGTAAAGTGTGGAGCGTACAACCGTTTCGCCGCATACGACGACCGTCATGTGACGTTGTGACGTAGCTTATCTGAACGACGTAATTTTGATATTAAGTGGGAGACTGTGATTTCATCCTGAGTAACAGCACGAGTACGTCAAATTCTGCACGCAAGAGGTCAAGAAGTTAATGCGGCCAACACTGATTGCGTGCCAGCTTCTCTGTTCCCAGGTGTGGGAGAACGACTGTGGAGCTATCGAAAGGGCACGGTCGTCGTGCTCATCATCTGAGTGCTAAGGACCGCGCCCGTGCACCAATCTGGCTCTGATATCAGTACTGGGTATGCGTGATCGAAGTCAGGAGAAATCCGGTTGGATCAAGGCTTTCGGGATCAGAAGCAACGCCTGTATATAGTCTGGAGGGGTATTTGTTACTGAGAATACTATGTGCCAACAAGTTCGCCCCATTCATTCTCACCCTTCGTGTCGCGCATCCACCTGTTGCTGCATCACATATCTTCTAGAGAAGGTCTGAAGATCAAGCGTGAAACTTTTCACGCTCGACATTGAATACTGGGAATCGACCTTTCGTAACTTAGATCCAAATTGGAGTTATACATCGCCCATTCGCGGTAACATCAGGCGCCCCATCAACTTATCAACAGACACGCAATGGCTCCCGCTCCAACAACCTACCAAGCAGGCACTCTATAGTATCCTTCAAGGCGGCGTATCGGAATGAAATACTCACACTGTTGATTTGATTTCTTTCGATCATAGACATTGCAACACGTAAGTTGACAGCCTACAGTCTATGTATGGAAAAGAACTCCTTGGTCCATTCTCTAAAGGACACCAAGGTACAAGCGCTAAAGACACTACTGCTCCAATACATGGAGGAAGGCCGTGATCTTGGCTCCGAGCCGCGCTCTAGCATGCTCCTCAACACGCTGCACGCATGCAGCATGAGTTACCATCACCTCGCTTCGATCGAGGAGTATGGACTCGCAAGGCTTCATCGCTGAATCAGATGCATCCACCACGTGTGGGAGGTTTGCCAGTCTCACAAAACATGCGGTCTCAAGTGTTGGGTCCTCCTCCGCTTGCGGCCGTAGCGAATGTAGTAGTAAAAGTGTGCAGCGCTTGGCTCAACTCTGCATTGACATTCACGAAGCTCAAGTTGGGTTCTCTGCATACCCTCAGTTGGGTGGCCGTTTCGTTCTTCTTGTCTTTTTCATTCGCGACTGTTTGCTGACGAGCGTCGCAGGGAGCCGTCTCCTCGCTAATCTGCTGCACGGCAGGGCACCGGCATCTTGATCGGTCCCTTGTTGATCAGTGTACATGAAGTCGTGTCAGTGGACTTCGAAGATAGACAAGGGAGATGCGTCAGGCAACGAATCTGCGGGAGGGTAGGGAAGGGAGGAGAGTATTGGGGGTTGATTGGATACTTGTACTGTATACTTGAAGCACTTACATCCTTTTATACGCAGCTGATTGCGCCGTTCACGTGCCCGGCTGCAGTGCTGACTTGTCCTACGCGCGCAAATTGCATATTCACCGAAGACCGCTCGGTCGCTCTGACGCAGGTCGCTACGTGCTCGGTAAACTCTAGGACTGTTCCGGGAGCACCTCAACCATAGTCAAAGCCTATTGGAAGGGTACAGTCCCCAGAGCCGGTAATCTCGAGCGCCCCGTTTCGCCGCTGCTTTGCGACGTTGCTCACGCGTCTCCACGAGACAGGCCGACCGTATCCTGCAGACGCGATCCGATGTACTCCTCGTCAGGGCGCTCACGAATCCTTGTGAACCAAGTCTGCATCCCCCTCTTCTGGTTGGCCTGTGACGCTCCACCAACCTGAGGCACCACTGGCCTGTGTGTACCTCAGTGTTCCTCCATCACAGTGAACCGTGACAACACTTTCCACGCTGGGATGTGATCCTTCTCTTTCCTCGTCCGCATATGGTGGACTCCCCAGAATGTGGTATTCGTATAGAGAAGGGTCGTATAGAGAAGGGCTTGACGGGAACGCGAAGCAAGAGCTTAAAAGTTGTGCGAGGCTGAGTGGCGTGTTGGACGGCTTGACGAGGTCGATCCGAGGCTGAATCATGTTGATCGCGATTGATCTTGCAGCCTCAGGACTGATACGACAAAATCGGCTCAGCGTGGATGCTCAGAGGCGAGGCATGGTTACTCCCCGATATTGCACGGGGCTCGCCGCTGACATCGCATGCAGGTGGCTGGACTGTGAAGAGTACAGGTCGATACCTACTTTCTCGGCAGCCGACAGCCGGTCATATTTCAAAGTGGCGCGAGGCTAGTAAAGCGGACCTGTTCGTGTGAATGACCGCGTTCCACACACGCTCTGTGGTCCGACCGGCAGACGCGCGTAAGTGCACGACATCTCACATCCTTGCCGGTATGGCGTAGTCTGAAGGTCTGAAGGATCTCCAGATTTGTGGAGTCACGAGCGAGTCTCCTGGCACAATCTGCCAGTAGCGTGAGAGCCGCAGATGTCGTCCCTCATAATGAAGATCGAAGCGTTGTCGGACAACGCTTGAACCAACATTAGCCGGCGGTCACTGTTCGTGAAACTACTTGATTCAGGCTCAGACCCTTGCGCTTTGAGACCGAGTCAGCAAATTAGTGATCACACCCTTACATTGAATATTACTTCGAGATCGTGTGGCAGACATCGTGGGTCAGTATTCTTGACGCCCGACGCCGGAGTCGGTCACATGACTGGATGCGATCCAAAATTGTGCTGCAGCAGCCCGCATTCGAGTGGCACCTGTAAAGATCGACGTGCGGTGACAGGTCGCGAAGAGTGCGCTCGCTTCGCCGCATGCAATAACAGTCATGTGACGTGCCTAATCTGAACACTATGCTTCGGGCGTCATCTGCCATTGTCCCTGACTCACGACAAACGGCCACTATGCTTCGCCATGCCGCCCTTGGACGATTGGAAATCTCTTTTCTTCTATTTTATCTGCGTCTTCCGGGAACCTACGGCTGCTTCACAGATCTGCGATAGCAGTTGAAAAGAATGCTTCGAAACATGCAAACTCCGAAGTCAAGATATGCTATGTGTGACCCCGAATGTCTCCGCACATTCCCCGCCTCTCGAGGAAGTTCCGCTCCATCAATACCGATAGACAGATTACGGTAGCTGCCCATGCCACTCCTTGGTAAGCGCTTTGGGGAAGCCATGTACCGCCGTTACACTACCTACGCACGGTCACTGGACTCAGTCTTGAAGGTGATAAGTGCAGCGTCCGTGCGCCGAGAACCATCACCACCACATCCATAGTATACGAATCAACTTCAGATTGACCTTATAGAGTAGCCAAAATCATCTACAAGCTTAGCCACTCGCTGCTACAATCACCAGGAACGAACGATCCAGATACTTTCCGTCTTCGACGAAAAGATCTCCGGATGCAGCTGACAACCACGAACAGGGGCTCGAGCAGCTGGAGACAATACGACATGCACAGCAAACGCTATGTGTCAGCAGGAAGTGAAAAAGGCCTCTTGTACCTCGCACGCGAGATGTAAAGAGGCGGACAGCAAGAAACTCAGGCCGGATAGGTACCTCAGCTTCGGCAGGCGCTTCACAGGATGCAAGCAGCATGGATAAGACAGCGTACACCTCCAACACTGAAGATGTCGAGCCTGTGGTACGTGGAGAATAAAGGAGCGAGGCAGGGAGAGGAGATGAAGGTCACCAGTTGCGACCACTAAGATAAGCAAGTAGGAGGGCATTGAGCCAAAAAGCCGTGGCGCCTTGATGAGGGCGGGATAACGAGCAGGATTGTATGGCAAAGAACCAACGCGAGGGGACAGATAGAATTCAAGACATGCCTGGGGCGTAGCCCAAGACATCCACGTAAGGTACGAATATAAAGAATTTCATTGGGCGCGATAGAATGAAACAGCAAGTGACATTGTAAATTAACAAGCCAACAAGACGAGTGAACCGACGAACCGAACGTTGCCGTAGCCCAAATACATGAAGAGGCGAAGGATGAGGAAACTCCAAGCTCCTGAAACCCTGGTTCTCACTGTGACCTCTCCCGCTGAGCTCGTGTGAGCTCGATTCGCTCTCCGCAAGAGATGCCGAGATACATGCCCCGTCGAGTCTCTTACTCCGACATATGCAGGAAAGCGATGATCTCGGCCCCGAGTTGTGCCCGGGCATGCTGCTCGGCACGCCTTACGCCTGCGGCATGAGTTGCCATCACAGCACGGAGACCGCGTACTATACACTCGCAGGGCTTCATCGCGAGATCCGTCACTTCGTGTGATGTTGGCCCTCCAGGTCTGGATGAAAGAACACTGATGTTTTCTTGGAGACACATCAATGCATCGATGAGCTCCGATAGCTGAGGTGGCGGCATGTACTGGGTTCTCGAGCTAGCGCAGTCAGTGGACGGTGGTGCCGGGCTATCCGACATCGTCGTAGCAGTGGCTGATGTGGTCGTCGCCCCGCTCTCGTCACCAGGAGTTGGTAACCGTGGGCGGTCCACGGAGCTTCGAGGAAAAGGCGTGGGCGGACGAACTAGCCCTTGGGTACCCGCTCTAGGACGCTTGGCTGGTCGTTCGATTTCGATGCCATGAATCTGTTGATGTCCTG
>Ga0265780_10006605_pt1 | contig 14351 bp, 15 predicted proteins | sample P1T30metagenome_FD_192432 | JGI IMG/M metagenome (GOLD analysis project Ga0265780, IMG submission 192432) | Plant litter microbial communities from East Loma Ridge, Irvine, California - P1 T30 | ecosystem: Environmental > Terrestrial > Plant litter > Unclassified | place: USA: California... | reverse complement strand
CGTAATTGCGGTGTGCAACAAGCTGCTCAAGATTGTCTTTGGGGTGGTAAAAAACAGAAAAATGTACCAGGATAATTTTGTTGTAAAAAGCGCTTAAAATGTTTGGTTTTTTACACAGTTCATGTTATCTGCAGTACTAACTACCTTTCAGATTCTGTTAATTCATAAAATTTTACTCGTCCTTTTGCTTCTTTACCAATCATAAATTCTTCAGTTAATTCAACACTTAAAAATTTTTTGTTTTCTGGATTAAATATCATTATTTCATCTCCATCTAGTTCTAATAAAATTTTCCAATTTTCAATGATTTTTTCATTTTCTATTTTAGTTAATCCAAAATTATAGTTATAAGAAAATATGAAAACAAAAGTGGCGACATTTCTCTCTAAAAATTCTTTTATTGCCTTGAGAACATCATTTTCATTATTGAGTTCAATTTGCTGAAATAAATTTCTTTCGTATTTATTTTGTGGATAATTTTCAGCATTTTTTATGAAATTATCAGAAAAATCAAAATCAAGTATTTCGAAATTATTTTCTCCGATTTTTTCAGACAAATTTTTTGAGAATTTTTCAGCTTTTTGCTTTCTTTCAATTTCCCATAATTTTTGTTGTAATTTGGTTGAGTTGTCGTTCATAAAAGTATTGCAGATAACGTTTTGCAGCTTGGCGAAGTGGCGGAAATCGAAGCACAAATGTTCAGTTTTGCACAAAAGTTCAATCGAAGAACTGCCGTTGAATTTAGCACTAAACCCGCCATTTTGCCAAGCTGCTGTTATGTGCTGTTTTTCTTTTCATTTCAGTAGTTCTGATTTGATATAATTAATAGCATCAAGATATTCATTTTCAGTCCAGTAACCTATTTCAATTTGCTTGGAGTCATTCCATAATACAATTACTTCACATAGTGGGTCAAGCTGAATAACAAATGGGAATTGGTCGCTTTTGAATTCAGCATAGCTGTCTTCTAATTGAAAATTCACACGCTTGTAAAACACAAGGTTATTGAAAATTTCAGGTAAATTCTCTTTGATTTTTGAATAAATTTCTTTTCCAAAACCCAAATAACGCTCTTCAAATTCGTCAAATTTTTCAATAACAAAATCTTCTCTTGGTTGTAGCAAATTTATTTCCATTCGTCTCGTAAATTTCTCCATTCTTTACAGAACGTCAAGTAACCCTTTTTGTCAAAATCGTCAGTTGGAATTGTCTTTGGAATACTCGTTTTATAAAAGTTCTCAACTTGGTCTGCGAATTCCAAAACTATTTTTTTGTATTGTTCTTTGTCAATTATTGCTTTTTGTCCGCTGTCTGAGATATGTTTGATTTTATTGTTGTCGGTGTGTATAATTGTCCAATCAATACCACTTGGGCAACCACAAATATTTACAAAATCATTGTAATCGTCTGCAATTATAAAATGTCCGCAACAAGGAAGTAATTGGCTTGCATAGTCGTCCTTTTTATAGTTGTCTTTAAGTGTCCGCATTAAATATAAACCAGTCGCACTTACTGTTACGTCTAAACTATCTTTGTCAGCAATAACTTCGTCTCCGATTTTTACAAAGACGTGTCCGTGAGCACAAAGGTCAGTCGGGTCGTCAACGTCCTTTATCCAATGAAGGTCTAATATTTTTATGTCAAAATTGTTGTCTGTCATTGTTTGTTGTCGGTCGTCCTAAAATAGCACATAACGTTCTGGCGCTTGGCGAGGTTGGGGATTAAAGATGCGAGATTTTTCGGTTAAAGACAAATTTTCCAAATACAAGACCAACTTTCCATTAAGCCTAAAACCCCAATCTTGCCAAACGGCTGTTACCAACCGTTATTTTAGTTCGTATTCAATTTCTATAGTTATTCTTGGTTTTCTATAGTCCAAATCATCCAATGGGCAGAACTTGATTAATTTTGGAAAACTGCAATTGCCTATTTTTTCAAACTCTGCAACATAACGCTCATAATCGGTTGTTTCACCTTTTGTTGTATATCCATGTATGATTAACTGTGCTTCGATTTTTAAAACGTTATCAGCATTATTTGTAATTACAATGTCTTTTAAATAATGCTTGATATTTTCAAGTTCGCTTTCTATTCGTATTTTATCTCCAATGGCAACTTTTTTATCGGTTGAAGAAAAAAATGGAAAAGTAGTAACTCCAGTCAAGTCTTTACTTGTAGAACTTAGATATAATTCAGTATCGGTTTCGGTTCTTGGATATTTGTTTTTTATGTTTCCTATGGAGTCATATTGGAAAACTGTAATGGTAAATTTACGTTTTGAGATTTTCTGTAGCCCACATTTTTGATATTCCAATAATGGTTCTATAATTACTTCCTCTTTTACTAGAATATCATCTGAAATAGCGTTTTGCATATCCTTGGTAATTAATTCAGTTATTTTAGATTTAATAGTATCATAAGGTTCTACCATTACGAAAAATCCCCACATCTTAATTCCTTTTCCAATAACTTCCTTTCCTTGTGCCGTCTGAAATATAAACATATGCTCAAAAAACGAACCGCCTACACTAATCTTATCAATTTCCTTATCTATTTTACCTGTAGCATCAAGTATATCCATATTAAAATAATACTTGGTTCTTATTTTCTTTGGGTTTCCTTTTAATTTATAGCTTTTCTGTAATTTATTTTTCTTGAATGTCTGAAATATGTAAAGTGTATTATTATGAAGGTAATTAGAAAGTAATTCGTGTTTTATCTTATAGTCCTTGCCATCAAATTCAGGATATTCTTTTAGGATTTCTTTCAAAGGATCTTTGAAATAGACCTTTACTTTTAAATCTTCTAATTTATAATTGTCTACTAATTCGAAGTCTGTTAATTCTTGTGCTTGAATTCCTGATACAAAAAAGATTAATATTAGTTGTGATATTATTCGCATTCTGTTTTTTTTATAATGGTTGGTAACGTTTTGGGGCTTTGCGATGGTGGGGCAATCGAAGCACAAATCTTCAATTTTGCACAAAAGTTGAACCGAAGAACTACCGTTGAACTTTGCAGTTTCGCCCCACTATTGCAAAACCCTTGTTAGCTGCCGTTTTTTTCGTTTCTGTATATATTAATTTCACTACTTGTTGCAATTACAAATGTTTCTCCGTCATATGAAAAACCATATGCTCTTAATTCGTATTCGTGAAAAATTCTAGAGCATTCTTTTGCTTCATTTTCTTTATAAATACTTTTAAAATTTGGCTCAAAAATGATATCAATAATTGGCCATTCAGTCGCCATATATAAAAGTCCGTCTCCGTTTTTATTCATTAAAGGCAAACCTCCACCGTGAAGTCCACTTACAAGAATTATTTCATTTGATAAAACACCAATTCCTTTAGAAGTCATTTCATAAGAGTCAATCCAATCCCAGTTCGTGTCGTTATCTCTTTCAATTAGTTCCCTTTTTTGGCAGTCAATTATTCCTCTTCCTTGACTTGAAATCACTAATAACAAATTTGGATTCTGTTTCGAAAATCCAATTTCGGTTAAACCTCCAATTGCAAACGTGATTTTTTTCCAACCGTTTGGTTCGTCAATTTTTTTAGTTTGGTTAACAAGATTTTGAAGTCTTTTCTTGTTTTCGTCTTCATTATTTTTATTGAAAAAGTTCATCTGTTGGTGTCGTTTTAAAATGGCAGCTAACGTTTCGGGGCTTTGCGATGGTGGGGCAATCGAAGCACAAATCTTCAATTTTGCACAAAAGTTCAATCGAAGAAATACCGTTGAACTTTGCAGTTTCGCCCCACTATTGCAAAACCCTTGTTATATGATGTGCTTTTTAGAGTGAATTTTTATAGAGTTTGTCAATGTTATTCAATTTTCTGCCTAATAATTTCTCTGCATCTGTCGGTGCATTTTCTATTTGTTTCTTAGATAAACTTTTTTCAAGTTCTTTAATTTCCGTAATAACTTCTTCTTGTTTCAAAATACTGAAATCGACTTTGTATTCATTGTAGATTAAATACCATAGATAACTTTGATAATTGTCTTTTTCAAAATATTTTCCGGCTTTGTAATAATTAGCTAATTCTAATCTTGCAGAAGTTATATTTCCACTGAGTGCTAAGTTTTCTGGGTTAGGAAGTTTTGCAAGTTTTAAAATCCATTCTTTGAATTTTGAAATATCCGCATTTACTCCATTTCCTGTCAAATAGCAGTTTACAACATTCCACATACAAGTAGCATCATTGTTATTGGCACATTTTAGTGCGTATTCAAAAGCTTTTTCAGAACTTTGTTCAATTCCTTGTCCGTTACCATAAGCCATCATCATAGCGTAATGCCCATCGTTAAATCCGTTATCAGACGATTTTTTATACCAGTCAACAGCTTCTTTATCATTTTTAATTCCAGCAGTTCCATTCTGTAAAAAATTTCCGTAGTTGTATTGAGCTTCGGCGTTACCAAGTTCAGCTGATTTCTTCAATATAGGGAAAGCCTCACTAAATTTTTGTTGTTGTATAAGTTCTTTTGATTGTTGATTTAACTTGTCAGCATTTTGTCCAAATGCAAATTGACAAGCTGTAATTGAAAGAAAAAATAGGATTTGTAATTTCATCTGCGTTTTGTTTAGCATATCATATAACGGTTTGGGGCTTTGCGATGGTGGGGCAATCGAAGCACAAATCTTCAATTTTGCACAAAAGTTTAATCGAAGAAATACCGTTGAACTTTGCACTTTCGCCCCACTATTGCAAAACCCTTGTTATATGCTGTTTTTATTTCCATTCATTTCTTAATTGTCGCCATTCTTTCCAAAATGTCAAGTAGCCTTTTTTGTCAAAGTCGTCTGTTGGGATTGTTTTTGGTAAACTTGTTTTATAAAAATTCTCAACTTGGTCTGCGAATTCAAGAACTATTTTTTTATAAGCTTCTTTGTCAATAGTTGCTTCTTGTCCGCAGTCAGTTAAGTGCTTAATTTTATTGTCGTCTATATGAATAATTGTCCAATCAATTCCGCTTGGGCAACCACAAATATTTACGAAGTCTTTTTCATCGTCTGCGATTATAAAGTGTCCGCAACAAGGAAGTAATTGACTTGCATAGTCGTCTTTTTTATAATTCTCTTTTAGTGTCCGCATTAAATACAAAGCTGTTGCACTTACAGTCACGTCTAAACTGTCTTTATCTGCCACAACTTCGTCTCCAATTTTTACAAAAACGTGTCCGTGTGCACAGAGGTCTGTTGGGTCGTCAACGTTCTTTATCCAATGAAGGTCTAATATTTTTACGTCAAAATTGATATCTGTCATCGTTTGCTGTGGGTCTTTCTAAAATAGCATATAACGTCTCGGCGCTTGGCGAAGTTGGGGAAATCGGAACTGCATATTTTCTGTTTAATTAAAAATATGTTGCGAAACGATAATTCCACTAAAACCCCAATTTCGCCAAACGCCTGTTGGCAGTAGTTTTTTTATTTAATTCGTTCTGCAGTAAATTCTTCTGCAATAATAAATGACTGATTTAAGTAAAAATTGTTTGGACTAACGTCTTCATTACCAAATATTAAAACTTTCGTTTTTGGTTTGTCTGCGTAACCTTTATCATCTCCAATAATTTCATTATTTACACTAAAACTTAATTTATGTTTTTCACAAACTTGTTTTATTAACTTTTCTAAAGATTTTGGAATACTAATTATTCTATGTGAATACATTCTGAATTGTTCTTCACTATTCCAAAAATATTCATTCGCTGTAATCCAGTTTCCTGTTTCTTTCTCCAAAACATTACTAATTTCCCCAATAAATTCATTAATATTTTCTGGTTTTCCTTTGATTTCGCACTCAAGTTCATTTTCGTGATATTTCAATAACAAAGGATGATTTTCAAGAATTTTTAACTTTACGTATGGCAACATAAGTTCGTAAAAAAAGCCATTAAAACTTTCTGTATTTCGGCAAGTTAATTTCCATTCTTCATATTCTATTGGAATATCATAGCTAATTTGATTAATTGACAAAAACATTTCTAAAGTAAAATTAGATGGATTATAATTGTACGATATAAGTTTTAAATCTGAATCTTGATAAAATTCTGTTGTGTTAGTTCTGTCAATTAATTTCTGAATCATTTTGGTTTATTTTTCGTAGTGTTTTCGTCGTTTCGCGGTAAAATTACTGCCAACGATTGGGGCTTTGCGATGGTGGGGCAATCGAAGCGAAAAACTTCAATTATGCACAAAAGTTGAACCGAAGAACTACCCTTGAACTTTGCAGTTTCGCCCCACTATTGCAAAACCCTTGTTGGGCGTTCGGTCATTTATTCGGTTGTTTTTAATCTTTCTATTTCTTCTTTGAGAACAAATTTCGGCGATATTTTTTCGTAGAATTCTAATTTTCTTTTGTTCGTCCAATTTGTAAATTTATTAATTTCAACATTTAAAGAATATTTACTTACGGCATTATCTTTACACTCTATAAAGCGTTCAATTACCTTTTCGCTTATTTCGCAGTTAAGAATTTTTAGTGCTTCGAGATATAAAGTACTTGCTCCATTATGCTTTTCTTCTCTTTTAATAAAATATTCTTTCAACTTTTGTTCAATGCTTTGGTTTTGAAACTTGTTAGGAAGTATTTCTGCAAGCATTTCATCATAAGCTTCATAAAGCACTCCACCACGATTGTAAGTTTGCAATGTTACTTTAACTTGATGTCGGTTTACCAATAACTCAAACCATCTTTCGTCTAAATTCTCGAATAAAGCTCTGGAAAATGCAAATCGAGTATCAATTTCTCCGTAGCTGTATTGTCCCCAAAATAAAAGTCCTACGTGCTTTTCAACTTTTTTGTCAAAGTACAAAGCTCCAAAAGTATCGTATAGAAATTCTGCGTTTTCTTTATTATTTAGTTCGTTTGAAAAAGCATCGAAAACATCTTTGCTTGGTTTTGTAAAAAGATTTGAAATAAAAACGCTAGACAACCAATTGTCAGCATATTTTTTATAGAGTTCGTCTGCCAAGTTGATTAACCGTTTGTCTAAGGTTTTTAAAATTGACATCGATAAAATGGCTGTAAAAATCTTTTTAATGTCGCTAGCTGTTGGATTGTAAAAATGAATGTAGCTATTGATAAGCAAACCTTTTGAATTTCCCTGAAAGTTAAATGAGCTTAATTTTTCGTTATTCTCTGCAACAAGCCAATATAAACTCTGCATTTTTTCACTTGCCTTACCTAACATTAACGAAATATAGGTTTTAAAATCAGTGAGTTCGTTTTGTGTTAGTTTATAACCGTTTGGTTGCTTAAATAATTGGGTTAAAAATATTGAAAATTCGTTAGCTACAATTTCCGAAATGCTATCTGCTGTTGTGTGCAAAAATATTTTTTCGCCTTTAGTTTTGCTTTTTAGCAGTTTTTTCCAAGTTGGTAATGCTGGTTCATAATCAAATGTCGCCAATGCTTGCAACGCAGATTGTTTAGCATTTCCCTTTTCAGATGTTGTTAACGAAAAAAGAAGTTCTGCATTTTTAATATCAGAAGCAAGTGAAAGAATTACTTGTATTTTTTTTTCTCCTTTAAGTGATGTTAAGTCCATATTGTGTCTTTAATTCGATGCGTTTGTCTTGGCTGACGCCCAACGTTTCGGGGCTTGGCGATGGCGGGCAAATCGAAGCCGAAACTTTCAACTAAAATACAAATTTCTACCGAAGCACAAAACGTGAATTTGAGACGTTCCGCCCGCTATTGCCAAACCCTTGTTATAGGTAGCTCTTTTTACCAAAACTTCCAACCTTTCTTTTTTATTAATTCTTTTGCTATTATCTTTTTCGGTGGTTTTGGATTATCTTTTTCATACTCAAATTGATTTTGTGCATACTCTTTCATTTTGTCAATGGTTCCATTGAAATAATATCCAGAACCAACATTCACAGCGTAATTAATGTTAACTTTTATTCTACCTAAAACTTCATATTCTGTTTTGTCTGTTTTTAAACCAATTGCATAACACCAGCCAATTTCAATATCACTTTTCCAATTCGCAAATGATTTTGTAAGAATTTCAGAATTCTCAAAATCATTTAATGTCGGTTTCCCTTTACTATTTATCCTAGTTAAAGCAATTAAATTAAGTCCTAGTTCTGTGTCTTTTATAGCTTCTAAAACAATTACACCACCATAATTCCCGTCTCCAAGTCTAAAAGTTACACAGTCTCCTTTTTCGAAAACTGGTTGACGAATTATTTTCTTTTTTCTTGACTTTGCCTTTAATCTTTCCGTTTGTAAGTCAGCAAGAAATTTGTCAAGAACTACTTGACGCTTTTTAATGTCTTTTTCGTCAGCATCAAGGTGTCTCCATACTTCAAGGTCTGCACCAGTTTCAATAACATTTTTTACTCTAGCGAAAATGTCGTTGTCTAGCTGTTTGCATTCCCATTGTGCTTTTGCTAATGCAAACCAAAAGTTATTACTGTCGTCTGTATCGTCAATAGTTTCTTGATTGTCGGCAATTAATTTCTTTGAAATTTCTTCCACGTCAAGTCCGTCATTATACAGGTCGAAAAACTCACTGTAAATGTCAGCATAAGTGTCATTAGATGATATTGCTGTTCCCCAAGCTCCCATATTTTCTGTTTTTTGTCGGTCTTTTAGAGTTACCTATAACGTTTCGGGGCTTTGCGATGGTGGGGCAATCGAAGCACAAATCTTCAATTTTGTACAAATGTTGAACCGAAGAACAACTGTTGAATTTTGCAGTTTCGCCCCACTATTGCAAAACCCTTGTTGGCGGTAGTTTTTATTTTATCCACTTTTCTATTGTGTTTATAAATTCTGTTTGTTGGTCAACAAATGGATAATGTGAACAATTGTCAATAATTTTGAAATTTTCCTTCTTAACGATTTTTTTCATATCAATTAATTGCTTTTCTGAAAAAATTTGGTCTTGTTGTCCGTAAATAGCAAATAATTTAACTTGCTTTTTAAGCTTTTTTAAAATTGGTTTTGTGTCAATATTATTTTTGCTTTCGTTTTTGTAGAATAAAATTGGTGCATTGTCATTTCGAATATTATTTCTCCCAAACTCACTTTTTTCATAATCTTCTCGAAGTTGGTTTGCTTCTTTTGTCGGAAACGGCATTTTGAAATAATTGCTTTTGCTCGCAACTTCGTAACATTGTTTTCGATATTCGGCTGAATTTTTTGGAAGTTTCTCAATCTCCAAAATTTTAGAAACCATCACACTATCTTTTTTATCCGTAAAATTTGTTTTCGTTGTTTCCAAAATATGGTCATACGTTTCTTGTTGAGAAAATAAAGCACCTGTAAGTATCAGTGATTTTACTTTTTCTGGGTTTTGCTCCGTAAAAAGTGTTCCGACCAAACCACCAAAACTATGAGCAATAATATTTGCTTTTTTGATGTTATATTTTTGGTAAATATTGTTCAAATCATTTATTGCTTCTTGAAATGTAAAAGTTGCAGTTGTGTCGATTGAACGACCTTCGCCTCGTCTGTCATAAACAATTACATAAAATCCTTTTTTAGCTAATTTTTCGGCTGTTGTTCCCTCAAACAATGTTGAGTTCCCTCTTGGTCCGCCGTGAATGAAAACAATTGCTGGATTTTCTCTTTCTCCGTATGCTTTTGAATAAATTATTGTTTGTGCATTTATTATCTGTGATGTTAAAAAGCAGAATAGTAGTAAAGTAATTCTTTTCATTTAAATTTTAATGTTTTAATAATAAGTTGATTAATAAGAAACCACCTGTTTTAAATGATGTTCCAAATGCTCAACATAATCGTTAATCAAAAATTCAATTGTCAAAGATTTTTCTCCAACAAAACATTCACATTGTAAATTTTCATTAGGAATTATTTTGATTAATTCAAGAATTTGTTTGTTGTAAATCGTCCAAAAGTCAATGATTTGTTCTTTGTCGATTTGTTGATAAAAATTATATTTGTTCCAATTATTTTGGTCATAAACAATGTTTGGTTTGTCTTCAAATTGACCACGAACAAAACGTTGATGATTATTGGTTGCACTATCTATAAGATGTCCAATTATTTCTTTTTTACTCCACTTTTCTGGTCTGATTTTTTCGCTGAAATTATTTTCGTCTATGTTCATTAATAATTCTGGAATTATTTTGCATAAATATTTAAGTCTGTCAATTGCGTCTGTTGTCATTTTTAGTTTTCCGTAGATGTGTTTTTTGTCAAGATTTGTTCATTTGCGGTCGGTCTGTAAAATTACCGCCAACGTTCTCGCGCTACAAGCAGTTTGGGATTAAATTAAGCTCATTCTTCGGATTTGCCAAATCTTCCAAATACAAACTAATTTTTCCATTAAGCCAAATCCCCAAATTGCTTGTAGCGTGTGTTACTGGCTGGTTATTTTGTCGAAATTACAATTAAACCGCAAACTTTTTTCACGTTTCTGTTGGCAAAATCCAACTTTCGCGCTTCTGTTTTTCGGTTCGCAATTTTCAACGTTTTATTTTCAATTATTCGCTTTTTTAATTTCTGCGCAAAACTTTTCACGCTTCTGCTTTTCAGATTCCAATTTTCAAGTTTCTGTTGGCAAGTTTCCATTTTCACGCTTCCGTTTTTCAGGTTTCAACTTTTCAAGTTTCTGCTGGAAAGTTCCAATTTTCACGCTTCTGTTTTTCAAGTTTCTGCGAGTTGCAAACTTTATTTCCAAATCGAAATTACCTGCGTAATTTCGGCATAACTAGCCAGTAACTTGTTTATATGTATCACAAAATCATACAAACACTCCTCTTTATCGAGAGATATGTATGATAAATCAATACATTTTTATCAAATATAACATTAAAAACTATAAATCATCAAAAGGACTCTTAATTTGTTGTAAATTCTTTGTGCTTACGTGCGTGTATATTTCGGTGGTTTTACTGCTGTTGTGTCCTAAAAGTTCTTGGATATATCTTAAATCTGTCCCTGATTCTAGTAGATGCGTGGCATAACTGTGTCGAAGCCAATGCAGCGAAACAGGTTTTTGAATCTTGGTTTTCGCTAATGCCTGTTTTAGTACGCTTTGCAAACTTTGTTCAGAATAATGCCCACCTGCATGCCCTTCAAACAGCCATGTTTTTGGTTTGTATGCCACGTAATAAACGCGTAACATCTCTAAGATTTTTCCAGATAACGGCGTTATTCGGTCTTTTTTGCCCTTGCTCTGCCTCACAATTACAATGTTTCTTTTTGAATCAATATCATTTGGCTTTAAGTTCAATAGTTCACTGCGTCGTAAACCGCAGCTATAAATTAGCGACAGCATCACTTTATGTTTGATATTTGAATGTGCATTTAAAATCATCTTTACTTCTTCTTTGCTTAAAACATTGGGCAGTAGTTTTTCGCGCCTAGGACGGTGAATCTTGTCAATTTGCATTCTTGTTTCAAAAACGGTCGTAAAGAAAAGTTTTATGGCATTGACAATTTGATTTTGGTAGGAAGAAGAAAGTCCTTTTTTTAAAATATATTCGTTGTTGTAAGTTATCACATCATCGCTGGTTAACGATGCCACTGGCTTTTCATTAAAGAAAATCAGAAAAGCTTTTAGCGCCTCAGAGTAGGTTTTTATCGTGTTTTCGCTGTATCGTTTTGAAGTCAGCCATCTCAAAAATTTTGAAATGTATTCAATTCCCTCTTCAGACGGAACTCTTTGTTGCAAAATGACGATTTTAAAGCGTTCTCTGTTTTCTGAATTATCTGGCAGGTGCCAAAATTTTTCGGACTGGCTCCATCGGGCGCCTTCAAGTTTTTTTATACGGTCAATGAGTTGCTGGTCTTTTTCGAAATAAACAGCTATGCGACTTTCTTTCTTATAAACAATTTGTTTGGCTTCCCATTTCATGACGTTGGCTCTTAAGGTAATAGAACAAACATAATAAAATTTTTTGAGCAAAGTGAAAATTAGGTTGCCGTTTTATTTTACCAAAAAACAGTCATAAGACTTTGTGTTATGTTTATTCATCTTATCAAAAAATGCTGTTATCTTAAGCAGAAAATCTCGCGCGCCAGACACATACAAGCGCAAAAACCAATTTCTGCGAAACTTTGCGAATAGCTTCGCGCTGCTTCGTGTCATTAAAACTCTTAAAACGAAAAAACCACCAAATGAACTAAATCACTTGATGGCAGATGCGATAGCAAACTGCGAAAATGCTTCTGACAGCACAAAGTCGTTAAGCCACTTTCTCTCTATTCAAATCACTATAAGGATAATGTCCGGCATTTTTCAACAGGTCGATTAATTTGTCGGTGCCGTTTGCTCTGGCAAAATCCATTTCAGATCGAAACACCTGCAGGCACAAAAGCAGGTGATGAATTCTGTCTGAAATCTGAAAGCCCTTGTAAGCGTCAAATATGAGGCAGGCATTTTCTTCTTGATCGGTTGGCACTTCACAGGTCTCCTTTGGATTTAATACGGCTTGTGAAGAATAATTGCCGATGGTTGTAAACAGACCGCAAATATGTCTTTCGATCTTGTTAAACGGAGTTCCTGAATCTTCAATGTTGTGGTACTTTTCTTTGGTAAAAGCCACCAGTTCATAAGTGCCAATTACATTTGGTTTTGGTCCGCTCCCGTCAGGGTTAATCAATTCCATGGTTACAAAGCCGGTTCCTGCAATATGTTCTGAAAAATAATACATATCTACGGCACCGCCAATTTCAAAAGGAATGATGGCATGCCCCACCATGTCTTCCATCTTGCCTAAAACGCCTTCTATTGCTTTAGACTTTAACTCATAACTTGATGTAAATTCTTCATCAGTGAAGACTTTCTTTTTGCTTCCGAATAAATTTTTAAAAAAGCTCATATAAATATTTTTGTTTTGGTTAATTAAATATCGTACCGCTTACTCTAGAAGCACACTAAGCACAAACTTTTCAAAAGTAAGAAAAAAGATGACAAATCATTACTTTTTTAAACTGTTGCATGTTAACGTCACGGGTGCAATGCTCGCACCATCGAAAATCAAACCCACAAACGAGCCACCGCCTCCCGCAGCATCAGGACTGCGAATAACTTTGCGCAGCATTACCTATAAACTTTGCATAACTTCCTTAAACCAAAAAACCACCAAATGAACTGAATCATCTGGTGGCTCTAAGAAATAGTTTTCACTAACTACTTCTTTACTTTAAAAATCACTCCGGCTGGATACTCAATAATTTCTTCCTTATACTTAATTTTACTTTGAGATGAAGTTCATTATCTTCCACTGACTTCGGTGTAAAGTGATAATCAAATCTTGTTCTTGTATTGCTTCCTATTTTTATTTCTTTGCCATTTTCTAGTTTGTAAATGTCATACTGAGGCATTGTTAAACCATAGGGATGAAAAATCATTGCCACTTTATTCTTTTTACCAACAGTCAGAATACAATCATCTGAAATTCCGAGTAAAATCTGAGATTTCAAAAACTGCTCTTGATAATCTGACAAAGAATCTTTCAATACTTTATTCTCTGCTTGCAATTTCTCAATAGCTAGCTCTTTTAACGTTCCCGTGTCATCTGATTGTTTGCAGCTTAGGACTGCCAATGCTGAAACACTCATCAATATCTTGATTTTCATAGTTATACTTTATTAGTATTCACTTTACAAATATATTCAATCTCTGGTCAGCAAATGATGATATTGGTTCAAAACCAAAAAACCACCAAATGAACTGAATCATCTGGTGGTCTTGAACAAAAACAAAATCAATCATAGTCCCATTGCTGGAACTATTTTATTGCCATCCGCCTCCAAGGGCGCGATATAACTCGATAATGGCGTTATATTGTTGGTATTTGTTGTCAATTAAATTCAATTCGGTATTCAAGGCATTGTCTTTTGCAGTCAACACTTCCAAATAATTTACCAAACCATACGTCAGCAATTCATCTGAATAATCGGCTGCTTTTTTCAAGGCATCCACTTGCTTGCCACGAATTTCTAACTTGGCTGTCTCATTGTTATAAGTCGCCAATGCATTTGAAACCTCTTGGCCTGCTGTCAACAACGCTTGCTCAAATTGCAAATACGCTTGTTGTTGTTGTGCTTTTGCAATTTCATAACGCGTTCTGATTTGTCTTCCGTTTAAAAGCGGTTGCGTCAATCCGGTTACGATATTGGCAAATAATGAGTTGGCACTGAACCATTCTTTGATATCCACGGTTTGAAGTCCGCCGGTAGCTGTCAATCTTAATGTTGGATAAAAGTTACTTTTCGCCACATTTGTTTGTTCAAATAAGGAAACCAAATTATATTCTGCCGCAATCACATCTGGACGGTTTCGCAATAAAGTCGCAGGAACGCCTAACGTAATCTCTGGTTGCATCACTTGAGCTTCTAAAGTGCTTCTATCGATTTTCCCCG
>Ga0265780_10006602_pt1 | contig 14354 bp, 15 predicted proteins | sample P1T30metagenome_FD_192432 | JGI IMG/M metagenome (GOLD analysis project Ga0265780, IMG submission 192432) | Plant litter microbial communities from East Loma Ridge, Irvine, California - P1 T30 | ecosystem: Environmental > Terrestrial > Plant litter > Unclassified | place: USA: California... | reverse complement strand
TGACGTTCTTTTTGCTGTCGCCTTGTCTACACGGCCAATTCAGCCACCAGCTCCACGTATTGCTGGCGGGCGGCGTCTTTGCTGGTGCCGCGTAGGCCGTTCCAGGCGTCGTATTTGGCAATGGCTTTGAAGTCGAAGCCGCCGGGGCGGTCGCCGGTGATGTCGCCGTCGGTGGCTTGCTTGTAGAGGGCGTAGAGCTGGAGCAGCACCGTGTTGGAGGGCTTGCTGGGGAGTTGCTGGGCACGTTGCGCGGCGGCTTCGAATTCTTCCTGAGTGGTCATGAGCGAATGAATTTGGAGGGAAAAGATTTGGCGCAATGATACGGCAGGGCCGCGGCTAAGGCGGCAGCCAGCCGAAATCGCGGCGGCCAACCAGTAAGCTCGGCTGCAACCCCGCTCGGCCGTAGTGGCGTATGCAAAGCCCTAACGCTTCCCGTCCTTCCCATGAAAACGCCCGATTTGAATGCCCTGGTTCAGCAGTTTCTGGAGCACAAGCTCACCCTGGCCCTGGCCGAAAGCTGCACCTGCGGGCTGGTAGCGGCCCAGCTGGCGCCGGCCACGGGCGTGAGCGAGGTGCTGCTTGGTTCCGTGGTCACCTACCACACCGAAGCCAAGCAGAAGCTACTGGGCGTGAAAAAAGAAACCCTGGCCACCTACTCGGCCGAAAGCCAGCAAACCACCAACGAAATGGCCCAGGGCCTGCACCGCAACTTGCCGGGGGCCGATGTATGCGTGGCCGTGACGGGCCTCTGCGGCCCCGGCGGCGCCGAAACCCCCGACAAGCCCGTGGGCACGGTCTTCGTCACCATCCTGCTCGAAGGCCACGCCTACGAATACCGCGAGCAGTTCAGCGGCACCGGCGACAAACTGCGCGCCCAGGCCGCCCAATTCATTTACGACAAGCTCGCTGAGCTGCTGGAACGCCGCAAGACCCTGGCCGGCGCCGTGCAGCCCGGCGCCAAGACTCTGGCCAACCAAGCCCGGTAGCCACCCAGCTTAATGCCCTTTCAGGGATTCACGATAGAGGGTGTTGACGCGAAAGAGCCCAGTATGGCGGTCTAAATCAGCCAGGCTCTGGCCAAATTTCATCTCACTCAACGCCGCTACGAAGGCCGGATTACTAGCCGTGAACAACTCCCGCAGGTACGTCACCGTGAGCGGAAAGATGAGGCCATTGAGGCCCAGGCTAAAGTAATAGCTCTGCTGGCCGCTGACGCTGGGCCGCAAGCCGGTGCTGGTGATGGACGCCTGACGGGTATACACGCAGAGTGTATCGGCGTGTTCGAGGCGAAACTCATCGCCCCGATAAATGCGGAAAGTGCGGCCTTTTTCCGACACGTAGCCCCACACGCTGTCGGGCGACACACGGAGTTTGGTGCTTTGGGAGCCGCGTGGCACTACTACCACCACATTCCCTCTCTTGTCGGGGTAGGTCGCATCAACTCCGGGGATTTGGGGCTGGCGGCGGTGGTAGGCGGCGGCAGTGCGGTAAGCTCCGGGCGGAATAGTGAAAATCTGCGCGGCCACCGGGGCAGCGGCCAAGCTCAATAGCGCTAAAAAAGAAAAGCGAGCGAGGTTCATAATGATAGACATGAGTGGCGAAGGTACGGCCGGCTACAGACGCCGCCGGGGCCGTAGGATTGCAGTTGAGTTGAATGTGACGGCCATTGCCGAACTTTGGCCTGGTCAACTGTCCTTTGTCCCGTAATCATTCCCGAATACATGAAAAAAACGTTGTTGCCGCTGCTGCTCGCGGCCCTCATCCTGGCGCACGGCACGGCCAGCGGCTGGGGTTTCTTCGGCCATCGCACCATCACCCAGATTGCGGTGTATGAGCTGCCTTCGGCCATGCAAGGCTTTTACTACCGCAACATGCCCGAAATCGTGCGCCTGTGCACGGCTCCGGATGAGCGCCGCAACGACGACCCCAGCGAGGCGCCGAAGCACTTCATCGACATGGACCACTACTCCGAAGACGACCCCTTCGGCAAAATGCCACGCAAATACGACGAGGCCGTGGCCAAGTTCACAGCCGATACCCTGAAGAAATACGGCACTGTGCCGTGGGTCATCATGGAAACGAAGGACAACCTGACGGAGGCCTTCCGGCAGCGCGACACGGTGGGCATCGTAAAGTATTCGGCCGAGCTGAGCCACTACGTGGGCGATGCCTTCGTGCCGCTGCACACCACCATCAACTACGACGGCCAGCTGACCGACCAAAAGGGCCTGCATAGCCTCTGGGAAAGCCAGCTGCCTGAGAAATTCATTGCTGAATACAAGCTCGACGGCGAATCGGCAAAGTACATCAAGGACCCGCTGGCCGAAATCTGGACTACCATTGCGAAGAGCTATGGCTTCCTGGGTGAGACGTTTGACCGCGCCGCTAAAATCGACAAGACCATGAAGCCCGAGGTGCGCTTCGTGTTCTCGCACAAGTACGGCAAAACCACCCGCCGCTATTCCGATAAGTACGCCGAAGAGTATAACAAGGCCGTGGGCGGCATGGTCGACTACCGCCTCAAGGGCGCACCCACGCTGGTGTCGTCGCTCTGGCTCTCGGCCTGGCAAGATGCGGGCAAGCCCGACCTCAACGCCCTGATGCACCCCGGCAAACCCTCGAAGGAGGAAAAGGAGAAGCTCAGCACCGAACTCACTGCTTGGAAGAAAGGCACCCTCGTGCAAGACCAGCTGCTGCTGGCTCAGCAAAAGGTGAAGAAAGTGGAGGAAGTCGACCAGATTAAATCGGCCAAGGATATGGAAGCGCCCCCCGCCGAAACACCCGAGGCTACCCCAGCGCCCGCAGAAGCGCCGGAACCCGCCCCCGATAAGCTCAAGGTTAAGACCAAAGGCAAGGACGGCAGCGAAAAAATTAAGCAGAAGGGCAACTAACGGCAGCAAGCAAGCGCCGTGGATTTTGCACCTAAAACAGCCTTTAACTACCGTTGAGGCAATAAATTAGGTAATAGTCGCGCCTAAAAAAAGGCCGTATGAATAGCCAGCTCCGCAGTTGCGGGGCTGGCTATTTCATTTTTCACCCCTTACTCTTCCGCCTTATGATACTGCGCCTCGATGAGTTGGCTCTCGAACTGCCGAAGCCCAAAAATCCCTCCGCCAATGACGCCGCCGCCGTACAGGAATTGATGGGCGGCAAGTTTGGGGAAATGAGCACGCTGATGAACTACACGTTCCAGTCGTTCAACTTTCGGGGGCGCGACCGGCTCCGGCCGTTCTACTCGCTCACGGCAGCCATCGCGGCCGAGGAGTATTCGCACATCGAAGCCGTAAGCTATGCCATCAACCTGCTGCTGACCGGCACCAGCAAGCGCGGCCACGACCCCGTGCCCGGCCCACTGGCCGGCGCCGCCGATGCCCGCAACACCCACCACTTCATTGCCAGCGGCCAGGCCTCGCTGCCCCAAGATTCGCTGGGCCGCCCCTGGACCGGCGACAACGTGTTCAGCTCCGGCAACCTGCGGCTGGACCTGTTGCACAACTTCTTTCTGGAATGCGGCGCCCGCGCCAACAAAATGCGGGTGTATGAGATGGTAACCGACCCGTGCGCCCGCACCATGGTGGGCTACCTGCTGGTGCGCGGCGGCCTGCACGTATACGCCTACGCCCTGGCCCTGGAAAAACTAACCGGTGTGGACGTGAAGAAAATCATGCCCGTGCCCAATCTCTCAAACAAGATGTTCCCCGAGGCTCGTGAGTTTATGAAGCACGGCCTGCACCGCGAGCTCTACACCTTCTCGCCCAATGCCTATAAGGAAGCCGGCTTCATCTGGAACGGCCAGCACCCCGAAGACGGCTCGGAACTGGTGGTGATTGAAGGCGCCAAAAAGGGCGTGCCCTACCCCGTGCTGGAGGAGGAGCCCCAGCTCAACTCGCCCGGCGAAGACGACTTCGACCCCGAGATGTTCGCCGACATCGCCAAGAAGCTGGGCCTGGAAAAAGACTTAAAAGCCTATCGGCCCAAGTAGAAACACAATAGCCGGAGTTGCACCGGCCACGCCGTTCGGACTCCGTTCAGGCGCTAGCATTCAACGGAGAGATTCCAACTATTGCTTCTCGACCTCGTTCCAAACGTAGCCCGGCTCCGCCAAAAGGTGGGGCCGGGCTTATTTTGTGCTATGAAACGCTTCCTTTTCCTGGCATTGCTGGCCGCCTGCAACCAGGCGCCGCCCGCCACCGCGCCCACCAAGAAAGCTCCGGTCATTCCCGGCCCCGACATCGCTGCCCTTACCGACAGCACCGCGCCGGCTGCCCTGCTGGCCTATGGCCAGCAATACCCCGGCTCCGAAGTGCTGGTGAAAACCCGGCTGGGCAATATTCGGGTGAAGCTCTACGACGACACGCCCATTCACAAAGCCAACTTCCTGCTGCTGGCCCGAAAAGGCGTGTTCGACGAAACGATGTTCAACCGCGTGGTGAAGGATTTTGCCGTGCAGGGCGGTCAGACTTACGAAGCCCGCACCATCCGGCTGCACCGCTACCGCCTGCCGCCGGAGTTTCGGGCCGAGCACTTTCACCACAAAGGGGCCCTGGGCATGGCCCGCTACGACGACGAGCAGAACCCCGGCCACCTCTCCTCCAATACCGATTTCTACTTCGTGGTGGGCGAAAAGCTGGCCCCCAACCAATCGCAGGCCATGGCCGGCCGCAAGCTCACCCCTGCCCAGGTGAAGGCCTACGCCACTGTGGGCGGCGTGCCCTCACTCGATGGCAAGTATACCGTGTTTGGTGAAGTCATCGAAGGCCAGGAAGTAATCGACAAAATTGCCAACGAACCCGTGGAGTCCGACAAGTGGCCGGTGACGGATATTCCGATGAAAGTGGAAGTAGTGAAGTGAGGCAGGTTATCAGAACGTTGTGCTTCGCCTCCGCTCAGCAGAACATTTCTTTTTGCCAGTCTCAGATTCCCACTACGCCAACGGTTCCTCCGCCATAAAAGCTTCCAGCAAGGGCACCAGATTGCGGACGTGCTCCGGCGCGGCATCAGGCTGGGGCACGAGGCGGGAAAAATCGGCCGGGGCTACGCTGCGGAACTGCATCGACCAATCGGCGAAGGCGCGGCTGGGCACGGGGCCGTCGGCCAAGGTCACCACATCGCGGTGACGGATATCGGCGGCAATAATGGAGTAGAGCCGGTGCACCAGGTCGGCGTCGCCTTCCAGCACCTGCATTACCTGCCCCTCGCTGCTGTAGAGCAGCAGGCCGGTGATGTGCAGACGGGCATTGGTCGTGCGCCAATGAACCAGTTGTTGTTGAAGTTCGGCTTCGGTGAGATGAGGGGCAGCAGTACTGGAATAAACGAGGTGGTGCATGCAGAAAGGTGAATATGAAAGGGCTTCAAAGCTAGAATTTATCACGACAGCCCACAACCTGGACCGTAAACAGTCCATTTTTTAGCCGCCATTATCCAGCAAAAAAGGCCCGCCCCCAGAGGAGACGGACCTTTTTCTATCAGAGGGAGCATAGGTGCTCACTCACGATTCACGGTAAGCTATGCAAATGCCTTACCAGATTTTGGCGCGGTCGGCCGCCGGGCGCACCATCTTGTCGCCCTCCTTGCAGCCAAAGGCCGCATGGAACTCCGGCATGTTCTGCAACGGGCCGTTGGTCCGGAACTGGCCGGGCGAGTGCGGGTCGGTCTGGATTTGCTGGCGCAGGGCCTCCGGGCGCTGGTTCGAGCGCCATATTTGGGCATAGCCCAGGAAGAAGCGCTGGTCGGGCGTGAAGCCATCGATGGACTTGCCAGCCTTGTATTGCGCCGTCTTCATAAAGGCCTGGTGCGCGATAGTGAGGCCGCCAAGGTCGGCGAGGTTTTCGCCCATAGTCAGAGCGCCGTTCACGTGCACCGAATCCAGCGGCGTGAAGGCGTCGAACTGCTTGCCCACCACAGCGGCTTTGGCCGTAAATTTCTCGGCATCTTCCTTGGTCCACCAGTCGCGCAGGTTGCCACTGGCGTCCGATTTGCGGCCCTGGTCGTCGAAGCCGTGGGTCATCTCATGCCCAATCACCGCGCCAATGCCGCCGTAGTTCACCGCATCATCCGCCTTGGGGTCGTAAAACGGCGGTTGCAGGATGCCAGCCGGGAACACAATCTCGTTCATGCTGGAGTTGTAATAGGCGTTCACCGTGGGCGGCGTCATGCCCCACTCCGTCCGGTCAATCGGCTTGCCGAATTTGCTTAGATTGTCACGATTAGCCCATTCAGCAGTAGCAAACAGATTATTCAGGGCGCTTTCCCGTGAGATTTTCAGGGCCGAATAATCCTTCCACTTGTCCGGATAGCCGATTTTTACGGCGAAGGCGTTCAGCTTCTTCAGGGCTTCGGCTTTGGTGGCCGCGCTCATCCATTCCGTGGCCTGAATCCGCTCGGCGTAGGCTACGCGCAGGTTTTCGACCATGGCTTTGGCACGGGCCTTGGCTTCGGGCGAAAAAGCTTCGTCAACATAAAGCTGGCCGAAAGCTTCGCCCAGCGCTCCGTCGGTGGCACGCAGGGCGCGTTTCCAACGGGGCTGCTGCTGCTTGGCTCCGGTCAGGGTCTGGCTGAACTTGAAAGCTTCGTCGCCATACGCCTTAGGCAGCGCCGAGGTCACGCCTGACACCAGGTGCCAGCGCAGGTACTGCTTCTGGTCAGCCAGCGGCTCTTCCTTGAACATGACGCTCACCTCTTTCAGGAATTCGGGCTGGCCCACAATGATTTCCTTCACCCCGTTGAGGCCGCTTTCTTTGAGCAGCAGCGGAATGTTCAGGTTCGGATAGTCGGCGGTGGCTTGCTCTACGGTAAACTTGTTGTAGTTGCTCTCGCGGTCGCGCAGGGCCACGCGGCTACGAGAGGCCTTTGCCAGGCGCATCTCGATGCGGGTGACAGCGGCAGCGTTTTTCTCGGCTGTGGCTTGGTCGTCGCCCAGCATTTTGAAGATGTTGACCTGATAGGTCTGGTAGGCGGCTCGGATGGCTTTTGAGCGCGGGTCGTCCTTCAGATAGTAGTCGCGGTCGGGCAGCGTGAGGCCGCCCTGACCCATGCGCACGGCATACTGGGTGCTGTTCTTACTGTCCTGGCTGATGCCGAAGCCGTACCAGCCGGTCCCGAACGAGCGCGGGTCGGTCAGGTAGTGCTGCATGGTGGGCAGGTCGTTGATGGCCGCAATCTGGTTGAGGCGGGGCTGTAGGTATTTCAGGCCGGCTTTCTCAATGGCCACCGAGTCCATGGCCGCCGCGTAGAAGTCGCCTACCTTTTGCAGGTTGGTACCGGGCCGGGCCATGCGGTCGTTGGCCGCCTTTTCCAGAATGCGGCGCTCAATGGCTTGGTTGCGGTCAGCCAGTTCGTTGAAGGCGCCCCAGCGGGTTTCGGCGGCCGGAATGGGGTTGTTTTTCAGCCAGGTACCCGAGGCAAACTGGAAGAAGTTGTCACAGGGCGACACCGAGCGGTCCAAGTTGGCTAGCGAAATGCCAGTGCCGCCGGTGGACGGCGCAACGGCCACTTTCTGCTTACCCGCGCTACTGGACTTGGTTTTAACCTTGGTTTGGGCCTGGGCCGCGCCCGCCGTCAGCGTCAATACGGCCGCCGCGAAAGCAGTGCGGCGCATAAAAGTTTGTTGGTTCATCTGTTCAATAAAAGGAGGCAAATTCTAAGAAGTGCAAGTTACAACCGGCGCAACCAGCCTTAAAAAGGCAACAAACAAAAAGGATGAATGAAATTTCGGCAATTACCTGCTTTCAGGTCGCACAAAAAAGAACGTCATGCTGAGCGAAGCCGAAGCATCTCTACCGCGAGAGTAAATGAATTACTGCTGCGGTAGAGATACTTCGGCTTCGCTCAGCATGACGTTCTGAGAGTTGCCCTAATCAATCGGGGATTACCAGATTTTCGAGCGGTCTGCGGCAGCGCGCATCATCTTATTGCCGTCCTGGCAGCCGAAGGCTTTGTAGAACTCCGGCATGTTCATGAGCGGGCCGTTGGTGCGGTACTGGGCCGGCGAGTGCGGGTCGGTCTGCACTTGCTGACGGATGTACTCGTCGCGCACGTTAGTGCGCCAAATCTGGCCATAGGCCAGGAAGAAGCGCTGCTCCGGCGTGAAACCGTCGATTTTCTGACCGCCTTTGGCCTGCGGGGTTTTCTCAAAAGCCTGGTAGGCAATGGTGAGGCCACCAAGGTCAGCCAGGTTTTCGCCCATGGTCAACTTGCCATTCACGTGCACCGAGTCGAGCGGCGAGAAAGCATCAAACTGCTTGCCGATAACCTCGGCCTTGACATTGAATTTCTCGGCGTCTTCTTTGGTCCACCAGTCTTTCAGGTTGCCTTCGGCGTCGTACTGCCGACCCTGGTCATCGAAGCCGTGGGTCATTTCGTGGCCAATTACAGCGCCAATGCCGCCATAGTTCACCGCGTCATCGGCCTTGGGGTCGAAGAATGGGGGCTGTAGAATGCCGGCCGGGAACACAATCTCGTTCATCGGCGGGTTGTAGTAGGCGTTCACCGTGGGCGGCGTCATGCCCCACTCGTTGCGGTCGATGGGATGGCCGAAGTGCTTAATTTGGTCCTCATTGGCCCACACGCGGGCGGCCAGCACGTTGTTCAGGTAGCTTTCGCGGCTGATGCTCAGGCTCGAATAGTCTTTCCACTTGTCAGGGTAGCCGATTTTCACCACGAAGGCGTTCAGCTTTTTCAGGGCCTCCTTCTTGGTGGCTTCGCTCATCCAGTCCGTGGCCTTGATGCGCTCACCATAAGCTACGCGCAGGTTCTCAATCATCTGCTTGGCACGGGCCTTAGCCGCGGGCGAGAAAGCCTTGTCCACATAGAGCTGCCCGAAAGCCTCGCCCAGAGCACGGTCCGTCGAGGCCAGCATGCGCTTCCAGCGGGGCTGCTGCTTTTTGGCACCGGTCAGCGTCTGGCTGAATTTGAAGGCTTCGTCGCCGTAAGCTTTGGGCAGGGCGGCGGTTACGCTGCTCACCAGATGCCAGCGCAGGTACTGCTTCTGGTCGGCAATGGGCTCCTCTTTCAGCATGTTGCTCACTTCCTTCATGAAGTCGGGCTGGCCCACGATTACTTCTTTCGCCGCGCCAAGGCCGGTTTCCTTCAGCACCATCGGCAGGGCCAGGTTGGGATAGGCGGTGTTGGCCTCGGCCACCGTCATCTTATTGTAGTTGGCGTAAGGGTCGCGCAGGTCCACGCGGCCTTTGCTGGCTTTGGCCAGGCGCGTTTCGATGCGCTGCACGGTGGCGGCGTTGGCCTTGGCGGTAGCCTCGTTGTCGCCCAGCATCTTAAAGGTGTTCACCAAGTACGTCTCGTAAGCCGTGCGCAAGGCTTTTGAGCGGGCATCTTCCTTCAGGTAGTAGTCACGGTCGGGCAATGTGAGGCCTCCCTGGCCAATCTGCACCGCGTACTGCGAGCTGATTTTATCATCTTGGCCCACGCCCATGCCGTACCACGCGTTGCCAGCCTGCGACTTCGGGTCGGCCAGGAAGCGCTGCATCTCGCTCAGGTCCTTAATGCTGGCGATGCGGTTCAGGTAGGGTTGCAGGTATTTCAGGCCCGCGGCTTCGATGGCCGCCGAGTCCATGGCCGAAGCATAGTAGTCGCCCACTTTCTGGGCATTCGAGCCTTTGGGGGCTTTCGAAGCATTTTTAGCGGCCTGCTCCAGGATGGTGCGCAGGGTGGCGTTGTTGTTGTTGGCCAGCTCGTTGAACGAGCCCCAGCGCGATTCAGCGGCCGGAATCGGGTTGTTTTTCAACCAATTGCCCGAGGCGTAATGAAAGAAGTCCTCGCAAGGCTTCACCGACGGGTCGATGTTAGCAATGTTGATGCCCACGCCCTTCTGGGGTGGAGTGGTGGGCGGACCGGCTGCTACGAAAGCCGTGACGCTGCCGAGGCCAAGGGCGGCCAAGGTGAGCCGCCGCACAATAGAGGTTGAAAACATGAAAATGGGAAATGATGGGATGGGAGTTTAAGCCGTGAAGGTACAGACACTAGCCTTCCAACACGGTTGCACCAACGCCACAAAGATTAGCACATGTTCCAAAACATTCGCGTAACGCTCCCTGTGCTGCATACCCCTAAGCCGTAACTTGCGCCCATGCCCCTCTACAACCGTCGCCCCGAACTGGTGCCCGCGCCTGCACCGGCCCCTCTGGGCCTGGCCGAACTGCTGGGCTACGTGCGCCTGGCCCTGCATCAGCAGTTGGCCGACTCCTATTGGGTAGTGGCCGAAGTAGCCGAGCTGACCCTCCCCCGCTTTGCCGGTGCGCACTGCTACCTCACCCTCACCGAGCAAACCTCCGACGGCCGCGGTACGCCCCTCAAGGCTCAGGCCCGCGCCACGCTCTGGAGTCAGCGCTACCAGCAACTGGCACCGGCCTTTGAGCGCGCTACTGGCCAGCCCCTGCGCGCCGGCCTCAAGCTGCTGCTGCGGGTGCAAGTGCGCTTCCACGAGCAGTACGGCCTGAGCCTCGACGTGGTGGCCATCGACCCCAGCTACACGGTGGGCGAACTGGCCCTACTCCGCCTGAAAACCCTGCGGCTGCTGGAAGAAAAAGGCCTGCTGGAACGCCAGCAGCAACTCACGCTGCCCCTGGCCCCGCAGCGGCTGGCCGTTATTTCCTCGCCTACGGCGGCTGGCTTCCAGGATTTTGTGCAGCAGCTCCAGGAGGCGCCGTACGACTTTGCCCTCACGCTGTTTCCGGCCACTATGCAGGGCGACGAGGCCCCGGCTAGCATTAGGGCGGCACTGGATGGCATCCGAGCCCGGCGCGGCCAGTACGATGCGGTGATAATTATCCGGGGCGGGGGCAGCCGGACTGACTTGCTGGCGTTTGACGAATATGGCCTGGCGGCAGCCGTGGGGGCATTTCCACTGCCGGTACTCACGGGCATTGGCCACGAGCGCGACGAAGCCGTGGTCGACCTCACCGCCCACCGGGCCCTCAAAACGCCTACTGCCGTAGCGGCCTTCTTGGTCGAGCGTCTGGCCCGGCTCGAAGCCGCCATTTTTGGCCTGGGCGAGCAGGTGGTGGCCCAGGCCCGCCGGCAACTTAGCCAGCGCCACGCCCGCCTCGACCAGTTGAGTGGCCGTGGGCGCTACGCTGCTCACCGCCAGCTCGACAATGCCCGCGATGCCTTGCGCGAACGTACCCGCCAGGCCACCGTGGCCCCACGCGAGCAGCTGCGGCAGTTGGGAATCAGCCTCGGGCGCTTCCGGCACCAGTTGCCGCGCGCCGCGCGCCGCGCCTTAGCCCACGAGCAGCGTCGCCTGCGGCAGCGCGGTCGCCTGCTGCTCCGACGTTTCGCCCGCCACCACCAGAAACGCCGCGAAACCTTGCTGCGCCGCCGCTATCAGCTTCAGCTAGCCATGGAGCGCCAGCTGCACCGCGCCGAGCTACGCCTCCTTCAATTAAGAGTGGGCAATGAGCAACAATAAAATGCTCATTGCCCAAACCTGAGCTATTACCCCAGCTTTTATTACCAATTGCTCACTACTTACTGTTTACTTGTTAACTGATAATTGAATAACATGACCTACCGCGAAGCCATTGAGGAGTTAGAAACCATTCTCCGGGCTCTGGAAACCGATGCCGTGGACGTGGATGACCTCACCGCTCGGGTCGAGCGCTCAGCCGAGCTTATTCGGCTGTGTCGCCACAAGCTACGCCACGCCGAAGCCTCGCTCGACCGTGTATTTGACACCCTAGATGAAGAAGAAGAAAACGACGATGAGCCTGAAGAGGAGGACGATGATGACGAGGACGACCCCGATGCCCACGACCACTTGCCGGGTGGTCCGGGCCGGAGGTGGTAAGTATTTTTGAACGGCAATATCGTTTTTTGCAAGGGGCACCTATATTTGGCACCCTAACCCAATACCCACTTCTTTTTCTTCAATTAATTCTCAACCACTTACTATGCCATTTAATGGTAACGAAGGGAGCGCCATATTGCCCGAAACCGCGGGGGAATGGACGCGCCAATACCAGGAAAATAATCCTGGAGAAGTACGGGCCTACTTCGCCGGACGTGCGATTCTGGAGAAGATTCTCGCTCAAAAAGACTGCATGGGCATCCGCATCTACTATGGCCTCGACGGTGGAACGCCGACAATGGTGCTGGTAGGAGCCGACGCCGACGAGAACGACCAACTCAGCAACGGCTGCATTGTGGTCGATGACCTTTGCGCTTGCCCTACCTACTGCAGCAAGGCCAACATCCTGAACAGCTAATTCCTTTCCTATCGCCTTACCATTACTTCCTATGTCGTTCGAAATGCAACTAAAGCTCATGAAGTGGTTTGAGGCCTTCATGCACTTCAGCATTTTGATACCCATGGCCGTTACCTGGCTGCGTTATCGCAGCTTTTCGGCGCCGGTCCGGCTAGTAAGCAAGTACGTGTACCTATCGGCCATTTCAGTGATTATTGGTAAGCTCGCGGCCTACTATTTTCACAATAACCTATTGGTTCTGGTAGGCTTCAATATTGGTAAGCTACTGTTGTTTACGGCTGTATATGCTCAGACACTGGCACTCACGCGCTGGCATCGACTCTTGCGCGTGAGTGCAATACTGGCCCTGTGTATTGCAGCCGGACTGTTGTTTTATGACTGGCGCATAGCTGCTAATGCGGCCCGGCTCATGCAGGTGACTTTGTTAGCGGGCTATGCGCTGGTTTATCTCGACCAGGCACTGCACCCGGCGAATACAGTTTTCAACACCCACAATCCGATATGGCTCCTCAGCGTGGCAAATTTGCTCTACGCGGCCTGTGCGGTCACCGCCGCCAATATTGGGCTATTTACCCCGGCAGCAATGGACATCTACAGCTTTGTCTTCATTTCCTGCGCTAGCCTCATTTTTAATGGCTTACTAACACTGGCTTTGCTACGCGCCCAGCCTGATGAGGCGGCTTTGCCCGAGGCGCCGGCCAGTGCATCCACAACTTTGGCTAGTGCCTGAGTCGTGGGTTTATGCCCATTTGATGTCCTGCTATAACTCAAACTTATTTTTCACCCGAAAGCTTATTTTTCGCCACTGGGTGAGATTTTTTCCGCTTCTTTCCGCTGCCTGCCTGCCAGGGGCATCCATGTGAACTCTTTCCTTCCCTTGCTACTCCTCACTCCGACATTGCTCCTGCTAGTGCTTGGGCTGGTGTGGTTTGTGGTACGCTACCAGCGAGTACAGCTTCGGCAGCAGCAGGAAGTGGCACAGCTACAGGAAGCTGCTCAGCAGCAAGCCCTGGCAGCGGCCCTGGTAGCCCAGGAAGATGAGCGTCAGCGAATTGCCGGCGAATTACATGACGGCGTAGGCACCATTCTGGCCCTGGCCAAGCTTCATTTATACGCGCCGGGCAGTTCTCCCTCACCCGAGGCCAGCGCCCTCATCGACCAAGCGGTGGCCGAAGTACGGCGCATTTCCCGCAACCTGCAGCCCGCCACCCTTCAGCAGTTGGGCCTGACGCAGGCGCTGCGGGCGCTGGTACAGGCCGTTCCTACCGAGGGCGGCCCGGAAGTGCACCTAGAACAGGAAGGCTCCCTTGGCCGCCTTATCCCACCGCACGAGCTCATGGTGTATCGCATTGCGCAGGAGCTTCTTACCAATGGCCTGGTTCATGCGCAGGCCCGGCATATTGTGCTGCGGGTAGCAGCAGTACCTGGGTTACTCAACCTAGTGTATAATGATGACGGCCAGGGGTTTGACCTAGCAGCCTTGGAAGAGCTGCCCCCCCCTGGTCCTCACGGCCAGCCCGTGGGCATGGGCCTCATCAACTTACGAAGCCGCGTGGCTGTTCTCGGTGGCCAGCTCAATTATCATTCCGAACCCGGCGGTGGCACCCGCGTCGAGGCGACACTTCCCGTAACGCTTTTGCCTGCCGGCACTCCTCCCCCGACCTTTTCGCTTAATTCATGACTCCTCCCCTTTCTCCCGCAGGCAACAACGGTCCAGCCGTTCGCCTAGCTATTGTCGATGACCACATTTTGTTTCGGAAAGGCCTGCGCGCCCTCCTCAGCGGTTATGCAGGCATTGAGGTAGTATGCGAGGCCGGCAACGGCCAGGAACTTCTCGAACTTCTCGACCAGGGCATCAGCCCCAATGTGATATTGATGGACATGCAAATGCCCATCCTCGACGGCCTGCAAACCACGCGCCTGCTGCGCACGCAATTTCCCAGTGTCCGCGTCGTCATCATTTCCATGCACGACGACCCTTCCCTGGTGAGCACTGTATTAGCCGAAGGCGCCCATAGCTACCTGGTTAAGAACACATCACCGGAGGAAATGCGCAGCGCCGTGTTGGCAGCAGCAGCGGCGGGCAGCAAGTAGCAAGGCATTGAAACCGTGAGGGGTGCGTTTGAGGGTCGC
>Ga0265780_10006601_pt1 | contig 14354 bp, 9 predicted proteins | sample P1T30metagenome_FD_192432 | JGI IMG/M metagenome (GOLD analysis project Ga0265780, IMG submission 192432) | Plant litter microbial communities from East Loma Ridge, Irvine, California - P1 T30 | ecosystem: Environmental > Terrestrial > Plant litter > Unclassified | place: USA: California... | reverse complement strand
GGCAATAACGCGGCCAACCTGAACCTGAACCTGAATGGCTGCGACACCGACGGCCGCAGCTTCGGCGACCTGCCGCTGGAATACATGTCGCGCAACTCGTACAACCTCGCGCTGCTGTACGACAAAGGCGGCTGGTCGGCGCGCCTGGCCTGGAGCTGGCGCTCGAAGAGCCTGCTGGGCAACAACAACAACGGCACCAACGGCACCAACGGCGTCGACACCAACCCGGACAGCCCGACCTTCGGCCAGAACGTGGTCGCCTGGGGCTTGCCGATCTGGGCCGATGACTATGGCCAGCTCGATGGCGGCGTCAGCTACAAGTTCAACGACAACTACCGCATCGACTTCCAGGCGCAAAACCTGACCGATGCCAAGTACAAGCAGATCATGAGCCATCACGTCGGTGACAAGGGCCGTGCCTGGTTCGTCTCGGGGCCGCGCTACAGCGTCCGTCTCGGCGTGTCGTTCTAAGCTGTTTCGCGCCGGCCGCACCGTCTTGATCGACGGCGCGGCCGGCGCGCGTATCGTTTTTCCAGGACCGGATGCATGCAGAACTCGACTTTCTCGTCGCTCGATACCTTCGTCTTCTTCGTTTATTTTCTCGTCGTCGCCGGCTACGGCCTGTGGGTGTACCGGCGCAAGCAGCGCTCCACCTCGGCCTCGCACGATTACTTCCTGGCCGAGGGCTCGCTCACCTGGTGGGCGATCGGCGCCTCGATGATCGCCTCGAATATCTCGGCCGAGCAGTTCATCGGCATGAGCGGCTCGGGCTTCAGGATGGGCATGGCGATCGCCGTGTATGAACTGATGGCGGCCTTCACCCTGATCCTGGTGGCCGTGTTCTTCATGCCGGTGTACCGCAGGAACCGCATCTACACCATGCCGCAGTTTCTCGAGCAGCGCTACAGCGGCAGCGTGTCGACCATCATGGCGCTGTTCTGGCTGTCGCTGTACGTGGTGGTCAACCTGACCTCGATCCTGTACCTCGGCGCGCTGGCCATCGGCGCCATCGCCGGCATCGATGTCTGGACCTGCATGCTGTTCCTGGCGGTGTTCGCGGCCATCATCACGCTCGGCGGCATGAAGGTGATCGGGTACACCGACGTGATCCAGGTGTTCTGCCTGGTATTGGGCGGCCTGGTCACCACCTGGCTCGCGCTCGACATGGTGGCGGCGCACAATGGCGGCGGCAGCGCCATGGACGGCTTCAACCACCTGCTGGGCGTCGCGCCCGGCCATTTCGACATGGTGTTTACGCGCGATAATCCGAACTACCTCGACCTGCCGGGCATCTCGATCCTGATCGGCGGCATGCTGATCGTGAACCTGAACTACTGGGGCTGCAACCAGTACATCATCCAGCGCGCGCTGGGCGCCGACCTGCACACTGCCCGCAAGGGCATCCTGTTCGCGGCCTTCCTCAAGCTCCTGATGCCGGTGATCGTGGTGGTGCCGGGGATCGCGGCCTTCGTGCTGCACCAGCAAGGCGCGCTGGGCGGCGCCATGGGCGCGGGCGACGCGCTCAATCCCGACCGCGCCTATCCGGTGCTGCTCACCTTCCTGCCAGCGGGACTCAAGGGGATTGCATTCGCGGCCCTGACGGCGGCGGTGGTGGCCTCGCTGGCCGGCAAGGCCAACAGCATCGCCACCATCTATACCTTCGACATCCACAAGAAGCTGGTCAACCCCGCGGTGTCCGAAACCCGCATGGTCTGGATCGGGCGCGTGACGGTGGTGGTGGCCATGGTGCTGGCGGTGCTGATCGCGCCTTTCATGGGCATCGACAAAAAGGGCGGCTTCCAGTACGTGCAGGAATACACGGGCTTCGTGTCGCCCGGCATCCTGGCCATGTTCCTGATGGGCTTCTTCTGGCGTCCGGCCACGGCCGCGGCGGCGATGTTCGCCACCATCGGCGGCTTTGTCGGCTCGCTGATCCTCAAATTCCTGCCTGGCGTGATGGACCTGTCATTCCTGGCGCCGATCGGTTTCGCGGTGCCCAATGCTGCCGGGGTGTACGAGATCCCGTTCCTGGACCGGATGGGTATCGTGTTCGTGGCAGTGGTCATCGGCATGGTCGTCATCAGCAAGCTGTTCCCGAAGACGGCGCGCGAGGCCGACAAGCGCATCGAAGTCGACGCCCGCATGTTCAAGGTGCAACCGGGCTTCGCGCTCGGCTCGGCCATCATCTGCCTGGCGCTGGTGGCCATCTACGCGGCCTGGTGGTAGCCTGGCCCGCAACCAATACAATAAAGGAGACACAAGAATGCATCACGCTTTGCCGAACACCCGCTGGGCCATCGCCCTCGCCGCCGCCTGCGCCGTCCAGTGCGCGCAGGCCGCCCCCAACGCCGCCCAACAACGTGCCGCAAAGCTGGTGGCCCAGATGACCCTCGACGAAAAGATCGGCATGGTATTCGGCCAGTTCGGCACTGAATTCCAGGGCAAGATTGCGCCCAAGGAAGCGCTGGTGCAGTCGGCCGGCTACATCAAGGGCATCGAGCGCCTTGGCATCACGCCGCAGTGGCTGACCGACGCCGGGATCGGCGTCGCCTCGCAACCGGGCAAGCAGACCCGCGAGCGCACCTCGCTGCCGGCGGGGATCGCCACCGCCGCCACCTGGAACCCGGAGCTCGCCTTCAAGGGCGCCGCGATGATCGGCAAGGAAGCGCGCCTGTCGGGCTTCAATGTGATGCTGGGCGGGAGCGTCAACCTGGCGCGCGAGCCACGCAACGGCCGCAACTTCGAATACACCGGCGAAGATCCGCTGCTGGCCGGGATCATGGCCGGCGAGCAGATTCGCGGGGTGCAATCGAACCATGTGGTCTCGACCCTCAAGCACTATGCGTATAACGACCAGGAGACCGGCCGCAACCACCTGAACGTCAAGATCCAGGATGCCGCCGGGCGCATGTCCGACCTGCTGGCCTTCCAGATCGCCATCGAGCGCGGCAACCCGGGCTCGGTCATGTGCTCGTATAACCGCATTGGCGGCGTGTATGGCTGCGAGAACGACCATCTGCTGAACAAGGTGCTCAAGGGCGACTGGGCCTATAAGGGCTATGTGATGTCCGACTGGGGTGCGGTGCACTCGACCATCCCCGCCGCCCTTTCTGGCCTGGACCAGCAATCCGGCTACCCGTTCGACAAGTCGCCGTACTTCGACGGCGCCCTCAAGGAAGCGGTGCAGAACGGCCACGTGCCCGAAAAACGCCTGGACGATATGGTGGCGCGCATCCTGTGGGCCATGGGCGCGCACGGGGTGCTCGACAATCCGGTCAAGGTGCAGGACAAATCCATCGACTATGCCGCCCATGGCCGCATCTCGCAGGAAGACGCCGAGGAAGGCATCGTGCTGCTCAAGAATCAGGGCAATGTGCTGCCACTTGGCGCTGGCCTGAAGCGGATCGCCATCATCGGCGGCCACGCCAACAAGGGCGTGCTGTCAGGCGGCGGCTCAGCCCAGGTCTATCCGCGCGGCGGGATGGCCGTGCCGAACGAAGGCCCGGAGACCTGGCCAGGGCCGATGGTCTACCTGCCCGGTTCTCCGATGGCGGCATTGGCCAAGCGCAGCAAGGCCAGGATCGACTGGCATGATGGCAAGGACCCGGCAGCGGCGGCAAAGGTGGCGGCGGGCGCCGACGTGGTGCTGGTGTTCGCGACCCAATGGACGTCCGAGGCCAACGACGTGCCCAACCTTTCGCTGCCCAACAAGCAGGACACCCTGGTTGCGGCAGTGGCCCAGGCCAATTCGCGCACAGTGGTGGTGCTGCAGACCGGCACCCCGGTCACCATGCCATGGATCGACCAGGTGGCCGGCGTGGTCCAGGCCTGGTATCCGGGCACGAATGGCGGTGAAGCCATCGCGCGCGTGCTGGCGGGCGAAGTCGACGCCTCCGGGCGCCTGCCGCAGACCTTCCCGCTGTCTGAAAACCAGTTGCCGCGGCCAAAGCTCGACGGCCTGGACCTGCCCAAGGACAGCCGCTTCGACGTCGACTACGACATCGAGGGCGCCGCGGTTGGCTATAAATGGTTCGACCTGAAAGGCCACAAGCCGCTGTTCGCCTTCGGCCACGGCCTGTCGTACACCAGCTTCGCCTACACCAACCTCAAGGCCGAGGCGATCGATGGCAGCATCCGCGTGAGCTTCGACACCATGAACAGCGGCTCGCGCGCCGGCAAGGCGGTGCCGCAGGTCTATGTGTCGAAGGTGGGCGCCGGCTGGGAAGCGCCGAAGCGCCTGGGCGGCTGGGACAAGCTGGCGCTGGACGCCGGCAAGGGCCGCGCCAGCACCGTCACGGTCGATCCGCGCACCCTGGCGGTATTTGACGCCGCCTCGAATCGCTGGAAGATCGCGGCCGGCGACTACCGCGTGATTCTCGCCACCGCCGCCGATGCGCCGGTCCAGACGGTAACGGTGCGCCTGGCGGCGCGCGAATTCGCCGCCGGCGCGCGCTAAAGACCATGCACGCGTTCCAGCGCCAGGCGCTGCTGGCTTTCCTGGCGCTGCTCGTGGCCAGCCTGCTACTCGGTGCTGCCACCTACCGGCGCAGCTTCCTCGAGCTGCCATTGCTCGCCGCGTCGGACGAATCGCAGGCCGGCTGGCGGATCCGCCCGGCGGCTGACATCTCGCCCGGCAGCGAGGCGGTCGTGCGCCTGCTCGACGGCGGCCGGCGCCTGCGCATGGTGCTGACCGTGGCTGGCGGCGCCAGCTATCCACGGGCAGCGGCCGACCTGTTCTTCGAGAAGGGCGGTGCGCAGACCCACCTCGACCTGTCGCGCTATAGCTCGGCCTCGCTGGTTGCCACCTGCGCGCCCGGCAATACGCTGTCGCTGGTGGTGCCGACCTTCGAGGAAGGCGTATCACGCCGTGGCGACCTGCTCACCTACCGCTCGCCGGCGAGCTTCTTCACCTGCAGTGAACACGGCAACCGGGTGGAACTCGACCTGAACCGGATGGAAACGCCGCACTGGTGGATCGAGATGTTCGGCCTCGACCTGGCGCGCCAGGCCTACCGCCTCGACCAGGTGCCGAAGCTGGCGCTGGGCACGACCTTCCAGAGCCCGCAGGGCGTGCCGATTGTGGTCGATATCAGCGCCCTGCTGCTGCATGGCCGCGACCTGCGCTGGGTATTCGTGCCAGGCGGCGCGCTGTTGCTGGCCTGGGCCGGCTGCGGCCTGTGGCTGTTCCGGGCCCACGCACGGGCCCTGCGCCTTGACCTCCATGACAAACTACAGAAGGACTTGCCCATCGTGGCCTACCAGCAGCTGTCGATCGAACCTCACCGCGACCGCGAGAAGACTGCCATCCTGCACGCCATCGCCAGCCGCTTTGCCGACGCCGACCTGGACCTGGAAGCGGTGGTGCAGGCCGCCGGCGTCAATCGCAACAAGGTCAACGAGGTGCTCAAGTCCGAACTCGGCTTCACCTTCACCGGCTACCTGAACAAACTGCGCCTGACCGAGGCGGCGCGGCTGCTGGGCGAGAAAGAGGCGGCGACGGTCTCCGAGATCGCCTACACGGTCGGCTACAACAACGTCTCCTACTTCAACAAGTTGTTCAGGCAGGAGTATGGCTGCACCCCGAAGGCCTTCCGCTGCAGCCTGGCCCAGGACGCGGACACTGCTAGTCCGATTGCCACCTCTCGCACGATTCCTGCAACTATCCGCATGGCGCCTCCCGGCGGGGCCGGGGCGTCGTATGCTGGCCGCTCTCCGTGTTCACCGTCAGAAAGTTGACCCATGAAGCTGAAGCGACTTACCGATACCCTGTTTGCCACCCTGCTTGCCACGTCGATAGCGATGCCCCTTGGCGTGATGGCCCAGCAGCGCAACATCGACGTCGACGTGACCCAGGTCCAGGGCAAGCTCGATCGCATGCACAAGCTGTCAGTCGGCGCCGGGCGCGCCAACGAAGGCTTGCGCGCCGACTGGCAACAGCAACTGGCAGAAATCAGGAAGGATGCCGGCTTTCGCTACATCCGCATGCACGGCCTGCTGAGCGACGACATGGGCGTCTATCGGATCGACGCCCAGGGCAAGGAGCAGTACAACTTCCAGTACATCGACGCCCTGTTCGACTACCTGCTCAGCATCGGCATCAAGCCCTTCGTCGAGCTGGGTTTCATGCCGAACGCGATGGCCAGCGGCACCAAGACCATCTTCTGGTGGCGCGGCAACGTCACGCCGCCGCGCGATTACATGCAGTGGGAGCGTCTGATCGAGGCGCTCACCCGCCACTGGACCGATCGCTATGGCAAGCAAGAAGTCGAGAGCTGGTACTTCGAGGTATGGAACGAGCCGAACCTGGACGGCTTCTGGGCCGGCACCCAGGATGAGTACTTCAAGCTGTACGCCCATGCCGCGCGCGCGGTCAAGCGGGTCGACCCCAGCTACCGGGTGGGCGGCCCAGCTACCGCGGGCGGCGACTGGATTCCCGAGATGATCGCCTATGCCGACAAGAACAAGGTGCCACTCGACTTCCTCAGCACCCACTCCTACGGCGTCAACCAGGGCTTCCTGGACGAATTCGGCACGACCGGGACCGTGCTCAATCCGGACCAGATGGCGATCACGCATGACGTGATGCGCAACCGTAAGGCGATCGCGGCGTCCGGCAAGCCGCAGCGCGAGCTGCACTACACCGAATGGAGTTCGTCGTACACCCCGGCCGACCCGACCCACGACAGCTACCACCAGGCCGCCTACATCCTCAAGAAGCTCAAGCAGAACAGCGGCGCGGTGCAGTCGATGTCGTACTGGGTGTTTACCGATATCTTCGAAGAACCGGGTCCGCGCTTCGAAGCCTTCCATGGCGGCTTCGGTCTCATGAACACGCAGGGAATCAAGAAGCCCGCATACTTTGCGTACCAGTTCCTGAACCAGCTCGGCGACACCGAACTGAAGAATGCCGACACAGCCTCCTACGCGACCGTCGACGCCAAGGGCGATGCCCAGCTGCTGCTGTGGGATTACACGCACACGCTTCCCGAGGGAATCAACAACCAGCAGTTCTTCATCAAGGACTTGCCGCCCAAGGCCAAGGGCAAGGTCGACGTATCGCTGCGCGGCTTGAAGCCGGGCGCCTACACGATGACGGTATCGCAAGTCGGCTACAAGCAGAACGACGCTTTCACCGCCTACATCGGCATGGGTTCGCCGAAGCAGCTGACCCGCGACCAGGTAAGTACACTCAAGGCCCAGGCCACCGGCAAGCCGGCGCGCCAGCAAGCAGTGACAGTCGGCAGCGACGGCCGCCTGCGCACCACCCTGCCGCTGCGCGAGAACGACGTCTACCTGCTGCAGTTCAGCCGGGCCAACTAGGGGTCCCGCCTTCGTCCGTGCTGCGGTAAAATCGTGACGGCGGATCGCACCGATCCGCCGTCACATAGCATGGAAGGGAGTCGATATGGCCAAGAAAGAAGAAGAGTTGGACGAGGAAACGCTGGCATTCATCCAGTGGTGCGTCGAAGTGGAAGGCTTCCTGGTTGCGGGCGGCGCCACCGTCAGGCAGGCCCAGGACCACATCGAAGAAGAGATCGAGTGGTTCACCGACCAGTTCTACGATTCCCTGACGCCCGAGGAAGCAGCCAGGGAAGCCCTGGCCTGAATTTAGCGCGGGTAGGTGAAGCCGGTGCGGATATCCATCGGCGCCAGCTTCTCCCGGGTGCGCACCATCAGTTTCTGCGGCGGCTCTTCACCGGCCAGCGCACCCGGCGTGAACGGCAGTCCCTCCCCCTTGCGCACCAGCGCATCGCAACGCTCGTACACATTCGGGCAGCCGGTGGCGGCCAGCAGCGCCTGCACCACCGGCACCTTCCACAGGTCGACGCCGCCAGCGTTGAACTGGCATACCAGGTAGCCGCCCGCACCGCCATACCCCTCTACCAGCAAACCCGGCAAGCCGTCCTTTTCCCCATCGACCAGCTGGATCAGCGCGTCCGGACCGATCGCGCTCCAGGTGGCGGCGCGGCGCTCGACTGCAGCCTGCACGCGACGCTTGATCAGGGCGTGGTCGACCGCTTCGTCTTCGCGCAGGGTCCATACGCGGGCCGCGATCTGCGACTTGGCGTTGTAGGCGGCGCGCGCCAGGAATTGGCGCGATGAGGTCTGCACGAGTGCGGTCACGCCGATCTTGTTGCGCTCATGCGGCTTGGCGTCGACTTTTTCGATCGCGGATTGGTAGATCCAGGGGTCGCCGGCAAGGATGGACTTTTCCTTGCCCTGCTTGATGGTGATGATGAGCATAGTTGACTTTCAGAGGCGAGGCGGCATGATACAGCAAGCCGCCGCGCGCGCCTACCAGCCCATTTTCTGGCGCACGAAAGCGCTCAAGCGATCTGCATTGGCCTGGTGCTGGGCCACGCGTGGGTGCTTGCCGTATCCGGTAAACGGAAAGAACAGCGTATCGATGCGCCGGTCACCTTTGGCGCGCAGCTTGCCGACCGCCGTCTCGACATAGCCCGGCCAGGGCGAACCGGCACGGGTCGCATCCATGCTGCCGAGTGCGCACACGATATACGCTTTCGGATAGAGGCTGCGCACGCGTTCGACGAAGGCCTGGTAGGCCGCGATGCGCTGGGCCTCGTTCGGCTCGGGTTGCAGTTTATGATCGCGCCCGATCAGCCAGCTGTCGTTCTGCATCAGGTTGACCACCACCACATCGGGCGTCCAGCGCGAGAAATCCCAGCGGCTGTCATTGTCGCCCACGGCGCTGAGCTGGTCATAAAAATCCGGCATCGTGAACGGGAACCAGCTGATCATGATGCCGATGCCACCCTGCGACGTGAAATGGGCTTCCGCACCGAGCTGGCGAGCGGCGATCGCGGCGTAGGATCGATAGTTGTTCTTGTCCTTGCCGTGATGGTCTTCCCCATCGGCCGGCGCTTCATTGCCCATGCCGGAGGTGATCGAGTCGCCGAAGAACTCGATCCGCCGCGTCGGCCGCGGCGATGGCGGCAACAGCCCGGCCTTGTCGTCCAGTTCGAGCCCCAGGAAGACCGTCGCGCCCTCCTCGCCCTCGGTGCGCTTGGTGATCAGGAAGCTGTGCCGGCCGGTGGCAAGGCCATTGGCGACGAGGTAGCTCTTCTTGCCCTTGTCGAGCTGCAGGATGATCGGCCGTCTGGCATCGCCATCCAGGAAGACGTTATAGAAGTTCTTGCCGTGCTGGTCATCGAGCACGATGGCCAGCGAGCTGCCGCTGAAGTTGCCGGCGACAGCGGTGCCCGGCCAGCTCAAGACCGGCGCACGCGGATCGGCCGTATCGATCCGGCCGGTGTACTGCAGGTGTGCGTGGTCCGGCGCTATCCGGGTGCCAGCGCAGGCGGGCGCCAGGTGCAGCAAGCCGGCCAGCGCCAGGGCTGTCAGGAATCGAAGTGTGTTCATCATCCGAAATAGAAAAGCCGGGTGCGCGCACGCACCCGGCTGTGGCTTACAGCTTGATGCTCACCGGCTTGCCGTCATAGCTGACCGATTTGTCGGCGCTGTCCATGTCGTTGGCAGTCGACACACCCGGCTTGATCACCCGCACGCGAAACTCGCGCTTCTCGACCATGCCCTTGTAGCGCCCTACCCGCTCACCGATCTGCACCACGCCGCTCTTGTCGTCGTAGCTGATCTGGATGCGGCTCGCTTCGCCACGCTGGTAGCCATTGCTCACGCCGTCATCCTCGTACAGCGTTGCCACGCCATTCGCGCCGGCGTACACCAGCACCGTGACCGGCGCATCCGGCTTCTCGTCGACATACTGGGTCACCGGGCCGGTGGTGATCACCGAGCCGGCCTTGACGAACAGCGGCATGCGCTCGCGCGGCGCCTGGATGGTGCGGGTAGTGCCGCCCTGGTGACGCTCTCCCGTATGGAAGTCATACCAGTCGGTCCCTGCCGGCAGGTAGACCTGGCGCTGGCGCGCCTTGTACTCGTATACCGGCGCCACCAGGAACGAGGGGCCGAACATGTACTGGTCCTTGACGTTCTTCGCCTTGTCGTCGTGCCCGAAATCCATCGCCAGGCCGCGCATGATGGTGCCCGACTTGTAGTGGGTGTCGGCGGCGACCGTGTAAATATACGGCATCAGGCGATAGCGCAGCTTCAGCCACCACACCATATTGTCGCGCATGGCGTCGTCGCCGGCCGAGATATTGTAGATCTCGCGCTTGACCACTTCGCCGTGCGACCGGAACAGCGGCGTGAAGGCGCCGAACTGGAACCAGCGGTGGTTCAGCTCACGCCATTCCTCCATGTCTTCCGGATTGGCCGCGGCGCGGCTGGTACTGCGGTTTTCCTGGGCCGAGCCGACGTCGCCGGTCTGGAAGCGCACCTCTTGCGCATAGCCGCCGATATCGTGGGTCCAGTTCGGCACGCCCGACATCGACATATTGGTGCCCGACGCGATCTGGTCGTACAGATTGTTCCAGCGCCCGACCGTGTCACCGCTCCACACCGCCACCGCGTTGCGCTGGATGCCGGCGAAGCCCGAGCGCGACAGGATGAACTGGCGTTTATCCGGCTGATCGCGTTTCAGGCCATCGATCATGGCGCCGGTGCTCACCAGGCTATAGGGATTGAAGGTGATCTCGCCAGCGCCGTAGACGGTTGGTCCGATCAGCTCCTTGAAGTCTTCCAGGCGGCTGTTCGACAGAACGTCAGGCTCGGTATTGTCCATCCACCATGCGTCGAAGCCCAGGTCGACCAGCTTGGTCTTCATCTGGCGATAGTAGATATCGCGCGCTTCCTTGGTGTACGGGTCGTAGTGGCTGTTCAGGTAGCCCTTGCCGACCCAGTCGCGCGAGCCGTTCTCGACGTTCTTGGTCCACATATGGCCCTTGGACTCGAACTCCTTGTAGTTGTCGGTATTGGCGTAGAACTTGCCCCAGACGGACAGCATGATGCGTGCGTTCTGCTTGTGCACCGCGTCGACCATGCCTTTCGGGTCCGGGAAGCGGGTCTTGTCGAAGTCGTGCGAGCCCCAGCCATCCTCGGGCCAGTAGAACCAGTCCTGCACGATGTTATCCAGCGGCCAGCCGCGCTTGCGGTATTCGCCCAGAGCGTCGAGCAGCTGCTGCTGGGTTTCGTAGCGCTGGCGCGACTGCCAGAAGCCGTAGGCCCACTTCGGCATCATCGGCGCCTGGCCGGTCAGGTGGCGGTAGCCGGCGATTGCGCCATCCATGCTGTCGGCGCTGATGACGTGGTAGTTGATCGCCTCAGCGATCTCGGACGACATGGTCAGCGAATGGCGTTCAGGCGCTGGCAAAGGGTTGTTGTGGGTGATCGCCACCATGCCGCCCGCCGGTTTCCATTCCAGATGCAGCTTGACCGGCTTGTTCTTGGCGAACGTGACCTCGAAGTTGTGGTACCACGGGTTCCAGCCCATGCGCCACACGTCCATTACCTGCTTGCCATCGACCGTCAGCTTGGCGTAGTCCGACGAGTACAGCTGCATCTTGTGCACGCCCGGCTTGTCGCTGCTGATCGTGCCTTCCCACACCACGCGCACGTCCTTCAGGTCCTTGGCGGGTTTGAGCTCCTTGGGCCAGTTCTCGTCGACGTCCTTGAGGTACTGGTAATCGATGTCCTTTTCCTGGCGCGTGAGCACCAGCTTGCCGTCGACGTAGTAGCGTGCTGTCAGGCCGGCCTGCTTGCCATCAGCGCTACGCAGCACCAGGTCGCGCGACATGTGGTCGTAGGGCGTGGCGTCGCCAAAGCGCGAGATCGAATTATTGTCCCACAGGACGCCATAGCCCTTGTCGGACACCACAAACGGCACCGCGGCGATCATATTGTGCTGGGCCAGCAGCACGTCTTCGCCGTTGTAGTTCATCTGGTTGTTCTGGTGCTGGCCCAGGCCGTAATAGGCGTCCCTGGTGCCGTGATTGAAGCCCTGCTTGATCGCCAGGAACGGCTTGCCGCCCACGTTCACGGGCGTCATCGACTCGGACGCCTGTGCCAGGAATCGCTTGCCTGCGGCGTCGAAGAATTCGACCTGGCCATCCTTGAGCGACACAGTGGCGGCGATCTTGCCGGCCTTGAGCTGGACGCTGTCCTTGCCCGGCGCCACCGTGAAGGCGCACTTGTCAGCGCATGGCGTGGCGACCGTCATCAGCGACGGCGTGAGCGTCTTGTCGGCCTGGGCCAGCTTGACCACCTGGATGATGTTCTCGCTCATCAGGTTCAGGCGCACCACCTTGGCGCCGCTGTCCGGGCGCACCTCGATGCCGGTGCCGGTCTGTTGGAAGGTGCCGGCATGGGCTTGCATGCCCGCGGCGAGGAACAGCGTCGCGGCTGCCACCTGTGTCATACGCATTGTCGATCTCCTGTCGTCGTTGTTATACATGTGTCGTTATTCCTGATACGTTCCGAGCCTGACCTTCAGCACCACCGGCGTTGCCGGCAGGTTGAGCCCATAGTCGGTCTGGTCGCCATTCCAGTTGCGCTCCATCACCCAGCGGCCATTGGCATCGAAACGGCCCTGCTCCACCCGCGCCAGCATCGAGCTCTTGCCCGCATTCGCGCCATCGCCGGCGAATTTCACGCGCACCTGCTGGCCGACGATGACGAATTCGTTCTCGCCGACCTGGGCCAGGGCCACGCCGCCATTCGGCTTCTCGGTCCCGGACTGGTACTCGCTCTTGTCCTTCAGGTACTGGCGCTCGCCGAACTGGAATTCGCGGAACGATACGGTCGCCTTCCAGCCGTTCATGGCCACCGTCTGCGGTGCGCGGTCGTCGCCCTCGGCCACACCGCGGGTGCGGCCCTCGAAGGCCCAGCGCGCCCACTGGCGCTGCATCGGCGCGAAGACGCCATAGACGGTGGCGAACGGTTCGACCATGCGGCGGTCGGTGAACTTCGAGCCAAGCGGATAGTTGCTGTACTCGAAGTAGTCGAGCCCGAACGGCGCCACGCCCAGCGCTCCCATGCCGAAGGCCTGGTAGACATAGCGCGCATAGCCCGGCGCATTACCCATTTCGGGCACCATCAGCGCATTGTCGGGGCGCTGGTAGGACTTCAAAATCGGCGTCACCTTGTTCGATTCGGGCATGTAGATATCGGGCGCGGCGAAGTCGATATGCGGCGCGGCCGCCTTGTAGATATCGATGACGTCATAGGTCGGGCCGCCGCTGGCGAAGTTGCCCTTCCATGGCGCCGCCGGCTTGCCGTCGACGGAGGGTTCGCGCAGGGCGGCGTTGACGAACATCGGCAGGTCATAGACTTCGCGGCCGGCCTTGGCGATCGTCTCGATATAGCTGGCGATGGCCCAGGAATGGAAATACTGGTCGGCATAGTCGCCGTACACCTGGCGCCAGCTGCCCGAGGTCACGCCCGCCACCTTCGGCTTCTGGCGCGCCAGCACCGCCGCCGGCACCGGCTGTTTGAAGGCCGCCTCGGCGCGCTCACCATGGTCGCGGGGCACGCCATAGGTGCCGACCTCGTTCTCGACCTGCACCATGATCACGGTGCGCTGGCCGCTGTCGATCTTCTTGATGTGCTCCATCATCTTGACGAAGGCGCGGCGGTCCAGGGCCAGGGTCTGCTCTGCGAACGGCGAATGGCTGTAGACCGTCTTGCCATCCTTGTCCTTCATGCGCGGGAAGCGCTGGTTGTCGAACTTGACCCATTCCGGCAGATAGCCCGGCCCGGTGTTCTTCCAGGTGCCGAACCAGACGATCACGAGCCTGATATCGTTTTCACGCGCCTGCGTGACAAGGGTGTCGAGGAAGCTGAAGTCGAATTCTCCTTCCTTCGGCTCGACCTGCTCCCAGGCGATCGGCATCTCGAGCGTATTGGCATGCGCATCCCTGAGCGCAGCCCAGACCTTGGGCAAGGCGCCCGGATAGTTGCTGGAGTTGTGGGCCTGGCCCGCGAGCATCAGGAATGGCGCGCCGTCCACCATCAGGGCGTGCCTGCCGTCCTTCTCGACCAGGCGCGGCAGCTCGGGGGCCGCCGCCATATCGGCAGCGTGGGCGGCGCCGGCGAGCAGCAGCCACAGTGGCGCCAGGCGGCGGGCGATCTGGTTCAGGGTCATGCGGCGGGTCTCCTTGGTTGTCATTGTTCTGTTAGCGCAGCGTGGTCGCATCGAGGCTTCGGCTTTCGCCTGCGGCCAACTGCAGCGCATGAAGCTTCGCGCCAAAGCGAACCCTCACTGGACCAGCTTGGGCAGCCACTGTACGCACCGTGGCGCCGGTCAGCCGTCCATCCTTCCATGCCATGTCGACCTCGTAGCCGCCGCGTGCGCGCAATCCCTTGACCGAGCCGCCAGGCCAGTTCGATGGCAAGGCTGGCAGCAGGTGGATTTCTCCGCCCTGTGATTGAAGCAGCATCTCGGCGATGGCGGCGGTGGCGCCGAAGTTGCCATCGATCTG
>Ga0265780_10006600_pt1 | contig 14356 bp, 14 predicted proteins | sample P1T30metagenome_FD_192432 | JGI IMG/M metagenome (GOLD analysis project Ga0265780, IMG submission 192432) | Plant litter microbial communities from East Loma Ridge, Irvine, California - P1 T30 | ecosystem: Environmental > Terrestrial > Plant litter > Unclassified | place: USA: California... | reverse complement strand
GCGGTGTTCCTGCCCGTCGGCCTGATGCCCGGCCTCGCCGGTCAGTTCTTCAAGAACTTCGGCCTGACCGTCGTCGTGTCGGTGCTGATGAGCCTCGCCGTCGCGCGGCTCATCACGCCGATGATCGCCGCCTATTTCCTCAAGGCGCACGGCACCGCCAGCCACGGCGAAGGGCGGATCATGGACGCCTATATCGCGACGCTGCGCTGGACGCTCCAACATCGCTGGTCGGCGATCGTCGGCGCCGCCACCGCGCTCGCGCTGACCGTCGTGTGTTTCTCGATGATCCCGCAGACCTTCCAGCCAGACCGCGACAACGACAGCAGCCGCGCCAATATCGAAATGGTGCCGGGCACCACGCTCGCGCAGACTCAGGTGGTGGTGCGCAAGGTTGCCGATTTCCTGAGTCAGCAGCCCGAAGTCTCCTCGGTCTATTCGCGCGCGCTGGTGGGCAGCGGCCGGGTCAGCGCGATCCTGAAGCCGCGCGGCGAAGGCCGCGATGTCACCAGCGTCCAGTTCGAGCGCAACCTCGCGCCGAAGCTTGCGCAATTCGCCGATGCGCGCGTGACGTTCCAGTCAGGCAACGGCTGGGGCAGTTCGGGCCGTGAGTTCACCGTCACGCTCGGCGGTGACGACCCCGCCGAGCTGGTCAAGACCGCGCAAATTCTGGTCACGCAGATGTCAGGCGTGCCGAGCCTCGTCGCGCCGCGCATCTCGGGCGATCTCGAACGCCCCGAGATCGTCATCCGTCCGCGCATGGACCTTGCCGCCAATCTCGGCGTGACGACCAACGCGCTGTCGAGTGCGATCCGAATCGCCACGCTCGGCGATATCGACCAGAACAGCGCCAAATTCTCGTTGTCGGATCGTCAGGTGCCGATCCGGGTCGCGCTCGCGCAAAATTCGCGCCAGCGGCTGTCGACGATCAAGAACCTGCCGGTGCAGACCGCCGCCGGCGATTCGGTGCCGCTCGGGCTCGTCGCCGACATCGGCTTCGGTGCGGGTCCGACCAAGATCGAGCGAGTCGCACAGCAACGCCAGATCACAGTCGGCTCGGACCTCGCCCCCGGCGTGGTCAGCGGCACCGCCAAGAAGCTCGTCCACGACCTGCCGATCATGAAGAACATGCCGATGGGCGTGAAGGAACTCGTGCTCGGCCAGTCGAAGTGGGAAGAGGAGATGATCACCAACTTCATCGTCGCGGTGTGCGCTGGCGTGTTCCTGGTGTTCGCGGTGCTGGTGCTGCTCTACCAGCGGCTGCTGCCGCCGTTCGTCAACATGGGGTCGCTGATCCTCGCGCCGCTCGGCGGGCTGATCGCGCTGCTCGTCACCGGCTATCCGATCTCGATGCCAGTTTACATCGGCATGCTGATGCTGCTCGGCATCGTCGCAAAGAACTCGATCCTGCTGATCGACTTTGCGCTGGAGGAGATGAAGCACGGCGTTCCCGTCCGCGCCGCGATCCTCGACGCCGGGCACAAGCGCGCGCAGCCGATCGTGATGACGACGGTGGCGATGGTGGCGGGGATGCTGCCGACCGCGTTCGGGCTGGCCGGCGACAAATCCTTCCGCGCGCCGATGGGTATCACCGTGATCGGCGGGCTGACGCTCTCGACGATCCTGACACTGCTGATCGTGCCCGCGCTGTTCAGCTTGGCGGTGGGTGCCGAGCGCTGGGCCGGGCCGCGGCTCGGGCGCCGGCTGCTCACCTATCGTCCGGGTGACGACCGCCAGCCGGCGCTCGAGCACGACGACACGCCGCGCCTGCCACCACACCCAGCGGAATAGCCGCCGTCACCCCGGCGCAGGCCGGGGCGACGATAATCGTGCGCCGGACTTGAACTATCCGGCGCGTCGGGCTTTCCTGCTGCAATGAAGAAAGCCGGCACGTTGCGCATCGAAGTGGTCTCGCCGGGGCTGGTCCGCATGCGGCTGATCGCGACGGGGCTTTTGCTGGCGATGGCGGCGGTGTTCCTCGCCTCGCGCGCGTATGATCAGCGGTGGCCCGCGCTCGGCTTCGTCCGCGCCTTCGCGGAGGCGGCGATGGTCGGCGGGCTTGCCGACTGGTTCGCGGTGACGGCGCTCTTCCGCCACCCGCTCGGACTGCCGATCCCGCACACCGCGATCATCCCGCGCAACAAGGATCGCATCGGCACCACGCTTGCCGCGTTCCTGCGCGACAATTTCCTGATTCCCCGCGTCGTCGCACGGCGGATGCTGCGGCTCGACGTGGCGGGCGCGGCGGGGCGCTGGCTCGCCAATCCGCTCGCGCGCGACGGCCGGATTGCGCGCGGCGCCTCGGCGCTGACCATCCACATGCTTCAGGCGCTCGACCAGCAGCGGCTGGGCGGGATGGTCAAGACGATGATCGGCACGCGGCTGAACGACCTCGATGTCGCGCCGCTGCTCGGTCAGGCGCTCACCGCCGCGATCGCCGAAGGGCGCCATCTGCCGCTGCTCGACGGCATCGTGCGCTGGGCGGCGCGAATCCTCGAAGCGAACGACCATCTCATCCGCGCGATGGTGCATGAGCGCGCCGGCTCGTTGATGCGCTGGACCGGGCTGGACGAGACGCTCGCCAACAAGATCATCGCCGGGCTGAACGGGTTGCTCAGCGACATGGCCGCCGATTCGGCGCACCCGTTACGCGCCAAGGCCGAGGAAGGGCTGGAAAGCCTCGCGCACGACCTGACGCACTCGCCCGAGATGCGCGCGCGGGTCGAGTCGATAAAGGCCGAGATCATTGCCAACCCCGCGATGCAGCGCTGGCTCGACGGGCTGTGGGAACAGGCGCGCGGCGGCATGTTGCGGATGGCGCGCGACCCGGATCGAGTGATGCAGGGTCCGATCGGCGACGCGCTGCGCCAGCTCGGCGAGACGCTCCAGCGCGAGCCGCTGCTGCGCGCGACGATCAACCGCTTCGTGCGCCGCACCGTCGTCGGAATCGCTGCGGATTACGGCGACAATATCGTCCGGCTGGTGTCGGAAACGGTCAAGGGCTGGGACGCCGACACGATCACGCGGCGGCTGGAGAATGCCGTCGGGCGCGACCTGCAATATATTCGGATCAACGGGACTTTGGTGGGTGGGTTGGTCGGGCTGGCGATCCATACGGTGGATGTACTGCTGTAACCGTGTCCGCCCTCACCGCTCCCAATCGACCACCGTCCAGCCGCGTAGGCCCGCCATGATGCGCAGGGGCGCGTGGGCGTTGACCGCGAAGGCTTCGTCCGCCCATTCGAGCGTCGGCGCGTCGGAGACATGGTCGGTGTAGAAGCGGATGTCTGCGTCCGCACGCGCGATCCCCTGCGCGGCGAGCCATGCCTCGATCATGCGGAGCTTGGCTGGGCCGTAGCAATTCTCCCCGGCGACTCGCGCGCGCATCAGGCCATCGGCGCGCACCACGTCGGTCCCGATCACGTCGTCGAAGCCGAGCCGCTCGGCGATCGCGCTCGCGTAGAAGGCGTAGGAGGCGGTGGCGAGGACGATTCGCCGCCCCGCCGCGCGATCCGCCGCGATCGCGGCGCGCGCACCGGCATAGACTCCGGTCGCGACCACGCCGTCGGCGAAGTGCGCCGCCGCCGCCGCCGCGCGCGCTTCCGGCCACGCGTTGCCGAGCATCAGCCGCTGCATCGTGCCCTTCAAACCGGCGCGATCGACTCGCTTGAGGACATAGCCGAGCGCCGCCACGCCGGCGAACGGCAGCAGCGCCAACCGCCACGGCGTTTCGCGCCGCGCGCTCGCGACGAGGAACGAAGTCCAGGTCGGTGCGTAGGTGATGGTTCGGTCGAGGTCGTATATGGCAATAGCGTGCATCGGTTTATCCTAGCAAAAGCGCGGCTTGCCGTTCCAGTGCGATTGCAGCAAAGATGCGCGCGATGACCGAGCCAGCCGCCTTCACGTCCGAACGCTCCGGCGAGCGAGACGTGGTTCGCTTCACCGGCAGCCTCTCGCTGGCGCAGATCGGCGATTTGCCGAACCGGCTCTACGCTTTTCAGGGCAAGGTCGATACGGTCGATCTGAGCGGGGTCGAGCGGATCGACACGGTCGGCGCATGGCTGATCCACCGCTTCGCGGCAGAGCATGACGCCAGGATCGACGGGCTCGATCCCGATGGCGCGCATCTGCTCGAACAGGTTTCGGCCGCCGACCAGCCGGTCGCGATGCGCCCCGCCGCAGTCGGCGGGCTTGCTCGCGTGATCGGCGAGGTCGGCGATGCGGTGGTGCTGACCGGCAGGACGTTGTTCGGGCTGGTCGGCTTCTTCGGCGCGATGATGATCGCGGTGTGGAACATCATCATCCACCCCAACCGCTTCCGCTTCAATGCGACCGTGCAGCGTTTCGAGGTGGTCGGCGTCAAGGCGCTCGGCATCATCGGGCTGATGAGCGTGCTGATCGGCATCGTCATCGCGCAGCAGGGCGCGGTGCAGCTCCGCCAGTTCGGCGCCGAGGTCTATACGATCAACCTGCTCGGCCGGCTGACGCTGCGCGAACTCGGCGTGCTGATGACCGCAATCATGGTCGCGGGGCGCTCGGGTTCGGCGTTCGCGGCCCAGCTCGGCACGATGAAGCTGACCGAGGAAATCGATGCGATGCGCACGATCGGCGTCTCGCCGATGGAGGCGCTGGTGCTGCCGCGCGTGCTGGCGGTGGTCATCATGATGCCGCTGCTCGGTTTCTATTCCGCGTTGGTCGGGATCATCGGCGGCGGACTGCTGTGCTGGGTTTCGCTCGGCATCCCGCCGGTGACGTTCATCCAGCGGCTGCGCGAGGTGGTACCGCTCACCGATCTCTATGTCGGGCTGGTCAAGGCGCCGGTGTTCGGCGCGATCATCGGCATGGCGGGCTGCTATCAGGGCATGCTGGTCGAGGGCGATGCCGAGCAGGTCGGCCAGCGCACCACGTCGGCGGTGGTGCAGGGCATCTTCCTCGTCATCGTGCTCGACGCGTTCTTCGCGGTGTTCTTCACCTATGTGGGCTGGATATGAGCACGCACCCCACCGACGAAACGGCCAACGACGACGTGATCGTCGTGCGTGGCCTGCGCAACAGCTTCGGCGAGCAGGTCGTCCATGACGGCCTCGATCTCGAGGTGCGGCGCGGCGAGATCTACGGCGTGGTCGGTGGATCGGGCACCGGCAAATCGGTGCTGATGCGATCGATCATCGGCTTGCAGAAGCCGCAGGCGGGCGACGTCCACGTGCTCGGCGAGCCGACCGTCGACCGGGATGAGACCGAGATGGTCGATCTCTCGAAGCGCTGGGGCGTGCTGTTCCAGGGCGGCGCGTTGTTCTCGACGCTGACCGTCGCCGAAAACGTTCAGGTTCCCTTGCGCGAGTTCTACAAGGCGCTGCCGCCGTCGCTGCTCGACGAGATCGCCGCGTACAAGGTGGTGATGACCGGCCTGCCCGCCGATGCCGGGCCGAAATACCCGTCGCAGCTCTCGGGCGGCATGAAGAAGCGCGCCGGTCTCGCCCGTGCGCTCGCGCTGGACCCCGAAGTGTTATTTCTCGACGAGCCGACCGCCGGGCTCGATCCGATCGGCGCGGCGGCGTTCGACGATCTCATCAAGTCGCTTCAAAAGACACTCGGGCTTACCGTCTTCCTCATCACGCATGATCTCGATACATTGTACGCGATCTGCGACCGGGTGGCGGTGCTGGCCGATCATAAGGTGATCGCGGTCGGCACGATCGACGAATTGCTCGCGACCGATCACCCGTGGATTCAGGACTATTTCAGAGGGCCGCGCGGCCGGGCCGCGAGCGCCTCGGTGGAGCACGCCGCCGCCAACGCGATTGCAGGGACCGAAAGCTGATGGAAACGCGCTCGAATCACGTCCTGGTCGGCTCGGTCGTGCTGATCCTGCTGCTGGTGATGGCGGCGTTCCTCGTGTGGATCGCGCGCTGGGGCGCTGGCACCGAGAAGGAATACGACATCTTCTTCAAACAGTCGGTCGATGGTTTGGCGAAGGGCTCGGCGGTAGCCTTTTCGGGCGTGCCGACCGGCGAGGTCAAGGAGATCGCGCTGACCAACGATCCGCAATTCGTGCGGGTTCGGATCAGCGTCAACAAAGACACGCCGATTCTGGTCGGCACCGCCGCGACCGTGCAGGGCAGCTTCACCGGCACCAGCACGATCCAGCTCGACGGCGCGGTAAAAGGCGCGCCGCCGATCGCCTGCCCCGAGACCAACCCGCTGCTCGATTGCCCGAACGGCGTGCCGACCATCCCGGCCAAGGCGGGCGGACTCGGTGCGTTGCTCAACTCGGCGCCGAAGCTGCTCGAACGCATCTCGACGCTGACCGAGCGGTTCAACGAACTGCTGTCCGACAAGAACCAGCAGTCGATCACCGGTATCCTCGCCAACACCAACCGGCTGACCGGCGCGCTTGCCGATCGCGGGCCGGAGATCGCCGCGACGCTCGCCGAGATGCGGACCACGCTCAAGCAGGCCGGGGAAGCCGCCAAGCAGATCGGCGATCTCGCCGGATCGACGAATGCGATGATCAACGAGGATGTGCGCCCTGCCACCAAGAACCTGAGCGCGGCGGTCGCCTCGGCACAACGCAGCATGGATACGCTCAACGTGGCGATCACCGATGCCCAGCCGGGCATCAAATCCTTCTCGAAGGAAACCATCCCCGAGGTTGGCGCGCTGATCCACGATCTCCGCACGATGTCGCAGGCGCTGACCTCGGTCGCGGAGAAGCTCGATCGTGGCGGTGCCGGCTCGCTCGTCGGCCAGCCCAAGCTGCCCGACTATAAGGCCGGCAAGTGATGACCCAGCATATGATGAGGTTCCCGATGCGTCCGCTCTCCTTGAAGGCCTCCGTCGCTCTCGTCGCGCTGGCGTCGCTGTCGGGCTGCATCAGCCTCGCGCCCAAGCCGCCCGCCTCGCTGCTGACGATCACCTCGACCGCCGCGCTGCCGACGGGTCAGGACCAGAGTTCGGCTACGGCCGCGACGATTGTCATCCAGGTGCCCGCAGTCTCTCAGGCGCTGGCGGGCAACCGCATCCCGGTGCAGATCAACGAGACGTCGATCGCCTATGTGCCCAAGGCGATGTGGGTCGAGCCGCCGGCGCGGCTGTTCGCGCGGCTGGTATCGGACACGGTTTCGGCACGGACCGGGCGAGTCGTACTGAGCGTCTCGCAGTTCCGCGCCGATCCGGGTGCGCGGCTGTCGGGCGAGCTGCGCAGCTTCGGGATCGACGCGACGTCCAAACAGGCGGTGGTCGCGTTCGACGGCGCGCTGATCCGCGACGACAAGAACGTGATCGACAAGAAGCGCTTCTCGGCGAGCGTGCCGGTGGCGGTGATCGATGCGAACGGAAGTGCGGCGGCGCTCAACCAGGCGGCGAACCAGGTCGCGGGCGAGGTTGCCGACTGGGTCGGGAAGTAACGGGCTTCCCTTCCCGAACCGTTCGTGCCGAGCGAAGTCGAGGCACCTGCGCTTTGGGCTGTCTTTCGACTTCGCTCGGGACGAACGGGGGAGGTGCGCTTACGCCAGCATCTCTGCCAACGCCGGGCTGAGCCACTCGCGGACGCCCTCGCCTGATCGATACACACAGCGCACCGCCAACCCCTCGCGCGTCGCCAGCGCCGCGCCCGCCTCCGGGCCGAGCACGGTCAGCGCACTCGCCCAGCCATCCGCGATCATGGCCGAGGCGTGGAGCACGCTGAGCGAGATCACCGCGTCGACCGGATGGCCGGTACGCGGATCGAGCGTGTGGCGGCCGCGCACGTAATTCCCCGAGGTCGCCACCGCGAGACCGTGCAGCGCCACGCGCAGCGGCGCGATGTCCGTGCCCGGCGGAGTCTCGATATCCACCCACCACGGATCGAGATCGGGCCGCACGCCCAGCCCGAGACATTCGCCGCCGATCTCGACCAGCGCGTGCGCGACATTCTGCTCCCAAAGCAGACGCGCCACCGCATCGACGGCATAGCCCTTGGCAATTCCCGACAAATCGAGCGCGACGCCCCCCGGCTGGCGCAGCCACCCCGCCGCGCGATCATAGACGAGCCGCTGCCAGCCCGACACGTGCAACGCCGCCGCTACCGCCTCGTCCGAAGGCACGCACGTATGCGGGCGGGGACCGAAGCCCCACAGATCGACCAGCCGCCCGATCGCCGGATCGAGCGCACCGTCCGATCGTGCCGCGATGTCGAAGCTAGCCGCGATCACGCTCGCGAAATCGCGCGGCAGCCGGGTCCAGCTTCCCGCCGGCGCGCGGTTGAACCGGCTGAGCAGCGAGTCGCTGTCCCAATGGCTCATCTGCGCGACCAGCCTAGCCAGCCGTCGCACAATCGCCCCGCGCAGCGCCTCAGTATCGAACGCGGAGGGGACGGCGCAGCGCACCCGCCACACCGTCCCCATCGTCTCGCCAGCAAGGTCGATCACGCACGCGGCGCGGTCCATGCCGGCGATCGCGCGCGCATCGAGATCGTGCGGGACCGCCAGCCGCATCGCGTGGGTGGTTACGGCGCCACCACTTCGAGCGTCGCAGTGTAGCTCATCCGCCGCTCGGTGGCGCGCGGTGCGCTCGGGTGCGAGTCGGTGGTGGTGGCGTTGAGCCAGAACAGCCCGGCGAACGGCCATTTGACCTCGGCGACGCCGTCCGCGCCGGCCGTCACGTCGAACGCACCCTCCCCGTCGCGGTAGCGCTTGCCGCCGGGAACAAGCGTGACCTTGAGACCGGCAGCGGGCTTGCCGTCGACGAGGAAGCGGAACTTGGCCGGCTCGTTCGAGACGAGTTCATCCGGATGCGTGACCGGCACCATTTCCAGCGCTTTATTGGTCGGCTGAAACACGGTCGTCGTCGGCGCGCCGGCGGTGACGAAGACGTTGTTCTGGCCGATCACCTCGGTCAGCTTGAGGTCGGTGGCGTTGGCGGGGATCTCCGCCACGGTAGCGACGCTCGGCCGCTGCTGCATGCCCGGTGGTGGCCCTTCCCCCGCGGGCCGCGTCGCACCCGGCGCGACGGGCCGGGCAGGACCGCCCGGACCACCGAAGCCGCGTCCGCCGACGCGCCAGTCGACGCCGTCGACCTTGAAGCTGCCCATCACGGCCGACTGCGTCGTGCCGATCTTCCAGGTGCCGGGCTTGTCGATCCGAACGTCGAACACCGAGCGATAATGAAGGGTCGCCGCATTCTGGAGCTGCGCCGGGCTGCCGTCGGGCGCCCACACCTTGACCATGTCGGGGCGCATCGGGTTGTGATCGGCGAAGAACAGATCGTTCGAGATCGCCGCGTCGATCGACACCCAATCGTCGGTGCCGGAGACGATCGTGGTCGAGGGCACCAGCCAGGCGCGGTGCGCGAGCGCGGGGGTGGCGCACGCCAGCAAAGCGGCGGCGGCGGCGAGACGGAAAGCCGGGCGCATGGAAATCTCCTGATTAGCGGATCGTGACGGTGCCGAGTTCGGTCTTGCCGGCCGCACGCGCGGCCTTGGCGGGGATGGTGAGCGGCACCGAGACCAGCTCGCGCCCGCCGGTCTCGCGCGCCGCCTCGACGTACAGAGTGTAGGTGCCGGTTTTCAGGCTGGCGGGCAGCGGAATCTGGTAGGTGCCCGGCGCGCGTGTCGCACCGCTCAGGCCATCGGCGGGGAGCGTCAACGAACGGCCGCCCTTGCGCCAGAAGGTGCGAAGCTCGGACAGCCATTTGGTGCCGGGTTCGTTGCCCTTCTTCTTGATGTCGTACCACACGAACACCGTCTGCGCCGCACCGCCGCCGGCCGGCTCGATCCACGCCGCGACATAGGGCCGGTGATATTCGGCGACCGGCACCTGCGGGATGGTGATGCTGATCGTACCGGCGCTTGCCGGGGCCGCCAGCGCACCGGCGAGCAGAAGCGGTGTCTTGCGCATGATGATTCCCCTCAATGGATGAAGATGGCCGCGAGGATCAGCGGCAGCGCGAGGCCGAGGCCGACCAAGGGCCAGGTGAGCTTGCGGCGTCGTGCGTGAAGCTGGAGCAGCAACAGCCCGGTCAGCGAGAACAGCACGCACGCGGCGGCGAACAGATCAATGAACCAGAACCACGTTCCGCCGGTGTTGCGGCCCTTGTGAAGATCGTTCGCCCAGGCGATCCAGCCGCGGTTCGTCGTTTCCGACGTGGCGACGCCAGTCGCGCGGGTGATGCTGATCCACGCGTCCCGCCCCGGCCCGGGCATCGCGACATAAACGTCTTCGTCGGACCATTCGGCGGGGTGTCCGCGCGCGTCAAGATGAAGCTTGGGCGCGAGCGCGGCAGCTACCGCGTCGGGCAGCGGCGCATCGGCGGCGTGGGGTGCCGCGAGCAACCGCAGCAGCGGCGCCGGCACGTTCGCCCGGCCGGTCGTCACCTGCGGTTTGGCGGCGATGCTCGACGCGTGGTTGAGCGTGATGCCAGTGATCGCGAACAGCAGCATCGAGGCGAGCGACACCGCCGCGCTGATCCAGTGCCAGGCGATGAGTTGCCGCATCCACCACGCCCGAAACTTGGGCTTGGCGCGCGGCGCGGACGGTGCCGGACGCGTGACGGGTTCGGCCAGTCCATCTTTCAGCAAAGCGCCCATCCCGATTCCGAACCGGCGCGTAACGCTGCCGATCCCCCGATACGGCCTGCCCTACGGTTTATGCGATTGGTTCGCAATAGCTAAAGTTGGAGGTCCAAGGCGCGCCTGCTCCCCTCCCAGGAAGGGAGGGGTTGGGGGTGGGTCGATCCCGGAGGAGCGCGGCGACCGCCACAACCCCACCCACCCCCCGGCCCCTCCCTTCCTGGGAGGGGAGAAGAGGGCGAGAAGAGCCAGTTCACTTCACCTGTTGCTTCTCCAGTTTCCGTGCGAGCGTGCGGCGGTGCATTCCCAGGCGCCGCGCGGTTTCGGAAATGTTGAACCCGGTTTCGGCCAGCACCTCGTGGATGCGTTCCCATTCAAGCGTCTTGATCGAGGTCTGGCGTTCGCTGATCGGCGCGTCGATGTCGCCGCGGGTCTTGCGGAACGCCGCTTCGATATCGTCGGTGTTCGAAGGCTTGGCGAGGTAATGCGATGCGCCGAGCTTGATCGCCTCGACCGCCGTCGCGATGCTGGCATAGCCGGTCAGCACGACGATCAGCATCGCAGGGTCGTGCGCGTGAAGCGTCTTGACGCAGGCGAGCCCCGAGGCTTGCCCGAGCTTGAGATCGACCACCGCGAAACCGGGGCGGTGCGCCGCCAGCAGATCGTCCAGCGCTTCGGGGCTGGCTGCGGTCAGCACGGTATAGCCGCGGCGTTCGAACGAGCGTTTGAGCGTGCGCGCGAAAGCTTCGTCGTCCTCGACGATCACGAGTTTGCGGTCAGGCATCGGGCGTTTCCGTTTCGAGCGCGAGCGAGGCGAGCGGCAGCCGCAGCGTCACTTCGGCGCCGCCCCCCTCGCGGTTGCGCGCTGCGACCGAACCGCCGAGCTTGCGCACGACGTTGACCACCAGGAACAGCCCGAGGCCCCCGCCCGGCCGCTGCTTGGTCGACTGGTACGGCTTGCCGAGGTTGGCGAGCATGTCCGCCGCGAACCCCGGCCCGGCATCGCGCACGCTCAGGCAGATCGTGTCGCCATCGCGCTCCACGACGAGGCCGATGCCCTGCGGCGAAACTTCGGCGGCATTGTCGAGCACGTTGCAGATCACCTGTTTCAGCGCGGTATCGGACACGATCGGCAGGTCCGCGCCGAACACGATGTCATACGTGAGCGGGGTGGTGCCGCGCGCGCGCCAATAGTCGACCAGATCGGCGAAGAAGCCGTGGACGCTGGTGATCTCGGGCGCCTCGCCACGCGCCTCGCCCGCCGACATCAGGATGCCGGTGACGATCGCCTTGCAGCGTTCGACCTCGGCCTGCATCTCGGCCATGTCCTGCGCGAGTTCGCGGTCGGCGGCGAGCCGGGGCATCCGCCGCCAGTCGCCGAGGATCACCGCAAGCGAGGCGAGCGGCGTGCCGAGTTCGTGCGCCGCGCCCGAGGCGAGCAGACCGATGCGGAGGATATGGTCCTGATCCGCTGCACGCTGGCGCATGTCGGCGACATAAGCGTCGCGCGCGCGCAAATTCCCGCTGATTCGCGTGACGAACAGCACGAGCAGCACCGCCACCAGCGCGAAGCAGGCGAGCGCACCGAGGATGTGCAGGCCGAACGGGTCGCTGGCGAGGCCGAGCGGCAGGTCGAGCGCGCGGAAGCGCCGCATCAGCAGCGCGAACGCGGCGCTGGTGACGAACACGAGCGCCCAGCTCGACCAGCGTTCGAGCAGGATCGCGCCGAGTACGACTTGCAAGAGGAACAGCGACACGAACGGGTTGGTGGCGCCGCCGCTCAGGTAAAGCTGCGTGGTCAGCGCAGCCACGTCGAGCAGCAACGCGGCAAGCAATTCGCTGTTGGTGATGGTGCGCCGCTGGTTGAGCAGCGAGAGGCTGGCGATATTGACCAACACCAGCGCCACCAGCACCAGCGCCATCGCGCGCAGCGGCAGCACCACGCCCATGACGAACTGGACGAGGAGGATCGTCGCAAGCTGCCCCGCCACCGCCAGCCAGCGGAGCTGAACGAGCAGCACCATGTTCTTGCGCCCGGCGGCATCGGCGGAGAGCAGCGCCGCGACCAGCGTCTTGCGTGCCGGCTCGCGCAGGGGCGCGGCCGCGACGCTCACCGTGCGGCTGCGGCGCCGCGCACGCGGCGCTCATCGCGCGCGACGATGCCCGTGCCGATCGCGACGAGCGCGGCGAGGCCGAACCATGTCAGCGCATAGACGAGATGGTTGTCGGTGAAGGCGACGACGGTGAGTCCGCCGACCGGACCACCCGCTTGCGAAGATGCGGCGTCGGCATCGATGAAATAGGGCGCAACCGACTGGAGCCGGCGCGCGCGCGCGATCGCGGCGACATCGCGCGAGAACCAGCGATCGCCGGCCGGATCGTTCGCGCGCAGGAAGCCACCGCCGGGTTCGGTGACACGGAGCAGTCCGGTCACATGCACCGGCCCGGCGGGCGCGGGCGCGGAAGCCTGCGCGACGAAACCGCGATTGACGAGAACCACGAAACCCCGGTCGGTGAGGAGCGGCGACAGCGCCCAATAGCCGCCGCCGCGTTCTGTCACGGCTTTGACGAAGGTCTCGCTGCGGGCAAGGTAACGGCCGTTCAGTACGATCCTGCGGTACGCGTCACGCGAACCGATGCGGGGCCAATCGACTGGTCCCGGTGGCGCGACCGGCGCGGCGTGAAGCCGCGCGTCGATTTGTGCGATCAGCGCGTGTTTCCACGCGCGCCGTTCGACCTGCCAGACGCCGAGCGCGACCAGCGCGGCGAACAGCAGTGCCGCCACGCCGCCCAGCAGGACCAGCGTGGCCGGCGAACGCGGCGGTCGCTCGGGAGCACCGCCGCCGGCCATTACGGCATCTGGCGCATGTCCTCGACGGACATCGGCATCATGTTGGTGTTCATATTGTACATCACCCAGAGCGAGCCGCTCATCGTGATGATGAGAACCACCAGGGTGAAGCACAGCGCCATCATGTTCCAGCCGGCTTCCGACTTGCTGTCGAGGTGCAGGAACAGGATCATGTGAACAACGATCTGGATCGCGGCGAACGCCATGATGATGTAGCCGGTCATCTCGTTGGGCAGGACATGCGCCATCACCAGCCAGAACGGGATCGCGGTGAGCACCACCGACAGCCCGAAGCCGAGCAGATAGCTGCCGTAGCTGCCGTGCGCCGCGCCACCTTCGTGATCGCCGTGGCCGTGTGGTTCGCCGGCCGCGTGGAGGGTATGTTGGTGCGCGCTCATCGCAGCATTCCCATCAGATAGACAAAGGTGAAGACGCCGATCCAGATCACGTCGAGGAAGTGCCAGAACAGGCTGAGGCACATCAGGCGGCGACGGTTGGCGGGGATCAGCCCCTTGGTGGCGATCTGCGCCATCAGCGTGAACAGCCAGACCAGACCGAAGGTAACGTGAAGCCCGTGCGTGCCGACGAGGGTGAAAAACGACGACAGGAAGGCGCTGCGCTGCGGTGTCGCACCCTCATGGATCAGCGAAGCGAATTCGGTCAGCTCGATCGAGAGGAAGGCAATGCCGAACAGGGCGGTGACGAACAGCCAGATCTGCGTCTGCGCGACCTTGTTCTGGTTCATCGCGAGCATCGCGAAGCCGTAGGTGATCGACGAGAACAGCAGCATCGCGGTGTTGAGCGCGACCAGCGGCAGCTCGAAGAGCTGGCGCGGGCCGGGACCGCCGGCATAGCTGTGGCCCAGCACGCCGTAGGTCGCGAACAGCATCGCAAAGATGAGGCAGTCGCTCATCAGGTAGATCCAGAAGCCGAGCAGCGTGCTGCCGCCTTCTGGGTGATCG
>Ga0265780_10006599_pt1 | contig 14357 bp, 9 predicted proteins | sample P1T30metagenome_FD_192432 | JGI IMG/M metagenome (GOLD analysis project Ga0265780, IMG submission 192432) | Plant litter microbial communities from East Loma Ridge, Irvine, California - P1 T30 | ecosystem: Environmental > Terrestrial > Plant litter > Unclassified | place: USA: California... | reverse complement strand
ATTGCCGCTTCTCTTTTCTACCTAGTCTGCCCTGCAGAACACGCTTAAACCGGCCTAATGTCCCAAATCCCCCGCCGATGCTTTCAATTACGTTGTCTTTTCCAGATTGAATATCTGCTATGTCAAGGCCAAGATCTAGTTGCTTTGGATAAATAATTAAAAAGCTATTCTGGTCGAAGTAGGTAATTAAATAATGAGGTAGCTTGTTTAACTGCTTCAAATAGGACACGTGCCCCTTCCGGGAGGATACAATTACGAACAGATCATTCTTTTTGATTTCACGAGAAAATATTAAAAAGTCGTCCCAATCGTTGAATTCCTTAAACATCATCGAAAGTTGGGGAGAGATGCGCAAACCTGCTTGCCGGATTTGCGCAAGTGTACGCTCCGCTCCATAAAAGGTAGTCGACAGCGCACTATGCTCAGCAAGCGTGATTACATTACTTAGCCAATGTAAAAATCCTGGTTCTAACTCTGCACTGGGCGGTACTACAACGAGCATCCTTTTTACCGTATTTATTGGTTGATGGGGCTTGTAAATGTGAACCGTTTCACGCACTCTTTTTAAGATGTTCTCCGCCTTTAAGCCTAAAAAGTCATCCCGACCTGCATTTTGGTGTAATCCGATCACCACATCGGTGATGTTATATTCCTTAATCGTATACACGATCCCATTGCTGGCGCTTGCATCAAATCTTGTAAGTGGCACAATAGTATTGTCAGTTGCAGAAGCATGATTGATTGCACGATCAAGCAACTTCTTCCCTTTTTCATGGTTTGCACCATTCAGATCTTCTTCATTTACTACATGCAATGCAAAAATCTCACTAACGTCGCGTTTGGGTTTGAGCATAAGTCCTAGATCTACAATACTTGCCACACTATCGGGGTATGCTAATGAAAGTAAGATTCTTCTATCTCCTAACTTTGGAATATTTTCTTTCATGTCGCTTGTTTCCAAAGCCAGTTTACTTGATGCACTTTCAACCACAAATGAGCTCACTGCGCAACTGACCAGAATCAGTAAAATTGTTCCATTTAATACATCTTCATTCAAGAGCCTGATCGGTTCGCCAGTGGGAGCTTCTCCGATGATGATGTTGTAGCCTACAAGTATGATAGCCAGCGTCGCCGCTGCATGAGAGGTGCTTAGACCAAAAATTAGATTACCTTCCGTTTTACTTAGGTTGAATGCCTTTTGTGTTATCTTAGCAGCAATGTATTTGGTCAGTATCCCGACTACCGTGATGACCCCCGCAACTTGCAATGCACCCCAGCCTCTTACGATTATAGAAACATCAACCAGCATCCCAACACCTAAAAGGAAAAATGGTATGAATAACGCATTGCCGACAAAGTTAATTCGGTTCATCAAAGGGGAGGAATGTGGAACAAAACTATTTAGAACCAATCCCGCGAAGAACGCTCCAATAATTGCTTCTAAACCTGCTGCCTCTGCCAGGAAAGAGGCTAGGAATACTGTTGCAAGTACGAATACATACTGCGAAACACTGTCCTCATACTTTTTGAAGAACCACCTTATAACCACCGGAAATAAGAAGAATACAATGCAGACAAAAACGATTGATGAAAAGCCGAGTTGAACCCAAAAAGCACCTGAGACATCGTCTTTCGTGATTCCCGCTACACCTGCGAGTATAAGCAAGGCCAGTATGTCAGTGATCATGGTTCCCCCGACAGTAAGTGTTACAGCCTGCTTACTAGCGAGTCCGTATTGGCTGGCAATTGGATATGACACCAACGTATGTGTTGAAAACATGGATGCTAACAGTAGCGAAGATAGAAATCCATACCCTAAGAAATAATAGCATGCCAATATCCCTACGCTGAGCGGCAGCACAAATGTGGTAAGCCCAAAGACAATAATTTTGTTTCTATTTTTCCTAAATTCCGAAAGGTCAATTTCAAGACCAGCAAGGAACATAATATACAGCAAACCAACTGTCCCAAACAAGACTATACTACTGTCCCGTCTGAGTAGATTTAGTCCATGAGGACCAATGATAACGCCAGCTAGGATCAAACCGATTATATGTGGAACCTTAATTTTGCTGAACAGGATTGGTGCAAAAAGAATTATAAATAGTACAATCGTGAAAATAATCACGGGGTTTGCAAATGGCAAGGAAAAGTCTATGTTTAATAATATCATAAAATTCTGATCCTATAATTTATTCAAATTTAGCCTGTAGAAGATTTTACATCCTCCAGCTTGAGTAACCTCCCTCCGTCCAACCATAGTTCCGCTTTCAGAAGGTGTCAGAACTATAGAAATTGCTGTCCCTGCTATATTGTCTGCATTTAACTGCAATTCATTGCCATTATAAAGTCCGGTATAAAGCGTGTTTACCGCGCCGTTGGTGAGCCCCTCAATTATGAATAGGTCATTTCGATAGGACAAGTTCCATTGTTCATTTCGTACATCACCTATGGCTGAACCTGAGCAGTTAGTCTCAACACAGGTCATCTTCACTTGCCATTTTCCTGTAAGATTTGGATTTGTAATTCCTTCAGGAACACTATTATTTACCGTATCAAGCATCTGTTCGCGTTTATCTAACTCTTGAGCCTTAAGATCGAGTTCACGTTCTTTAACCAACAGCGAATCGCGCAGTTTTTCAAGGGCAATGCCACGAGCTTTCACTTCCTGTGCTTCCTGGTTGTTGCAACTGAACATGATTAATGAAAAAAGCAAAAGATAAATCTTTTTCATACGTCCTCATTTATTTTAGGGTGTGCTGTAATTATTATAACTTAACGTAAAAACCGCCACTTTGTTGGGCAGGAACGCTCTTGCTGGCCAATTTCAAACAAAGTGGATTGAAAATTGTGTAATGGCTAGTATTAAATTATTTCTAATGAAAAGAATTAAGCTTTTTTCCGCTGCTGAGATTGATGTACTACAATCGGATATTAACACATGGTTAGCCGAAAACAAAGAAGTTCATATCCTTGAAACCAACATGACAAGTTTGACCTCGGGCGCTCCTGCGCTTCGTTCTGAGATAAGCAAAGCTGAATATGCTTTTTACATTCTTTACACGCCCGCAAATGAAGGTGAAGAGGAAAGTGTCATCGCTGCAACTAAACAGCTTCCTGAAGAACTTACTCAAGTGATTACGAATATCTCAGAAGCTAACTGAAACACCCCTACTTTCTAAATTTTGCCGTCAAATACCTGCGAACCGGTAAGTCATAACATTGCATTGTGAAGTAGGCGAAAAGCATTAGCAACAGCAATCCGCAAAAAATGATGCCACCTAGCAGCATGCCTTCGGGCTTGTACGTCGTGTAATAGTTAAAGAATATAAACATCACTGCATAGTGCGTCATGTATAACGGATACGAAATATCCGCGGATAATTTACATATATCCTTAATTGCTGATCCAGTGATTGCGCCGGCACCCAACATAATTATCAGGGGAAAATATCCCAGAACAACTGCAAGCTCCGCAAGCCAGCCCCACTCCGCCGGCATTAAAAATGCAATACCGAGTAAGAGCGTCATCCCAAGAAATCCCAACCTGTTACGAATGATGAGCTTATATCGGAAAATAACAATTCCAGCTAAAAAGGAGTAAGAAATTCGAGCAGCACCATCCCAAAAGTTTGAGCGTGCCCATCCTCCCAACAGTGATCCAGCACTTGAAGCAACATAAGTTAACCAACATGCTGATAGTATACCTAAAATCAACAACAGTCTCTTATTAAGTCTCACCAGAACCAAAGCATAAACGACATTTGCGACATATTCCCAAAACAAAGACCATGAAGGCGGATTCAATCCGAACAGGTTAAAAAATCGATCCTCCATAACTGGAAAAGGAATCATTAACATGGAACAGATAAAAATTAATAAAATCCGACCGGTGCTGTACGCTTCTGAGCTTCCACCGAAAGGATCAAATAGAAAGGCAAGGAGCCCGAGAATTGAACCAAACACAACTAAGGGCTGCAATCTAATTAGTCTAGCCTTGAAGAACGTCAACAGACCCATCTTTTCAAGTCGATCGTCGTATGCATAAGCCATAACAAAGCCCGAAAGACAGAAGAAAAAATCAACTGCCATAAACCCATGTCCAATAAAATTCTGCGTGGGATCTGGATAGACAATTTCCATAAAATGAAAAACGACTACTGCGATCGCGGCCACCCCGCGCAAGCCATCAAGTGTATCAAAATGGTGCTTAGATTGTGGCGTTTTTGCGTCAAAATCGGTTGCTAACATCTATAGATTCTTTATTTTTTTGTTGCAAGATAGCAATCCTGAAGAAAAGACAGCATACAGCCAATAACTGGACAATTATAACCCAATTGTAAAAATTGAGTCCTTGTATTTTAACTTGTTTCTTAAAATTTACTTTTGGCGACACAAATGAATGCCGCTTACGCTTTATTCCTATCTCTATTTCTACTTCTTAGTGGAGCACCTAACCAGCATCTGGTTGGTGATTACCGTAGCGGAGTTAATTCAGTTGGCTATCATTTGGAAACGCCAACAAATCTGAAGAACTACAAGGCTAAGTTTAAAATTACAAGTTCAGAGTCTTCAAATTTGCAACATGAAGATTTTCTTTTTAGTGACAGCGACGACAACTCGGATAGCAATTCAACAGCAACAGCCCGGTTCGTCGTATTATGTGCCTTCAACCTTTTTATTTTTGCTGTTTGCAGTAGCAAAAATAAAGTACTTCCCCTAAGTGAGTTCCTTCTTCATCTTAGTTCCTGCAAATACCTGATGTTCAGGGTATTTAGGATTTGAGCTTTTGCATTCTTGGAAACAATACCGCGCTAGGTAAACCATAGCGCATAGGAATCATTCGCAAAAAAATAATCATTTCATGAAAAAAGTAATCATGCTTTCAGGCCTGCTGGCCTTACTGTACCATAGTGGCTGTACAAGTCGTCAGAACGAAGAAAAAGAAGAAGCCAGCATCTATACCGTAACAAGCCCAATTTTAATAGATACCGCAATAACAAAAGAATATGTGTCTCAAATTCAATCGGTAAGAAACGTGGAATTGCGTGCGCAGGAAAAGGGGTTCTTACAACAAATCTTTGTGGATGAAGGACAGGCTGTCAAAGCTGGACAGCTCCTGTTTAAGATTATGCCGAAGTTTTATGAAGCAGAACTATCAAGAGCCGAGGCCGAGACAAAATCGTCAGAGATTGAACTTCGGAACACTAAGCTATTATCCGATAAGAATATCGTCTCACAAAACGAACTTTCCATGGCGGAGGCACGCCTTGATAAAGCACGTGCAGAAAAGGCATTGGCAAAACTGCACCTATCCTTCACAGAAATCCGAGCCCCATTTGATGGAATAATTGATCGTATTCCTAAAAAAGTGGGCAGCCTGATTGATGAAGGAGAACTACTGACAAGTCTTTCAGACAATACCCAAATGTTCGCATACTTCAACGTTTCAGAACCGGAATATCTAGATTATTCAACAAACCTACAGGGGCGCGGCGATCCAAAAGTACGCTTGTTGCTCGCGAATAATCAACTTTTCTCTGCAGAAGGAAATGTAGAAACCATTGAAAGTGAGTTCAACAGAGAAACAGGCAACATCGCTTTCCGTGCCCGATTTGCAAATGCGAACAAGATCCTTAGAAATGGCCAAACAGGAAAAATCAAAATGTCCATTCCCCTTCGACATGCTCTGGTCATTCCGCAAAAGGCAACTTATGAAATTCAGGATAAGTTATATGTCTTTGTAGTAGATCGCAATAATGTCCTGCGGTCAAGAAACATCTCAATTGGAGGTGCATTTCCAGATCTGTACATAGTTAGCAATGGCCTATCTGCCAGGGATAAAATTTTACTCGAAGGTGTCCAGAAGGTTAAGGATGATGATAAAATCAAATACGAGTATGAAGCCCCTGCGGAGGTTATTTCACATTTAAAACTTAAGTCTGAGTAGAGGCATTTAAATCATCATCTTATGTTCAATAAGTTTATACAAAGGCCTGTCCTTTCAATCGTCATATCGTTAATAATCGTGTTTCTAGGTGTTCTGGCAATTACTCATCTACCAGTTACACAATTTCCCTCCATCTCTCCACCAAAGGTAAATATCACTGCCGAATACCCAGGTGCCAACAATGAGCTATTAATAAAATCGGTAATTATTCCACTTGAACGTGCGCTTAATGGCGTTCCAGGAATGAAGTATATGGCTTCAGACGCGGGCAATGATGGAGAATGTACCATTCAAGTTATCTTCAATCTAGGTACAGACCCCAATCAGGCTTCCGTTAATGTCCAGAACCGTGTTGCCTCTGTTGTAAATAAGCTTCCGCCGCTGGTGGTACGTGAGGGCGTGAAAGTTACACGCGAAGAATCAAATATGCTGATGTACATTAACTTGTATAGTAAAGACCCAAACACGGATCAAAAGTTCCTTTATAACTTCGCAGATATAAACGTGCTATCTGAACTGCGACGTGTAGATGGCGTTGGCGTTGCAAATATATTGGGTAATCGTGAATATGCAATGCGTGTCTGGTTAAAGCCAGATCGGATGCTTGCCTATAAAATATCATCTGAGGAAGTGATGAAAGCCCTGGATGAACAAAGCCTTGAAGCTTCGCCCGGAAAGACGGGTGAAAGCTCCGGTAAACGTTCGCAGGCATTTGAGTACGTCCTGAAATATCCCGGAAGATTTACCACGAAAGAAGGGTATGAAAACATCATTCTACGGTCAAATGCCGACGGTGAGATCCTACGCCTGAAAGATGTGGCTGAAGTAGAGTTTGGAAGCGCGATGTACGACATCTATTCTAACCTGAATGGCAAATCTTCAGCCGCAATAACCATTAAACAAAGCTATGGTAGCAATGCAAACCAGGTGATCAAGGACATAAAAGCCAAGATGGAGGAACTGAAAGCAACATCTTTCCCGAAAGGCGTTGACTACGAGATCAGTTATGACGTGTCTAAGTTCCTGGACGCTTCAATTGATAAGGTGATCCATACCTTGATAGAAGCTTTTATTTTGGTCGGCTTGGTAGTGTTTTTATTCTTAGGCGATTGGCGTTCCACCTTGATCCCTGCCATCGCTGTCCCTGTGTCATTGATTGGGACGTTTGTTTTTATGCAGTTCTTTGGGATCACCCTAAACCTCATCACGTTATTCGCACTGGTTCTTGCCATCGGCGTCGTGGTTGATGATGCCATTGTGGTCATCGAGGCTGTACATGCAAATATGGAGCATAAACATCTTTCCGCTCGCAAGGCAACGAAGCTTGCTATGCATGAGATCAGTGGAGCCATCATCGCAATTACATTCTTAATGGCTGCCGTTTTTGTACCAGTTGCATTTATGTCCGGGCCGGTAGGGATCTTTTACCGCCAATTTTCCATCACCATGGCGACCGCGATTATCATTTCCGGTTTAGTGGCGCTTACCCTCACCCCTGCACTATGTGCCATGATGTTAAAGAATACGCATGGAAAAACACAAAAGAGGACGGGCCTCCAGAGCTTTCTTGATGGCTTCAATAGGCGCTTTAACCGTCTTACGGGCCGTTATGAGCTGTTGCTTGCTAGAATCATTAACCGCAGAGCCGTCACATTCCTCATGCTTATTACCTTTTGTACAGGAATTTTCTTTCTGAATAATAGCCTCCCTTCTGGGTTTATTCCAAATGAGGATCAGGGCATGTTTTATGCAATTATACAAACCCCACCTGGTTCTTCGCTGGAGCGAACAAACCAAGTTGCAGAAAAGCTTCAGAAAATTGCCGAGGGTATCGAAGGGGTGGCCTCCGTGTCATCCCTTGCTGGTTATGAAGTGCTTACTGAAGGTACAGGTGCAAATACGGGGACATGCCTGATAAATCTAAAAAGTTGGGAGGACCGAAAGAACAGTGTACATGATGTAATCGAAGAACTGGAAAAAGGCTCTGAGAACATAAAAGGCGCTACAATTGAGTTTTTTCAACCGCCGGCAGTTCCAGGTTATGGTGCGGCTGGTGGATTCGAACTCAGGGTGCTGGATAAAGCAGGAAGTGGGGATTACAAGAAAATGGAAACCGTGAGCAAGGATTTTGTGAACGCCCTCGTGAAGCGCCCCGAACTCTCCTCCGTATTTACCTTTTACTCCGCAAGTTTTCCCCAGTATATGCTTCGAATAGATAACGAGATTGCTAAACAGAAAGGTGTTACAATCGAAAATGCTATGAATACACTTTCTACTTTGGTTGGCAGTAATTACGAAACAAACTTCATCAAGTATGATCGCCAGTATAAAGTAATGGTACAGGCATCACCGGAATACCGTGCTTTGCCAGAAGATATCTTGAAGCTTTATGTCAAGAATGATCGTGACGAAATGGTTCCATTTTCTGCTTTTATGAGGATGGAAAAAGTCTATGGGCTATCTGAAATCACCAGGCATAATATGTATAATGCTTCAGAGATCAGTGGTTCGGCCGCTCCTGGATATAGTAGTGGTGCCGCCATTAACGTAATTAACGAAGTCGCGCGACAAACACTACCCCGCGGGTTTGGCATCGACTGGGCCGGGATTTCGAAGGATGAGGTATCCCGTGGAAATGAAGCCATATACATCTTTCTAATATGTCTTGGCTTCGTGTACCTCATTCTTGCTGCCCAATTTGAAAGTTTCATTCTGCCACTGGCCGTTATCTTATCCTTGCCGGCGGGCATCTTTGGTGCATTTCTGCTACTGCAGCTACTTGGACTAGAAAATAATATCTATGCGCAAGTCGCAATGGTCATGCTAATTGGCCTGCTTGGTAAGAATGCAGTGCTCATCGTAGAATTTGCAGTACAGAAGCACAGTGCAGGTTGCTCTGTGTTGGTTGCCGCAATGGAGGGCGCCGCTGTACGTTTCCGTCCGATCCTGATGACCTCATTTGCGTTCATTGCAGGATTAATTCCTTTGGTAATGGCAACTGGCCCTGGGGCCATTGGTAACCGTACCATTGGGACCGCAGCCGCAGGTGGTATGCTGTTCGGAACTGTATTCGGCGTACTGGTAATACCTGGGCTGTATTATGTTTTTGGAAGCATAGCAGAGAAACATGTCCTGATTGAGGAAGAAGAAGAAAACCCATTAACCGAGGAAATAGATCATCATGTACAAGTATTTTAATATTAAAGGCGGTGTGCTTTTAGGACTTTGTTTAATGGCCGCAGGGTGTCAATTACCTAAATTCATAGACCGCGATTCCAGCCAGACCATTCCTGAGGCTTATGTTAACACCAGGGATACATCCAACCTGGCTTCCATGAATTGGAGAACATTCTTCAAGGATCAGAATCTACAAAACCTTATTGACACTGCCCTGCAACATAATCAAGAGTTGCTCATTACATTGCAGGATCTCAGCATCGCAAAAAATGATATTCGCCTTCGGCAAGCCTCACTTCTACCACAAGTTAATGGGAGGCTAAGTACCGGGCTTGATAAAGTTGGACGATACACAAGCCAGGGAGCTGGCGATGCGAGCACCGAAATTGCTCCAGGCATCGAGACGCCGGAGCCGCTGAAGGATTATACGGCAGTCGTGTCTGCAAACTGGGAAGTAGATATTTGGAAGAAATTACGAAACTCCAAAAAAGCAGCCCTGACCAGGTACCTCTCTACCTTAGAAGGCAAGAATTTTGTACTCAGCAACCTGGTTGCTGAGGTTGCTAATGCATATTATGAGTTGATCTCGCTGGATAGTGAATTAGAGATTGTTCAGCAAAACATCGCTTTACAGAAAAATGCATTGGAAGTAACTAAGGTTCAAAAGCAGGCAAGCCGCGTTACAGAACTTGCTGTACAAAAATTCGAAGCTGAGGTATTGAAATCGGAAGGTATGGCGTTTGATATCCTTCAGCAGATTAAGGAAACTGAGAACAAGATCAACTTTCTATTAGGACGTTTCCCAACAGCGATTCCCAGGGAGAAGTCATTGCTGCAGAATGCCTTTTCCAGCACAATTCAGACAGGTATCCCCGCCCAATTACTCGGCAACCGTCCAGACATTAAACAAGCTGAGCTAGACTTGGTTGCAGCAAAGCTGGATGTTAAGGTTGCTCGGGCGGAGTTTTATCCTTCTCTTGATATTTCTGCGGCACTGGGTTTTCAGGCCTTTAAACCTTCTTATCTGTTTAGATTTCCAGAATCGATGCTGTACTCGCTGGCCGGAGATATTGGCGGGCCGCTCATCAACCGGAGCGCATTGAAAGCGGAATTTAATACTGCAAATGCAAAACAGATACAGGCCATGTACAATTATGAGCGGGCCATTCTGAACGCTTACATTCAGGTAAGCAACCAACTTTCAGGTATAGAAAACCTGGAGAAGCGTTACGAACTGAAGGCTCGACAGGTTGAGGCACTTACCAAATCCATCACCGTTTCTAATGATCTATTCCGTTCGGCGAGAGCTGACTACCTGGAGGTATTAATGACACAACGGGATATGCTGGAGACTAAGCTGGAACTTATTGAGACCAGGAAAGCGCAGCTTAACACGACCATAAACATCTATAAGTATTTAGGTGGTGGATGGCGATAACAAACACAAGCAAAAGCGCTGGTCATTTTGTGCCGGCGCTTTCGCTTTTCCATTACTGTCTAGGCACATCTGAACGGAATGGTACTGCTGGAAGGCCGGCGCTATTGATGAGGTTACATTCCGGATTGTCAGACCAGGCATAACGAACAGCTATCGGTTTAGTTACACCGGAGGCTGAAACAATCACACTGCTACCATCTATACTTCCCTCCGCCCATTGAAAATTCCCGTCAGCACCAGCTATCGCAAAGCCCTTCACCTGCTCACCATCGCTTGTTTTTAGTCCAAGCCCCGTTTCTTTAAAAATGATCCGAACCTTGCTGCCTTCAATCTTATGCTGCATATAAATTGGACTTTGTGCCTGTAGGTCTTGCTGGTATACCTGCTTTTTAGCAAGTAAAGCCAACCGCCGTCCTACTTCTTGTTTATTTTTCGGGTGAATGTCATCTGCTGCACCGATATCGATGATAACTGCCATACCGGTATTTGGTTGTGCTAAGGTCATGGTTTGTGCTTCGCGAAGTGTGGCCCAGTCACTTTCCTCAGGTTTGGCACTGCGTTTCATGTAGTTGGCCAGCTGCACATACAGGAACGGTAGATCTCCTTGCCCCCACCTGGTACGCCAGTCTTTAATCATCATCGGGAATAAACTTCGATATTCCGCCGGAGCACTGGCATTGTCTTCACCTTGGTACCATATAAACCCTTTTGTACCATAAGGAATGATAGGATTAATCATAGCATTGTATAAGTAACTTGGGTATCTATGATAGTTCCGGATTGCCGGAACCCTTGGTTCTAAATCCTTGTTCAACTTCCAGGCACCTGCCAAATCCACCTTGATTTTACCGTCAGTGATGTTAATCCCTTCTGCTGTGGGGTTAAACCCACCCCCGCCCCAAAGAAAAGCCATGCGAATCGCTATGACATTCCTGCCGTGTTTAAGTAAACCTGGTGGTACGGTATACTTATGACTTAGGTTCGCGTTCCAGACCGTTTTTGCAATTTCCTGACCATTTATGTATAATGAATAATTCATTTCTGGACGTCCAAGTTCAATGCTCAGGTGTTCGTTACTCGCCACAGCCGCGTTAACCGAAACAGCCTTTCTGAGCCAAACGATGCCTTCAAAGCCATGCAAATTCATGTCCTTGGCCATCTTCGGCATGTCTGCTGTATGCCATTCCTGATCATTGTACGCAAGTTGTGTTACTTTGTTCAGCACCTGCTTATCGGGCTTATAAACAATATCCCAGAATCGAACAAGATCAAGACTGTCTTTAATAAAGTGTCTTGCTTGTACAGTGTCATTCTGGAGAACTTGCTTTTTAGTTATAGAAGATTCGAGCAGTTTTTCCCTGCTTGTCCATGCTTCAACTGGAGTGCCGCCCCAGGTTGACTGTATAATGCCGATTGGAACTTCAAGACTTTCGTGCAGAGATCGTGCGAAGTAGTAGGCAACTGCAGATGCAGTTTTCACACCAACAGTATCCATTGTTATCCACGAACCGCCGGCAAGGGTATCTTGTGGATTTACCTGCTTGGCATGGGGTACGATGAAAAATCGTATTTCCGGATGGTCTGCCTTCCTGATCTCCTGGGCTGCATTTGCGCTCTGTGAAACCTGCCACTCCATATTTGATTGTCCAGAAGCAATCCATACATCTCCGATAAGAACATTTTTAAACTTCAATGCTTGCTGCTCACGATCGCGCTCAAATACGGACATGACATAGGGCCCGCCAGCTTTCATCGAGGGTAGTTGGACGTTCCATCTTCCATCCTTTCCCGCTATAGCATCATGGCGCTTACCCGCGAAGTCAACGGTGATCCAGTTAGCGGCTTTTGAATACCCCCATACCGAAATAGGTTTTCCCCGTTGTAAAATCATATTATCACTAAAAACCCGAGGTAAGCGCAACTGTGCTTTAGCCCCGCATATCGATCCAGTCAAAAAAACGAAGAACATAAATATTCGCATGGAGTAGAACGCTGTCCGCATATTGATGTATATTATAATGATGTTCAATATACAATATTTGATTTGATCAGAACTTGACTTTGCTCCTGATCAGCAAAAAGTTGGCATATACATTGGACCATACCGATATCGATTTTTTATGAGATACTTTGTAAATGAAAATTCTATTGTGCGCAGGATATGGGGTAAGGGCGACACCATACTATTCATCTTTGCAGGTGCTTCTGCCGAATTTGCCCTTAATAAGGCTGTAGATTGGTTGTACTTTACCGGGCGTCTTCCTGCAGATCCTTTAGGCCGACTGTTCTCAACCGTTTCATACGCAAGAGGTATTGTTTTCTCCGAATATGAACAGGCGCTAAAAGTAATAGACAATATTTCTTCTATACACAAATCCGTAGAAAATAGCCGCGGTGCAGAAATCCCGGAATGGGCCTACCGTGACGTTTTATTCATGCTAATCGACTATTCCATAAGGTCGTTTGAGCTTTTAGAGCGAAAGCTTCAACCGGAGGAAAAAGAAGAGGTTTTTCAAGTATTCAATCGTATGGGTACCAGAATGGAGATCAAGAACTTACCGAACAGCTATGAAGAATGGTTACCAATGAGGCATGAGCATCTGCAACAAGATCTTCTGAAAAGTAACTTTACTGCTGACCTATATAAACAATATCGGAAACACATCGGTGCAATCCGGTATTGGATCCTGAAACAAGCACAACTGCTGGTTGTGCCAGAGAAAGTAAAGGCGGAACTCAGATTGGGCCGACTTCCCTTACTCAGGCCTGTGTTAAAGGTCTACAAATGGACTAGGATGTTTAAGCTGGACCAACATCTGAGAAACATCATTCTCCCTAAAGATTATAAGGCACAGATTGTTGACTTAGATGTTATAAAAAGCCCTTAAATGAACTTAGTTATCTCATGAGATCCTTGTATATGGCAATTCGATGGGTTCTAAGTTGATAAGGAATTTTCTCTTTGCTGTTACTTTTTTGAAAGCCAATCACATTAGAGTTCTTTTCCGGCATATGGCAATCGATGCAATTTTGTTTGATAATCGCTTGTGCTACACCTTGCATTTTGGGATGCGTATCAGCCTGATGGCAGCTCATACACTTGTTTGAATATAAAGCAACGCTTTTTGGCTTTTCATCATGAATATCATGGCAAGATATACAGTCGGCCTTTCCGACGATAAAGCAAGGACTGGCTTTCAGCAGTTGCATCTGGTTGCCGTGTACGTCGGGTTCACCGCCATTAAAGGTGTTAAATTGTGGTATATGGTTTAGTGTATCGCCAGGTTCGAAGGCGAACGTTGACCCATTGGCTTGCACTTCGGTACCCGAATGGCATAAACCGCACATATCTAACCTTCGACTTAACGGCAGATCCTTGTATCTAATCATGTGCGAAGGCCGCTTCTCTTCTGGATTATCCAGGTGGAATTCTACGTGCTCCGCGGCGGGGCCGTGGCAGCGCTCGCAATCTATACCCGAGATCATTGAGCCTTTCACGAACTGCTCTTCTGCATTTAACTGATCTGCTTGCACTGGTTTTTGATCGATGTAAGAACTATGACAGGCTAAACAACGAGCAATTATGGGGCGCCCAAAATAGATTTGATCATCTGGAAAACCTGGACTATTTGCCCACTGATGCGTTTTGGTGAGGTAGTTGAGCGGCATTTGCATCATTTGATCTCCATACCAGAATCCGAAGGTAAAAGCACGCCGGCCAGAACCGAAAACAATTTCGGTACGCTCCGCTTTAACCTCGCGGCCGTTAACGTAAGCGACCTGATAAAGAGC
>Ga0265780_10006597_pt1 | contig 14362 bp, 17 predicted proteins | sample P1T30metagenome_FD_192432 | JGI IMG/M metagenome (GOLD analysis project Ga0265780, IMG submission 192432) | Plant litter microbial communities from East Loma Ridge, Irvine, California - P1 T30 | ecosystem: Environmental > Terrestrial > Plant litter > Unclassified | place: USA: California... | reverse complement strand
CGCCTTACTCTATAATCGAATTCCAGGCCGGTAGCTTCGATCCATGGGGCGGACCCGGATTCGACAAGTGCTACACTCTCGTTGGAGCTGCGTTCGAGAGAGTGTTCTACAAAAACTTGTACAGCTTCGGTGTCACGATCCTAAACCTATACATGACTTGGGGCGGTACCAACTGGGGCAACCTGGGTCACCCCGGTGGCTACACTTCGTACGACTATGCGTCGCCAATCCGAGAGGATCGTCGCGTAGACCGCGAGAAGTACTCCGAGCAGAAAGTGCAGGCAAACTTCTTTAAAGTCAGCCCGGCCTACCTGACCGCGACGCGCGGCAATGCATCAAACACCACTTGGACGACTACGAGCGACTTGACTGTCACTCCGGCCTGGGGCAACGGCACTGGCTTCTACTTCCTTCGTCACTCCAAATACAACTCACTCGCATCGACGAGCTACAAGCTCAAGATCTCAACTTCGGCTTTTGGAAACATTACCGTACCCCAGACAAATGGCACTTCGTTGACCTTGAATGGCCGCGATGCTAAGATCCACGTCAGCGATTACGATCTTGGTGGCACGACACTGGTCTACTCGACTGCCGAGATTTTCACGTGGCACAAGTATGCGGACAAGACTGTTTTAGTGGTTTACGGTGGGCCGGACGAGACCCACGAGCTTGTTCTTTCTGCTACTGGGCTCGAAATACTCGAGGGTGATGTGCAGAGTACCGCTACACGCGGGTGCACGCTTCTGAGCTTCAAAGCCGATGGGAGCAGGAAGGTGGCCAAGCTCGGTGTGGGAAGCAACTTTGTCTACGTCCACATGCTTGGTAAGTCTTGCTTCAGCTTGAGATGTGTTACGGTGTTTCTTGCTAATACGACGAAATAGATCGCTACCAGGCATACAACTACTGGTCCATCGATACCGCTCCTCACTCCTCCGCCAACCCCGTGATACTCAATGCCGGCTACCTTATGAGGACTGCGAAGGTCGATGGTACTACTTTGGCCCTAACTGGTGACCTCAATGCAACAACAACCGTCGAGGTTTTCGGCGGTGCGCCCAACGTCACCAAGTTGACTTTCAACGGCAAGGATGTCGGCTTCACGACGTCCAACGAGGGTGTTATCTCCGCTACTATCGATGTTCCAAAGCTCGACATCGCCGTTCCCAAATTGAACGATCTCGAATGGAAGTACATCGACTCGCTGCCCGAGATCCAAGCCAACTACGACGACAGTGCATGGGTTACTGCCGATCTGCCAAAGACGTACAATTCCCTTAGACCACTTAAGACACCTGTGTCCCTCTACTCCTCCGACTACGGCTTCCACACCGGCACGCTGCTTTTCCGTGGATCCTTCACAGCCACCGGCAACGAAACATCCTTCTATCTCTCCACCCAAGGTGGATCAGCATTCGGCTCCTCCGCCTGGATTGGCGACCACTTCCTCGGCAGCTGGCGCGGCTACGACGCCGCTCTCAGCGGCAACAACACCTTTTCCCTGCCCAACCTGACCGCAGGCAAGAAGTACATCATTACTGTCGTCGTGGACAACCAAGGCCTCGACGAGAACTGGACGATTGGAACTGAAACCATGAAGAATCCACGCGGAATCCTTGACTACAAGCTCTCCAGCCACGCCGCGTCTGACATTACCTGGAAACTGACCGGCAACCTAGGCGGCGAGGACTACATCGACATCTCGCGCGGCCCGCTCAACGAGGGCGGCTTATTCGTCGAGCGCCAGGGCCTGCACCAGCCCGGCGCCCTTGCAGCACCAGGCTGGACAGCGAGCAAAGGCCCTATGAGTGATGGTCTCAGCGCCCCCGGCATTGGTTTCTTCGCGGCTGAATTCGACCTCGACATGCCCGCTGGCTTCGACGTGCCCATGTCGTTTACATTCACTAACGGCACGGGCTCGACGAATGGATCGAGCGTGCCGGCGTATCGCGCGCAGTTATATGTGAACGGGTTCCAGTACGGGAAATACGTCAGTAATGTGGGTCCGCAGACGAATTTCCCTGTGCCGCAGGGGATCTTGAACTACCAGGGTGCGAATTATCTGGGCGTGTCACTCTGGGGGTTGGATAGTGGCGCGACGAAGCTAGAAGGGTTCGAGTTGGGTGTCGACGGCACGCTGTGGAGCGGCCTGGGGGAAGTCAAATACGTTGAAGGACAAACATATGCAGCAAGGAAAGGAGCGTATTAAGTAGTCAAGAGTTTGTATTGATGAACAATCCCATCCTCTACTTCATGTGAAGTATCCAATGTAGCCATCTATCTGTGTTTCATGGATCCTCGCCGCCATCATCTAGATCCATTCAAATCTTTCCACGCACTGAAACCGCCCCCATGTGCACCGCTATCTAGCACTGATAACCGCACTTGTTCTTGCAGTCATCGCCGTTCTTGCGGCACGTATCCGCGCGGCACGACACGTCGCAGCCGTACGGGTTGAGCCAGCACCAGGGAGACTATCCAAACATTGGCAAACTACTTCTGACAAAGACGGAGAGACGGGAATTAACTTACACCGCGGCACTTGTTGTAGAAGTCATCGCACTTCTTGCAGTCATCGCGGGCCTCGACCTTGGGCTCGACAGGAGCGGCCTCCTCCGCCTTGAGAGGACAATCAGCCGGGCAATGCTCGCGGCACTCCTTGATGGCCTGGCACATCTCGCGGCGGCACGAGATGCGGCAGGTGTCCTGGGGAGTCGCGAGAGGAGTGGCTTCGACCATGACCGAGGCCACGGCGGCGAGGAGGAGGAGGGTGGTGAATTTCATGGTGAGAGAAGTGTTTAGATTAGATCGAGAGAGAAGGTTTTGGTAGTTGGAGTTGAGAGAGAGGAGTTGTTGGAAGTTGGAGCGGGTGAGGAGAGAATTGGTGGGGGAAGGGGGGGATACATATACAGATTGGAGGCGGAATATTAGTGGCGAGAGTGGGCCGTAGGAGTGCTTGCTTGGAGCCTGCGGGTAAGAGTAGCGGGGACGATAGGCAGGCATAGCGTTTGTATTGGGTGATAGAATGACGACAGAGTGGTAGACCAGCAAGGGTGAAAGTGGTGGAGAAAGGCGCAGTGTGAGTGAATGATATTGGCTGGTTAGAACTGCACGCGGCCCTACATGGTCGTATCACCCACACTACTAGCCCTATGTCTTCTATCCAGATGCTGTGTGCTCTTAGCTACAGCATTACTGCTGGTTGCCGATCTCGCTCCACCTTGACTGGTACCTGCATTCACTCCGTTTGTCATCTTCTTTTTCGCCGACCTTTTCCTTCTCCTCACCATCTGATATCCGCGTTCTATCTCGAACTCGATGGCTAATCTCACTCTCAGGGCGGTAACAGCTGGCCATACGCTTCGCTCTCCTTTGTGGATCCAGTAGTCAATTCCCTCCTTTGTCGGGTTTTCCAGGAGCTTAAAGAAGTCACTGGGCGATAGTTCGGGCACAATAGTCAGACTTGAGCCGGGCACACGTTCGTCGATGAGGAACCGCCGGATGGATCGGCTTAAGAGGCCCAGCTGATCGAGTTGATGCAACCGATGCTGGATTTCGAGTATCACCAATCGTAGAACAGGCATTGTCCACTTCAACCACCCGAACTGCCTAGGGTGCGGATGATGCGTGTCACTTCGCAGGAATGGAGCTAGATAGGGTCGAGCTTGGCTAACAACCCAGTGGTTCACATTGAAGAGCTCGCCTAACCGATGCAAAGGTGTCTGGCGATCGCGATAATAGGCATGGGTCCAGGGCCCGAAAGTTGCATTTAGAGCTGGGGGCCAGGGCACGATTTCGTCATTGTGGTCTTTCGAGTAGAGCACTACTTGATGATAAAGCGTTGAGGACGCCGTAGCATTCGACGCGAGGGCAGCGGACCAGATGAGCTTTCCGCGCATGTTAGTCAGGTCAGAGTAGCCCAGGAAAATGTGTACATACGACATTGGGGGCAGTCATATAGTTCAACAAGTTCGGTATGCCGCTATCACCACCATTCGGAGTGACGGTGATGTTCAAAGCTCGCTTTGTGCGTTCGTATGCCTGTTCGAAGGTGATATCGCCAATGTTCGATCTGAGCAGCTCTTCAAGGACGTCTACGTCAAGAAAGTGACCCAGCTTCCACCACCGCTTGATGCGTCGAGTGAGTGTTTCGTACCACTTTCCATTTTCATTAGTCCGGTTCGCAAAGGCGTCCAGGTTGATCCCGCCACCCTTTAGGACGTCTAGTAGTTCATCCTCTGGGTGGACACAGACCAATGCTGCAATTATAGCGCCCGTGGCGGTCCCAGAAATGATGCGTGGAAGAAGTCCTCGAAGAAGCAGTGCTTTCACGACACCGAGGTGACAAAGACCAAAGATGGCTCCTCCTTGAAGCACTAATGCTGATCGGCCGAAGCTCCCCCTCATATCGTGTATAACGTCTAGCTTCCTCTGGGCCGTCAGAGTGGTAACGTCCTCGGAGGTAGGTGCATGTGAGAGAAATTCAATGCTGTGCGCGACCTGCGTAACATAATCTTCAATAAGCACCTTGGTGCCGTTGTATGCGCGATTGTATAATTTGGGTGCAATGATATTTCCGAGGTTGCGAACGAGCCCGCTTCGTAAGTAGTCGATCAAGTCGAGGATATCGCCGGTCATTTGAAGCTCATAGAGAGCCTCAAGACGTCGCGAGATGAGGCGATGATCGTAGTGCTTGTCTGCATGCGACTGCCGCCTGTGGAGTGTAAGCAAGAGACTGGTTTGCAGGGAACAGTACTTACCAATAGTCGTGTTCCATGCATTGGTCGAGGGTGAAGGAGACAGCCGCATACTCCTCGTACATGCGTACCTTGGCCAGTTGCTGAAGCAGCAGATCCCTATTGCTCGGGTGAAAAAGCCATAGCCATAGTTGCTGTGGCACGTTAATGCACTGCTCGTAGATACCTCGACCTCTCATCTTAGGGCACTGTGGTGGAATGGAGGAAACGCACTCGCTGAAAGTACGTAAATATCATGTAGATGAACCATGCGACCTCAACTAGGTCCTTTGCGAGCCTGGCCATAATGATGCGGTCTGGACACTGTTTGGCTGCTGATTATGAAACGAGGTGATGTGCTGCATCGTTAGTTGCTGCATGCTCGGGAATGTATGCGTGGTGCTAATCTGGGTGCATTCGCGACCCAGGCTTTCACATGCCAGAACGCGTCGCGAGGTAGCTGCAGCCGGGGACTGTTGTGTGGGGAAGGGACGTGCGAGCTTCAGCCACACGTGACACCAGAAGCCAATCAGATCACAACCTTGGAACACCCCATATTATTCAGCGAGAGACAGAGCATCTTTTAGCCTCATGATATAAAGTCTTGCAGCTACCATCAACTCTCGCACTCCATAAAAATGCCAGGCTCATCTCTATGGCTCCTCCCCCCTCAATCGCACCCTCTCAACTCAAAACTCCCCACCCTTATTGATCGCACCTCATCCCACTTCGGATCCGCCCACCGGTTCCTCCCGCACATCACCCTCACGTCGGAAATCTCCGCCTCGGCACATTCCCCAGACCCCCAAGCCTGGCTCGACGCACTGGAAATCCCACTCAATGACACAATAGCGGTCAAATTCCACCACCTAGCCAGCGAGGATGTCTTTTTTCGAAAACTCTACGTCAAGTGTGAAAAGGGTGAGGGGCTGAGGAAGTTGGCGGCGCTTTCGCGGCGGGAAGTGGAGGGCTTCGAGGAGGAGGTGGCTGCGAAATGGGCGGCGGAAACGTATAATCCGCACTTGAGTCTGCTTTATCACGATAATCTGCCTGTTAATGCGCGTGGACTAGATGAAGTTGAAAAATTGGCTCAGAGTGTTGGAGTCGACGTCACCGGGCAGAGCGACTCGGGTGGCTGGACTGGAGGTAGGTTGGTCTTGGTTCCTACTGATAAGCCTGTCGACCAATGGATCCCGATTGCCGAAAGAAAACTTTGAAATTGGTGAGCGTTGATAATTTGCTAGAGCATTTCACGGCAGAAGAGAGGAGACAAGTGTTCGTTATGTTGATGTTTCATTACTATGGTATCAAACATTTCATCGTCAAAGTGAAGAGAATCGTCTACTCATTGTAGAGACTGTGACACAACTCGTATCACGATACGCTTATTTCATGAAGCCAGCCTTGCCATCACCGTCAGCGTCCTTCTTGGGGTTGAGCTGGTGTAGGTTAGCATTTGATTTACTGCGTGGACATCTGTTTCATACCTTGTCCATCAAGCTAGGCTTGCCGTGGGTGGAGGAGGTGGAGTCGTGGTGACCTGAGCAATGTTAGCATGCAAGTTACTTAATTTGGGTCGGGCAGATGTGTACCCTCACGACCGGTGGAGCCGATTGGGCCATCAGTGCCGTATCCCGAGTTGGGGTGATGGGCTGAAGTACCAGTGGTGTTGTGGCTATGAGATCCAGCGAGGCCTGAGGCAGCACCGGTTCCAGCAATGCCAGCGCCAGCAACGCCAGTGCCGTGGTGCTCGGATCCAGTATGAGAGGTGTTGGCTCCGTCACGGATGTGGCCGAAGCCACCAGCGGTACCGCCACCAATGTTCTTGGGCACACCCTCGAACTCGTCGTAGCGCTCCTCACGGCCGCTGAGAACACCGCCCTTGGTCTTGAACTGGTCCATGGTCATGGCGGGAAGAGCAGTGGTCTCATGGTGTGTAGCAGCGTTGTGGTGAACCTCGTGAATGGGAACAGTGGTGTGAACAACGTTGGGCTGGATAACCTCCTTGTTGACGACAGGCTGGATGGTCTCGTGGATGTGCTGGAAGAGAGTGTTAGTGAGAACAGTGACACATTGCGCCGTGTGAAAACTTACGTGGTGGACGTGCTCGCCGCCAATGGTGGGGGCTACGCTCTGGCTCTGTGTGGTGCCCTCAACGCGCCTCTCGTCCTTGAACTGGGCCTGCTCCTGCACAAGGTTGCGCTTGGTGGAGTCATGGTCACGGTGGTCGAACTCGCGGTGCTGAACGGCACCGAGCTTGGCAGTGTGTGTCTCGGGGAGGATCTCGCGGTCCTGGACGGGCTGGACTGTGCGGTGGTAGTGATCCTGGTGAACCTCCTTGTCTACAGCAGTGTTGACCTCCTCATGCTGGTGAGGCTTGACGGTCTCGTGGACGACAGCAGGGGCAACAGCCTCATGGACTGTGGTGTCGTGGTGACCAGACTTGTGGGTGAAGTCAGTGAGAGCTGCCTTGACCTTGTCCATGTTGAAGTATGTGATTGTTTGTGAGGTTGATGTGATGGTTATTGAAGTAAACTGTGGAGTTGAGAACTTGTTGTTTGTGAGAAGGCGAGTTGATGTGATTGTTAGAATTGCTACTCCGTGAACCCTTTATACAGGCCTGGTGCCTTTACTGAGGGCATGACGACATACTTGACAGCACTAGTCGGCGATTTCTTGTTTGTTGCGCCCACCTACACCACGGGCTCTCACCTGCTAGCCCTGACATCCCGCTGTGCTTGTTCGCTGCAAGCCGGATCACCATTGGCCCGTTGACGGAAGGCGTCGTCTGGCTGGACCGCCCGCACTGCAGTCGCCCGAGGGGCTTGCCCACGGCAAGGCCGGATTTACGTCAGGGAGTCTTGAAGCGGCTACAAGCTACTGTCTACATCCAGGCCGTAGCGGTACGCTTGACGTGGGGTCATTGGGCTACATGCGTAGGGCTAGTGTACTTTGGGCTTTCCTATACCCATGGCACGGGCAAGAATGGATCGATGCAGTCATAGCATCCATTGTAATCCAAAGCAAAACGGGTAATATGGCTGTGCACACAATTCCAGTTCCGCGGGACGTGTATGAAAGAGGTAACAAAGATCGCCACTAGGATCGTGATCAAAGAGAGTCCGTGCATTGCCTGCCCAAATGTGATTCCAAAGGTTGGGGTAAACGCAGAGGAAGGATTGCAAGCATCACTCCAATTTTCTAAAGTGGACTGCCGCATGCCAGCAACACGCCATGCTCTGCTGTTTTCGAGAATATAGCTGCATCTAGAGCGACGCTTTGAAGATCGTGCTCAATCCAGCACGCTAAGGGATCGGCATGGAGCCGCCCGCAGTAGAGATGCACTACCTAGGTAGTCCTTGTCGTCATCCCGTCTCCTGGGCCCCACTTTAACATGCGCTCTTTCGGCCTCCTCGTCACTGTATAGGGACATTTGTCTTTTGTTATGGTAGTGGTGGTGAGCATCCCGAAGCCCTTCACAACCCCCTTACGTCATTTAGCTGCCCCACGTATGCCTTGGACAAGCACAACACATCCCTGCGCCATCAGCCGTAACGCCTGGCTGGAGGTGCATGCTGGAGACAGTCTAGATCAGCCCGTGGGAGCCGCTGTCACCATCAGAATTGTGCCGTTGGTGGATTCAGCTCATGCAGTGCCATGGGGAAGTGCCACAAACCGAGCTTCAGCATGGAACATTGCCCAGTCGTAGAGCATTGTCCTTAGGCGGTTGGATCCTTTGGGCCTTTCTAGATGCTGCTCGGCTGCTAAAATTGCCCCTTACCCTCGCGTTGTCCGTAGCAGCGGCCGAGTGGGAGTTTGTTCAGTGCGTCATAGGGTCCAGCCTTCCGCGATGCGGCATCACGAAACTTTCACAAGTATCTGAGGACCACTCTCTTTCCTAAAGCCCTCCACTCTTTGAACTGACCTGTAAACTTGCTGCCTCTATTTTGTCAACATCAACACACCCTACTGTCTAATGCAGAAATTGAAGGCTGTCTTTCGCAGCTCAAGCAAAAAAAGAGCTGCGCACCCTGACCATCACGACCAACATCACCCCGACGCAACTCCACCTCAATCATCTCGTAGCGATAGACATGCTACCTCTCTTGATGAAAAACGCTCCCGCAAGTCTTCCGAGGCTTCCAAGGCAGGCAATCAACAACATGGTCGCAGTCGGCCGCTGAGCTCAGTCTACGACTCTCGCTTGAGCAACGCATCCGGAGCACAAGTCAGTACTGTCGACTATGCGCAGTCCCAACAGCACCAACGAGTCAACAGCTCAATTGCTAGCGATTACCAAGAGTACCTGCCCGCTCTGACTCCAGTCCACGACTCGCAAGACGAACAGACTACGTTGGGAGGCGACAGGCGACTGATCGTTGGTCAAAGCGATACTCTACACGAGGAAGATGTAGCCGACCGAAACATCGACCGCTATAGAACCTCGCTCGATGTCTCGAAACGAAAGCCCCTTCCAGCAGCACCTGGTATGTACATTGATCGGTCCACCGTACTGCATGAAGCGGTGATAGCCATTTTGACGAAAAACATAGTTAATGGCTTCACAGTACCTGAAGAGGAGGGCAAACGAGTCAACCGACGATACTCCACCACCTCCGGAATCAGCTCGAAATACTCTGCGGCTACTGGAAAATACTCGCTGGGTACTGGGGATCGCACCAAAGGTGGACTCGTAGATAGTATCTCCCCGCATACTGAGTCTACTGCCCACGAGAAAAACCACTGGAAGAAGACGGACTGGCCAGCGAAAAGCGCCCGCGTTGAGCCACAGGTAACTTGGGGTAAAAGAAGACCACAGGGTTCAGAAAGTGAGGATGGACATGCACAATCACCACCAGATAATTTGATGGCCCGCCAGCAGCTGCCGACCGGACAGAACAAAACGCCGCATCATCCGAGAGCTGCTGTGGGCGGACAAGAGGACATTGAGAGGGAAATTGAACAGCTGCTTGATGGAGTTGTTGATCTAAGGAACACAGTTGATGAAGACAAGGATGTCCAGTGGGCACCAGGTACGTTCTGTGGCTGGTAGGAAAGGCTGTTGGTTAACAATGACTGACGCAATACAGCTGTCACACACGAAATTGTAAAACCCCACGAACACGAAATCATCCAACACAAGATCTTCCGCGAGATCCACAACTACGAATACTACTATCGTATACAACCTGTATACGACCTCGAGATTCTCCCGCCGCGACACTGGAAACCCAACCCTAACGGCCAAGGCCTCATCGAGATTTCCGCCGACGAGATACCTGCACAAACTGGCCATAACAGACGTTGGAAGATTGTTCAAGAACACACAGAGCTCCCTGTTGGATCACAACCCATCTGGCGTAAAGAACCGGAGATGATTGAGCACCCCATCACCATCACGGCTGACGGGTTCGAGCGCAAGGAGACGACGATCATTTACCCACCGACGCTGCAAGATATGTCCGAATATGACGGCCCGGTTCAGCCAGTGCACTTCGACCACAAGACTGGAAAGCGATGGCTGGGTGAAATCACAACCATGCATAAGCTCAGAAACGAGCTGGGGCAGGTGTCAGACCCAAATATATCGCTCAAGGAGCTCGACCAAACCTTGCCAGAGGTCCCAGCAGTCTCCAACGTACCGCATCTATCGCAGAGTCTGTCGATGAAGCGCAAGTCGATTAACGGAAACGTGCGTGGAGCAAGCCAGCCTGAAAGCGTGGCTGTTGCCTTGTGATGAGACGCGAGAATGTATTCGACAAACAAGCTCCTGTACACTACTATCATGTCGATAATTGGCAACATGCAATAATGGATAATCATAAACTTGTAAGCATTCTCCATTACCGTGGGGTCGTGGTGGCTCTTCAATTTTTCATTCTTCGGCTGTCTTGAAAGGGCTGTTTGTCGTTGACAAACTCGACGATGACTGAACCACAAAATGTCGTGAAGTGCTCCTGAACTGCGAGCAGTCTCGAGATGAGACGGCGGAATCTGGAAAAGCGCAAGACAGGTATGTGAACGTGATCCAAGCGTCGGTGGAGCGTGGGGTAGGTTTGCACATGCTTTGACAAAGCTTGCAACTCTTTGACGGGAAATACCTGGGCGGCTGATTCTTGAGCGCAGACAGGGGCTTGAAGACGCAATTCAAAGCACGTCATCTGAAAGGCACCGACACCAGGCGCCGGCAAAATTCGTGCCCGCCTGATATAACGAGAAGAGGTGAAGAGGTAGCCTGTATCTATTCAAAGATTTCTGATAGAGCTAGGTAGAGCATCTTAGAGCTGCGAATATATCTAGGCTTCTCTAGAAACTTTGATAAGTTCAGCCCATGCCGAGCATCAGTTAGAAAGCGTCGCTCGTACACAACAATCATGCCTGTGAGGCGACGACACTTTGCAGCGTTGCGCGGCCATGCAAAGGCCTCGACCCAGCAGATAAGCGACTGCATTTTGAGAGCTGAAGATTTACCGAGCTAGGGTTGCTACGCGGTGTAGACAAGCCTGTGGCGGAGAGCGGAGACATGAAGCCAACCCGTCCGCCCAGCACGCCAAGTGCGCTTTTTGCGAACAGGATTCGACTGCAGGGACAGCCATTGGAGAAATCTGGAGGCCAAGAAAGTGACAAGAGATGGGAGCGGTCCTTCGTTCTCTCGAACGGCACAAGGGTTTCGGGGTGTCCGATTGTGCGAGCGGCGAGCGATAGCGGGTCTCTTGTGCGCCTCTTGAATGATGGGTGTTTTCACATGATGGCTTCTATAGACTGTTTTGATATGTCACAAGGAATAGTACCACTGTACAGTGGCTGGGACACAGAGGTGTTGCGGCGAAACAGTACCCCGCGCAAGCTCCAACAAGCGCTACCACGTCCCTCAATCCTTGCAACACCACACAACTAGCAACAATCTATCCCGCCTAGCTCGAGGCACACACCAAAGTCTTGGGTCTTAGACGGTATGCAGTGTCTCGAGTGCTCTTCCAGTAGACAGCCGAGGCAGGGCAAGCATGATAAGCGCCACCGCAAGCAGCTGTGCTTAAGCGCAATTGGCGCTGGATCAAGCACGACGGTTGGATGGAAAAGAACTGCATACGAATGCCGAGCAGACGATCCAGGCTGCCTAGTGCCGCCCCCGAATTTTCGGGGCCAAGGGCACACTTGCGGAGGCTCAAGCCATGGACCGGACGTCCATCCTGGAGCTGACGCGCTAGACACGACCCCGGGACCCGTTTATCTACAACGCCCACGCGCACCTTTTGCCTGTCAAGCTTTCTCGCGTGGCGCGCATCTTTTGTCGTCTCTTGCTGTGTAGTCGTGGTTACTGGCACATGGAATTCGCGGTGCAGTTCTTTGCGCTCCTACTTAAAACTATACTTTGAGCTTGTTGAGCGTTCGACGGTTCACAGCTCTATTTGTCCATCATGGCTTCTTATGAGGCCAAGGGTGCTCGTATTGACGAGGAAAAGACGTTCCATGGCGCTCATCCTCGCCGATCGAGCGTTGTGGAATCGGTGCGAGAGGTTGGCGATAACACGCACAGAAAGCTCAAGGGTCGCCATATTCAACTCATTGGTATCGGTGGAACGATTGGTACTGCGCTTTATGTGCAAATTGGTCGCGGTCTGATGAACGGTGGCCCAGCTTCCCTGTTCATCGCTTTTTCCTTATGGTACGTATCTCTTCTCGACCTGGGCAATCGAGGACTAACAAATCATCACAGGTGCACTGTTATTCTGGCTGTTACATTGAGTGAGACATCCCATTCCCATTGCGACGAATTTCCCAAGCGCCTTCGTTGGACTACCCAAAGCAGCAATTCCATTCTCTAAACGGTCATGTACTAATAGCCCTGAAGGTATCGCCGAAATGGTCACCTATCTTCCCATCTCCTCGCCCTTTATTCGATTTGCTGGACGCTTCGTAGACGATGCCTTTGGCGTAGCTGCCGGATGGAACTTTTTCGTCTTCGAGGCTGCCCTTGTGCCCTTCGAAATCGTGGCCTGTAACGTCATCATCGGCTTCTGGAGTGATGCAGTACCGACCGGTGCTATCATTGCCATCGTCATTGTCCTATATGCGTACGTTTGCTCCAGACAATTGGACGTGTCGCATAAACTAATAAAGCTAGTGTAATCAACATGTTGGCCGTCAAATGGTACGGCGAAACAGAGTTCTGGGCTGCCATTGGAAAAGTGCTACTCATCATCGGTCTCTTGATCTTCACCTTCATTTCCATGCTGGGTGGTAATCCCGCCAAAGACCGCTATGGATTCCGGTACTGGAAAGATCCCGGCTCGTTCACGGAGCTGTACTACGGAGGCCAGCTCGGCCGCTTCTTAGGCTTCCTGCAATGTTTGATCCAAGCTTCCTTCACCATAGCCGGACCAGACTATGTCTCAATGGCAGCCGGTGAAACCGAGAACCCTCGCAAAGTTATGCCTCGCGCGTACAATGCCGTCTTCTATCGTCTCACGACTTTCTTCGTCCTCGGCTCCCTCGCCGTCGGTATCAACGTCCCCTACAACGACCCCGAGCTCCTCGCCGCATTCAAGCTTGGCAAGCCCGGCGCCGCAGCCTCGCCGTATGTCATCGCCATGAACCGTCTCCGCATCGAAGGCCTCCCCCACGTCGTCAACGCCGGCGTCCTAGCTTCCGCCTTCTCCGCGGGTAACTCGTACGTCTACTGCGCATCGCGCTCCCTCTTCGGCCTCGCCCTCGAAGGCAAAGCGCCCAAGTTCCTGACAAAGTGCACCAAGCAAGGCGTGCCCTTCTACTGCGTCGGCGTCGTGCTCCTCATCGCCCTGCTATCCTTCTTGCAGCTTGGAGAAAACTCCGCCGTCGTGCTGAACTGGTTCGTCAGCTTGGTTACCGCGTCCCAGTTGATCAACTTCAGCGTCATGTGCTTTACGTTTTTGCGCTTTTACAAGGCGTGTCAGGTCCAGGGCTTGGACCGCGATATGCTGCCGTACAAGGGCATTCTCCAGCCCTACGCCGCGTGGTACGGCCTGATCACGACGTTCATCATGACCTTTGTAGGCGGATACACGGTGTTTTTGAAGGGGTACTGGGACGTCCCATCGTTCCTGTTCTCATACCTCATGGTTCGTCTATCCCACACATGCCCCCCACATTCAAGATGAAATTCTAACGCAAAACTCTAGGTCTTCCTCTTCCCCGTGCTCTTCTTCGGCTGGAAGATCCTGAAGAAGACCAAGTGGGTCAAGTCTCACGAGGCTGATCTTATCACCGACCTCGCGGAGATTGAGGAGTATCATCGGAATTATGTGGAGGCGCCTGAGACGAACAAGTTCAATCGTATGCTGGACAAGCTGTTCGGGTAGGGGATGGTTAGCTCGTCGGTGATGAGTTTTAGATCTGCACACGGACATTAGAGTACGCTACACGCGTCTGGATAGAGAGCAAATACACAGCCCGTCACGAAGACCAGCAAAATGCACAAACGTACACGAAGCCATGCATTTCCACCAACCTCACAAAACCTCCCAACATGATATATCCGCTTGCACAAAACTCCACCTAACACTGGGTATCGCTATCCGAACTCCAAACACCCCCCCCCACCCCCCATACAACCAAAAAAATCGGGGATTCCGGCCAAGTTACCCACA
>Ga0265780_10006596_pt1 | contig 14363 bp, 19 predicted proteins | sample P1T30metagenome_FD_192432 | JGI IMG/M metagenome (GOLD analysis project Ga0265780, IMG submission 192432) | Plant litter microbial communities from East Loma Ridge, Irvine, California - P1 T30 | ecosystem: Environmental > Terrestrial > Plant litter > Unclassified | place: USA: California... | reverse complement strand
GGTTCAGTCCACACCATGAGTATATCCTGTTGTATCGAATAGCCGCCGTCCATTGATATAGGCGTTTGGACCAATTTTCGAAGTCCCTGATCTTCTGAATAGACCACCAAATTCCATTGGGCATCATTCTTTATAACATTGGCGTATCCTGTCCCTCGATCGAACCAATCCTTGTTTTTCAGCTCCCAGACTTTGCATCGACAGGACGAGGACCCCGTGGAAGCCCACAAAGAATGCACTTTATCAGGGTTTATAGACGGTTTCGTCAAAAGTTTTGACAAAGTGGGGTCACCCTGTTCCCCAGCCTTCTCAAGCTCCATGGACTGGCCTGGTACTGTTTCATCAAAACTCATACTGAATCGGATCGGCTTATTTGTACGTTCCACCCCTGTATCGCCCCGTTCCATGTGGGTTAGATCTTGTTTATTCTCGGCCTTATCTCCCGCAGTGGAAAGTATCACGGAGCTGGCAGTTCGGCGAGAAGCATCGTCGGTCTCATTTTCAGCTTCGTTATCGGACTCCACCTCACGCGGCAATGCTGCAAGTGCAATGTCCTCCATATGGCGTGCGAAGTGTATAAGTATCTTACTTTTCCCAGCATCAGTCGCTTCCAGGCACAAGGGACACGTCACGCTATCCCAGCCGGGACCAAGCTCATGATCCAATTCCAAGTGCTGGCTCCAGAGCTGGCGATCTGCAAATGGCTTCGCACTGAACATACAGCCAGAATAGAGGCATGTATACGGCTGGAGGTCGAGGTAGAGATGCTTCCTGGATGTGTCAGATTTTGTGATGCGCGTAGGAATACAGTAACTTACCGCCAATCACGGTTAGTCGCAGCACGTATATGTCTACCACATGCGTTACACTCGAATTGTGCCCCAGCTCTGGCTTCAGCTGGAAGCGGGGGAATTTGGACCCGTTTGCCTCCGGTAATACTCGTCATGAAAGATATCACTGTCTCCGCATATCGACTTTGGGGTGCAGGGAGAGACGTTCCGAGTCCAGAATCTTGGAACTCAGAATCCGCAAATCGAGACTTATGGCCTAATGCAGCCATCTCTTCTTCTCCAACAGCACGGCCTGTCGGGTTTCTGGCGCTGATCTCGCGCTCTTCTTGCATCCGCTGATATCGATCCCAACTGATCCTGCCCAAGCATTCAGCTAGCTCGATATGTACCTTGGGGAATTTTGCCACGATGAGGTCTTTGTGGTAGTCATGGGCGGCACGTTGTTCGATCTTCAGGAAGCTAGGTTCGTCCGTCGGCTCTGGATCGATTGCCGGGTACTCGAGAGCATTGTTCAGATCAAACAAGCACTGGACGTGTATCTTGACCTCTTCTGCCAGACGCTCCATCCCGCCACTTGTTCTCTCATTACTGGGGCTGTCGCTGTCGCTATCGCTTTCACTAACGCCTTCCTCAGCTTTCTTAAGGAGCCATTTGGTCTGACTGTATATCTGAGCGGTATGGGTATATAACTGCATGGTGGCAGTGTCTTCTGAGTCGGTATGTTTGTACAAATCTGTGAGCTCGTAAGCAAATTTACCATCACTCTCGCAAATCAAATGCGTACCGTTGGAAAGAATTCTACACAGAGGATTTAAGATAGACAAGGTAGTATCTCGCAGACTCTTCGACTTCTCCAATGTGCTATCTAACCCTCCATTCCATGCATTGTGGCCATGAGCCCACAACTTCATTCTTGCAAGACTTCGCCGAAGCTGCTTACAAGCAGAAGAGGGTTCGGCCGATAGCAAGAGATGCGCAATCGAGTCGATGCAAGCTTGGAGAAGTCGGGCTACGATACCAACATCATCCTCAGCCTCGGTGCCGGCACAAGCTTGCCACCGCTCAATATCGTTCTTTTCTTGGAGTCCATTATTGGATGACAGCATCTGGGTCGTTGAATGCACACCTCGGACGCTCGACGAATGCTTCGCTCTGCGCACAGTTGCTACGGTGTGGTCATGCGCACATGTCAGGCTGTCGTTTGAGATACTTCGAAATTTTTCCATACTTGCCCGCCACTTGCGCAAGGTTGCCGCGATGTGCCCAGAATAGCGTCGTGATTTGGGTATTTAGGACTCAGAGAAGAGATATGGCATTGCATTACCTGATATGCGGAATCAAGAAGTGGGAGGCGAGTGGGCTGAGTGCAGGCGTGCGGGGCAGTGCAGAAAGAAGACGAGGCTGAGAAAAGAGGACACGCATACATCAGCCGTCGACTGCCAGCCTGCTGAGCTCGATATTAATCCGCTCCAGCCGTAAACCTGTCGCTATGTCTGGCATAGAAGTGGCGGGACTTGTTTTCGGTATACTCCCGATATTGATTGAGGCCGTAAAATCATATACCGATGTTGCAGATAGCCTTCATACATTTCGGCACTACTCGAAGGAGGTCAAATCCATTTCTCTACAGCTCAAAGTGCAGAATGGTATATTTCTTAACCATTGTAGACTGTTACTTCGCCTAGTGGAGGATGACAAGGGCGCTGAAGACATGCTGGAGGACGGAAGCGACCAACGATGGACAAGCAAAGAACTCAACGACAGACTGAACGTCGTGCTCAGGGATAGCTTAGAGCTCAGTTGCAGTATTATTGAAGAGACCAAGGGCGTGATTGATGAGATCAAGGAGGAGATGAGAAAATTTGACCACCTGAAAGCGCAAAAGAAAATGGTCAGTGCTCCATCTTCTGTCGTCATACCTACCAAAACTAACACGAACTCACTGTGCACAGGATGAATCATTTCGAGCTGCTATGAAACGTTTGCGAGGAGCGGTTCAGATCTCTTTCAACAAGAGCAGATACGAAAAATGTCTGGGGAGCTTACGTGATCGCAACGACGATTTGAGTACCTTACGAAGCCAAATTCGGGCCTTCCAGCATCAACCAACAACCATCGCAGGCACGACTGTGCGGCACAAGGCGTTGCCGGACCGATTCCGATCTATCCAAAGTGCATCCCAGAAGCTCCATGAAGCCCTTTGCAGCGCTTGGTGTTGCGACGACGCAAAACATCGAGGACACTATGCTAAGCTGTGTCTCGATGCCGAGGCGGACGCTGAAGTTCGTCTTGATATCGCTATATCTTGTCACGATACCTTCAGTGATGGGTACAGGAGCCATACAGTCGACCCTCCAATCTGGTTATACGTCCAGTCCATGAGCGTAACTAACGCTCTACCTGATGTCGTAGCTTCGCAAACCATGGATGCTCTCAGGAAAGCGATACCAGTCGAGCTTCTCAGCACTACTTCAGCGAGAAGTCTCAAGAAGAAAGCTACTTCGGATCTTCCACAGGCTTCTGTACGTCCAAAGAAGAAGCGTGTTCAGTTCGTTGACCCATCAGCTGCTGTGGTAACGACACCCATTGCAACAGTGAGCATACCCGACTTCAATCTGTGTCAGACCAAAAGTATCTGCCATTACCTGAAACGGACGCATGGAGCTCGTGACAGCTCTACACCCACAAAATGCCTCGGGTACTTGGAAACACCATGCCACAAGTATAAACACCGATTCTATTTAAGAGATCGAGCTGCGGAGGTCGTGAAAGCCCCAAATCCGCCAGAACAGGCAAGCATTTTCAATGTCTTTGACATCATGCAGCATGAAGCGGACGACGTGCTAGAGCCTGAAGACCAGCTCAAACTAGCACTCAAGACTGCACTCGCAACCTTACAGTACAATGACACACCATGGCTGGCCGAACGTTGGCGCCTAGGCAACATGAGCTTCTTCGGCCACCAGCAAACATTTGACGAAGCCACACTGAAAACATTACACCTTAGCTCACAAATCTCATGGCCGCATCAACCAACAACGGCCACCCAAGTCATGGAAGGAGTCCAGAAGACTGACGACCTAGTCAGTGACGAGATCAAGTATGGCATCAACAACCTCCCGCTCTTCTTCCTCGGTGTTGCACTGCTCGAGATTGCGCACTGGAAGCCGCTTGAGAGTAAAATGATAACACGGGATCAACGAGACCCAGTCTACACTGCGCGACGACTTGCTCAGGGTAGAGCGCCGCTGGGACCAGAGTATCAGAAGATCGCGCAGAAGTGCTTGCAGTGCAATTTTGGATTTGGGACGAAGCTCAACAGTAAGAGCTTGCAGACGGCGGTGTACAATGATGTGGTGTGTGAACTGGAGGGCATGATTGAGAGACTAGCTGTTTGATGCATCCACCTATCTTGGATGATTTGATACCACTACTATGTACCGAACCGCTCAGCCGGCTTTAACAGCACATTGCTGAGTCACGGTAATCTCAGACAACACACCATCTTTAACGAGCGCCTCGATACTCTTCGGAAGCAGGAATTGCATGCCCAACCCAGGCTGTCCGAACCAAGGCGCCACCGGCCCTCCGATCACTACTACAGCCTTCTCAACCTCATAAACGTGGTAGTTGTACGGCACCTGCGACGGATCGTTCATGTCAAAGTCCAAATTCGCTGGCGGGAGCGCTCTTTGACTATACGGACTCCCTGCGCTCGCCACGAAATTGCCCTGCGCACTACCAAAGCGGTCGACTTGCGTGCCAGGCTTCAACGTCATGTGTCCACGTATGGGACTTCCAGCAGTGTTGTTCGCAAAGCCATCCGAGAAGGGGTACAAGAACCAGCCAACTTGGCCAGCGGACGCGTAATTTGTCCACATTGAGATGAATTCTCCGGGACAGAGGCCGCCGAAGCGACTGTAAGTAGTGTTGCCACCCACGAGGGTTGACAAGGGTAGACATGACGGGAGGATGACGGGACCTAGACGGGCATCGCCGCACACGTAGGCTGTGTTGCCCGAGTCGATGGTCCCGGCGCAAAAGTCAATGTCACAGCGATCAGTGTTTTCCAAATCGGTCTGGCAACGTATCGGTAAATGATGAGTTTGGAAAATACATAGGCGCATACATCGAGCTCGTAGCCAGGAGGGAGCGTTGCATTGAATTTTTGTGACGCATAATCCGTTGGGGTGTCTCTTTGGCTTACAGACTTGGTAACGGGGCTGGCGTGCACCTCGTGGAATGCAACTATCGCAGATATAGCAAATGCGAACGGAAATGCAATCATTGTGTGATGGAACTGCGGTTTAAAGAACCGATTGAGGAGTGCGAAAAGATGTAGAAGATCCGGACGTGAGTTGATAGGAATGCCATAGTTCAAAGCCTTGTTCTGGGAACCATTTCATATGCGGTGACGGCACCTCCCGTGTGCATGGATGATTTAGACTTTAGGTATGGCATGTGTTGCCCGGCCTTAGTGTCATGCGGCACGAGATCGACGGCTCCAACATGGGCCTGACGGTGCCACCTCCGTAACATACTCTGTACTTCGTACATCGATGCGTGGTTGCCGATCCGATCTTGTGCACACCGCGCTCGAACTTACCATCCAAGTTCGTTGACATGACGAATGCAGAGTGCCAAGTCGCTTTATTGTGTGTCTTGCAAAAGGAGGAAACATTGCTTTTTGACATCAGCGGCACTAGCTCATGCTGTAGTCGAGTCAAATTCGGTGCTGGTCTGTGCCGTGGATTCGGTCTGTCGTACCTCATCCAGACTGGTAACAGATGTGGTGTCCTTCATGGTAGCCCTTCGCTCCTTTTTCTTGTCCTGCCTCTTCGCACCAACCGGAAACCTCTTCCGCCCATCACATGTCATACAAGCGAGCACCAACACATCTGCCCATGGTTTCTTTCCGCCCTTGCTCAGATTCTCCACACTTTGGGTTGCTGTGCGTCCTGGGATAAGTACTGTGTTGCACCGCTTGCAAAGACTGCGTTTCAGATCCACAGAGAGGCGAAGTTGTGCTTTGCGCGTAACTTGCTGCAAATCAGAACCGAGCTGGAGAGCAAGAGGTGAGTGACCTGACGCGTGTTCACTGCGTGTCTGGACCGAGTTCCGATCCATCTCAGAGTCAAGAATCGTCGAGGACATGATTTTGTTTGAAGTTGTTTGTAACGTCAGGTATGTAGCAGCCTGGTATAGGAAAGTAGTCCGGGCGTGCAAATGTTTGCTCGGTATCCCTTTGGACTTTTGAGGTTTGACTTTGCTCATGGCGTTTGTTTGAGCGTGTGCTGAATTCGCTTGTTCGAAGGTCCAAACAGTACGTTCCTAAGACAGCGGTAGAACAACAGTTTGTTCCGGAACAACAACTCGTTCTACGTCTTGATTTAGACTGTGGGGATGTTCAAAGCGGGCGCACAGACCACGTGATGTTTGTGGACTAGCCCTGCTTGGCAGCTGAAGCTAGCGCGGCTTTTTGCTTCGACATCACCGCCGCGCCCTCACCTCCACCTTCTTTTCTCCACACCCAGCCAGCCACGACTTGTCGCGCTTCACCTTGCAACCGCAGAGTCATCTGCTAATCTCTTTCCTCAGTAGTCTAGAACCTCAACCCCCACTTCCCGCACTTTTGCGCCCGCCCGCGCTCTGTTTAGCTGCCACCTACCGCAGGCTTACGCACGCGCCAATCGCAATACACCTCCATAGCCTCACCCAACCGCACCATCTACTTCACCATGTCTCACGAGGAAGATCTCATCGACTACTCCGATGAGGAGATCCAGCCAATCGAGGCGCCCGCCAACGGCAACGCCGCAGCCGCAAAAGGCGGTCTCGCTGCGCCCGATGCGTCCGGCGAGAAGAAGGGCAGCTACGTCGGCATTCACTCCACCGGTTTCCGCGACTTCTTGCTGAAGGACGCGCTCGTGCGAGCCATCACCGACTGCGGATTCGAGCATCCTTCCGAGGGTTAGTCTAATTATTCCCCTCAGCCTTGCTCCACGTCAAAGCGTCCGTCCATCTGCGCAAGAAGCCACATCTGTTTGCGACCATGGGTATCTATAGAAGGAACTAGTGGCGAGGGAACCTTTTCCTTCCGCTACGTACGGGCACACCAGTATCCTCCACTTGAATGCGCTCGCCCCGGTCCCGTACACAAGGCGCCTAGTCAGCCCTTGCTACTCCACTCCAGTGCTTCTGGAGCATCGGCCAGGGCGATCGCGTGCCCCTCATGGGCAAAAAGAGGTGGTTGTAGTAGGAATGTCGTCGCAGCATGAACGAGTCAGCTCGCTCAATTGAGGATCTCGGTCTCGCAAGATGGACGGACGCACGCTTCGCATTTGACGCTTTGTTTCGACCGCTTAAGATACCCATTCTGACATCATTGTGCCATACAGTCCAGCAAGTTACCATTCCCCAGGCCATCCTCGGAAACGATGTCCTCTGCCAGGCCAAGTCCGGTCTCGGAAAGACTGCCGTCTTCGTCCTCGCCACCCTCCAGCAGATGGACGAGAAGCCAGAGGCCGGCGTTGCCTCCATCCTAGTCATGTGCCACACCCGTGAGTTGGCTTACCAGATCAGGAACGAGTACAACCGATTTGCCAAGTTCTTGCCCGATGTCAAGGTCGGCGTCTTCTACGGCGGAACCCCAGTTGCGAAGGACATCGAGCTCCTCGGTAACAAGGATACCCACCCTCACATCATCGTCGGCACCCCGGGACGTATCAACGCCCTCGTCCGTGACAGGCACCTTCGTCTCGCCAGCTTGAAGCACTTCGTCCTCGATGAGTGCGACAAGATGTTGGACCAGCCCGACATGCGCAACGACGTCCAGGCGATCTTCCGCGCTACCCCCGCCCACAAGCAGGTCATGATGTTCTCAGCTACGCTGTCCAAGGACATCCGCGCCGTCTGCAAGAAGTTCATGCAGAACCCCCTCGAGATCTACGTCGACGACGAGAAGAAGCTGACCCTGCACGGTCTTCAGCAGTTCTACGTCAAGCTTGATGAGCGCGAGAAGAACAGGAAGCTCAACGACCTCCTCGATAACCTCGAGTTCAACCAGGTCATCATCTTCGTTCGCTCGACCCTGCGCTGCACCGAGCTTGACAAGCTGCTCCGCGAGTGCAACTTCCCTAGCACCGCGGTCCACTCCGGTATCGGCCAAGAGGAGCGGTATGTTACTCACACGCACATCTGCCACATAATGCTAATTCAATCACAGTATCAAGCGCTACAAGGAGTTCAAGGAGTTCCAGACTCGTATCTGTGTCTCGACTGATATCTTCGGTCGTGGTATCGATGTCGAGCGTATCAACGTCGCCATCAACTATGACATGCCCGACAAGGCTGACGCTTATCTCCATCGTGTCGGTCGTGCCGGTCGTTTCGGAACCAAGGGTCTGAGTATCTCGTTCGTCAGCAGCCAGGACGACGAGGCTGTCCTCAAGGCCATTGAGGAGCGCTTCGCTGCCGAGATCCCAGAGTTCCCCGAGGGCGGCATCAACTCTGCCAGCTACATGGACAACTAAGGGCATACACTGGTACCCAGGTCATCGATGATGATGTTATCAGGATGGAAAGTTGCCTTTGGGCTTGCGTCTGATTGAAGGACGACATGACCGTTTTGCGACGAAAAGTATGAGCGTGGCGTAAGCGGTTCGATTATTGGAATGGACTTGCACTTTAGCCTGGAAAAGCTATGGATCACGAAATTGACGCTCATCTAACATGACTGTTTTGCTCAAGTTCCCGTGATATGCGTGATTACAAACACTTGTTCTACTGTGCTCACAACGCGCCAGTCAACTGCAATGCCAGCACGCCAGCCAATCCCGCATCTCATCCATAAATAACAAACGCAGCCCCTCATTCCCAAACGCCCCGGCCGCCCGTTGGCAAAAAAGAGAAAGCGCTGACTACCTACTATCCTCCGAGCCGCACCTGCTTACACGCCACGCACAAGAACCAACGGCCGCCCCAACAAACCTAGCACAATGCCTGCCACCAACTCCAGCTGCACGACTTTACCCAGGCTCATCTCGCTTCCGCCGTGTACCTGCATTTCGCACGATGGTGGCGGCACGTTCAGATCTAAGCGATGCCCGGAGCGCCGCGTGGGCGTCCTGTCAGAGCGTGTACAACGGCCAATGCGGAGAAGAATCAGTTTAGCAGTGCTCGGAAGGTGGAGGGCGCGAAGCGGCGTCCGAAGGGGAGTGGGAATGGAGTGAGCGCTTGAATGGATGACAACAGGCTGTCTAGATGCGACCTGTGAGCGAGAAGGGGGATGCTTGCTCTAAGCAGACGTTAGTTGAGAGCAGGTATGCCTATGGGGTTTACCCGGTTGTTGATGTGCGCGCGGGAGGACGTGGTTCCGGTAAGCGGGCGTGAGTTTGGGTTCTTCAGCCCAGCCCTGCGAGGGGCATGTTTACAAGATTTCGGGCCGTCTGTGGTTCGGTGGAAACATGTGTCATGTTGTATTGTGTATATATTTGCACGCGTGTTTTGGGGAAGTAATTGCGACGCGACTGAAGGAGATGGGAATTGATGCTGGGATCGACAGCGGCAATTCACAAGCACTCCCGGGCAGGCCGGTACGCTGCCGACCCGCTGTGGCGCCACATGTCAGGAACAGGAATTGGTCAAGGGCGCAAGTGTGGACCTGGCGTTCAAAGCACGAGGAAGAAGGGCTGCAAGCGGTTAGCAAAGCGTCGGATGCGTGACGATGCGCACGGTTGGCTTGAGCCACAGGCAGTCCTTTAGGATATGAGAGGAAATTCGCAAAGTGCTTTTACGCATCGGTGAGCGAGTCGTCGGTCAGCGCATTGCCCCTTGGCGACGTGGCAAGCTTCGTTGAGGGATTCGGAGAGAGTCAGATGCTAGAGATGTGCAGTGCTACTATTCTGAGCGCGGTGCGCAGGCAGATAATAATGTCCTGCGCCCAATGCGGTTCCAGGACCGGAGGGCGCGGACAAGGTGTTGACGTTCAAGCCTCAAGACGGCATTTCTCATTTCCCATGTCGCGCTTCGTCCGATGTTTAACGACGGCGAGTATAGGCAGGTTAGGTAGATAAGAGATAGCTATGGACATTGGAAGCAATGCGCCCGTCGCCGCGACTTGGGTCTCTGGGCGCCGGCAAAGACGTGGCAGTGCAGCAATGCCATGCGCGTGGTGACATTGAAACTCCCTTGCTGGAGAGCGTGCAGTCGTTCGTAACACGGGCAAATCGCAAGACGTTTCGCAAGCACGTGAACGTTCTGTAGCTGCAAGGAGTGTCGGAGATGAGGACGGTGACTAGCAATGAGCATTCGCTCGGTGGAGAATACATGCATTGGAACCTGAGCGCAAGTCGATAACAATTCAGCCGCCAAGACACACCAGCAACACAGGGAGAAACTAGCATCTGGGTCAGTTTGAGTCTTCAAGCTCGTGTCAGTCGGCAAGGCAGGTGCGAGCTGCTGCCAGGGCAGGAGCATCATGATCAGGCCATTCGAATCTGCAATGTCGATTGGGTGGGTCTGGAGACGACGGCGCGAGATTGAAGAGCGATAGTGTGACTTGCGAAATAATGGAAGGCGCACAAACTGGAGCGCTGAAACACAATTGTGCAAGTCCATGGGCGATGATTGCAAGCGTGGGCGCTGCTTGCGGCGAGGTGAGCAATGTCTTGGCATCATTCCCCACTTCAGCAAGATGATTGTGTGCTGCATCCATGGCAGCAGATCTTCGCTGCGATGCGTCTATTGAGGGCGATTCAATGGAGCAAACGTGGCGACGATAGGAGGGCACGAGGCTGCTTTGTAGAGTGATAGGCTGCTGGCGGTCAGTCTGCGACAGCTCTGCGCCCGGCCATGTTGTGCTCAAAGGTGTAAGAACGGAGACTGCGGCTCGGGTGCGGCAAGCCCCTCGAGCCGTGCAAATTGGTGCCAGTGGTGATTCGCTGGTAATAGTCCCGACGCCCAAGGCTGCTCGCAGCGAGCGCAAAGTCAGATCCCCAACGGCCGGGCGTCCCCAGAGCAGCTCTCGCTCGCGCTCATGTGAGCAGTGTTATCGCAGCGGGGCGGTGCTGGAGGTCGCGACAGGGCTGGAAATTGAGCTGGCCTTATGCCGGACTCCCTCTTGGACAGACCAGCCCCTTTTGGAGGATTTTCAGGCTGCCGTTGGGAACTCGACCAAGGATGTGGATTGACAGGCGTTGCACGGATAGCGCGTTGGACGGGCTTGGCCATGTTGGCGGTGGGTACGCGAACGCGAACGTCATACGCGTAGAAGCTGCAGCGGCGGTTTCTCTAATTGGCCGCTAGTAGTCCTGTTGGGTTTCGCGCTGATGCTGGCGACGGTGCAGGATTCAGGAGAGATGCGGACGGTGACGCGGACGAGCCAGCGCAGCGCAGCGCGGCGTGGTTGAGGGTGCGAATATGCGGCCGTGTAGGCTCTGTGTAGGAAGTACATATGTGCGCCTGCGGATCATGCGCGACAATGCCAGCGCCAGCGCCAGCGCCAGCTCATGTAATGTCCGAGACGCCTCAATCATCATCTCTGCCCTCTGCAAGCGGGTGCCGCGCAAGCTCTCGTGGAGTCGTGGCAGGCTTTCCGAGCAGGATTGCATTTTCTGCTCGGCGCCGACACCCGACGATGCTGCTTTGGGACGCCGTGGCTTGACCGTGGTAAACAACCGCACTGAAGTCGCACGGTACTGTACGCTTCTTTGACAGTGCTGTGTTGCTTGTTGCTTGTTGCTTGTTGCGTGTTGCAGGCGTGTGCAAACTATGCAGCCACCACGCGTGACAGGCAGCGCAGGCGAGACACCAAAAACAAAGGCGATGACGATGGCGAGCACGGCCCCGGAGCGCAGGCGCAGGCGCAGTAATAATAATAATCAGTGATGAATTTGCCCGTCTGCGGTCTGGCAGCGATAAGTGCAGGGCCATTCCCCAAAGCAACCTAGCGGCACATCCATGGAGTGAGCAACGGGATATCAAGCCATCCTGACTGCCAGTGCGCGTCCCCTCTGCTTCTGCCGCCGCTGCGCTTCACACCTCACTGTCAGCTAATTCCACCGCATCTCTCCTCTACCTTTGCATTCCCCCCCTCGCTGGCAGCCGGCGTCCGCTCACTTCGAAAACCCTCTGTTGTGGAACCTGCGCCCAGCTGTGCGCTCCTTCCCGCCTTCACCATTCGTCGCTGTTGCAGTAGGCACGTCCCGGCCTCGCCTCAGCATACCAGCGGTGCTCTTTGCGGCGTCCCTTCTTCCGCCAGACGCCTCTCACTTTTCCCTTTTCCCTTTTCCCTTTTCCCGTTTGCTCCATGTCGCCCGACTGAATCCGCTCTCCGCTCCCTCACGCTCGTTTTCCGCCGCTCGCCGCTCGCCGCGACTAATCGATAATACCCCTCTGGAGCTCGTTGCTGCTGGCCTGTCGCGTCTGCTCGTAGCGCGGCACCACTCGCCAACTTTTTGGCTCGTCATCTTCGCCGCACCCTGCACTCCTCCACCGACAACACACTAAACAGCGCCCGCCATGGCTCCGGCAGTACCCAGGTTGCGAATTTTGTCAGGTGCGTAGTCCGCCGCACCATGTCTCTCTGCGACGCCCATAGCCTTTCTTTATCCACCATCCCTCACCAGCAGCACACCAGAAGCAGCAGCGTCACAGCACCGGCCTCATTCCGGTCCCCAACCGTCGATTTACCTTCAGCAAACGCTGCTCTAGACGAAACAATTGCTGACATGTCACAGTGGGCGGTAACGCCGTCTCTGCCTTTTTATCCTGGCGGTTACAGGCGACCAATGCCTGCGACGTCACCCTTGTCTGGAAGTCGGGTTTCGAGAACGTCGCTCAGTACGGTATCTCGTTCAAGTGAGCAGCACAAACCACAGCATACTTGAAAAATGCTAACCATTACCCAGATCTGCACTTTACGGTAACGAGCGGTTTAAGCCCTATGCTGGCATGTCCCCACCACACCTTCCCACTGCCAACTCTCATTAACACTGTGCAGTTGTCCGCACACCTGAAGATGCCGCACATTCCTCCAAGCAGCCCTTCGACTACGTCCTCCTCTGCGTCAAAGCACTCCCCGACGTATATGATATCGCCAACATCATCGAGTCGGTCGTCTCTCCACAACACACCTGCATCCTTATGAACACGACACATAGCATCGGAGTCGAATCATATCTCGAGCAGCGCTTTCCAACAAACGTTGTATTGTCATTGGTATCAGGAGCAGAGATAGTCCAGCTTGGCGCGAGCGAGTTCGAACACAAAGGAGCGACCGACATCTGGGTCGGCCCTGCAAACAAAAATGCTGCTATTCCAGCACAAATCCAGTCGGACATGGCTGAGGCCCTCGCTATGACATTGAGCTCTGGCCAGGTCGACTGCAAGGTCTCGCCCAACATACGCCAACAGCAGTATGAACGCATGATGGGGTATGTTGCCTGCTTTGATTCTATTCTCCTACCTCATCTAACGTACTGCAGTCCAATTTCCTTCCATCCAGCCAGTATTCTCTTCGAACAGCCAAACCACGCCGAGCTCCTCGAGAAGGTCGGCGTCCGCGCGCTCATCAACGGTGTGCTGGACGAGTTACTTGCGCTTGCCAAAGCGCAGGATTGCATTTTCCCCGCCGACTTTCGGGAAACAACTTTTCAGAAGATGCTGCTGCCACAGGAGAATAACAGCACCATGTGGCTCGACTTCGAGGCAAAGCGTCCCATGGAAATTGAAACTTACCTGGGCTCTCCGTTGAAGCTTGCTCAGGAATTAGGTGTTCCTGTGCCTCGCATCGAGAGTCTCTACGCTATTCTCCATCACGTCAACATTGCCAACCGCAACAAGCCTGCCGCGGCCCCTATGCCAGCTCCTACCAACGGAATGCAGGGGCCGCCACCTCCAAGGCTATCATCAGCTCCGTTGCCACGGGGACCGCCCGGTTCTGGAGGACCCATGATGAACGGTAATGGGCCAATGATGAATGGCAACGGTCCTATGAAGGGTGGTCCACGTCCCGGCAGTCGGGCTCCTTCAATTAATGGAGCTCCCCCTATGCGCCGTGGTCCTCCCCCGGGCCACAATGGATATCCTCCACAGATGAACGGCAGGGGAATGGGCCCACGGAGGCCCTCGTTCGAAGACAGCAACAATCTTGAGGAGTTCTCGCATCTAATGCTCTACGATGACATGTTGGAGGGCGGAGGTCCCGGAGCTGGTCCTTACGAAAGCGCCGGCAACTCGTCCACCAATCTTTCACTCCGCGAACGCGAGCTTATGCTGAGGCAACGCGAACTTCAGCTTCGAGAGCAGGAGCTCAACATGCGCCGCGGCCCAGGTCCCGGCATGGGTCCAGGAATGGGTCCAGGAATGGGACGTGGCCGACCCCAGCCACCTCCTTCAATGGGTGGCTATGATGACGACGATGACGAAGATGACTACTTTGACCCGATGGGTGGCCGTGCCCCAGGGCCACAGATCGATCCTGACAACTTCGATATGATGAGTGTCACATCACGTCGCAACCGTAAAGCACCAAGCGCTAGTTCAATTCGGAAAAACCCTGAAGGCGGCTTT
>Ga0265780_10006595_pt1 | contig 14364 bp, 12 predicted proteins | sample P1T30metagenome_FD_192432 | JGI IMG/M metagenome (GOLD analysis project Ga0265780, IMG submission 192432) | Plant litter microbial communities from East Loma Ridge, Irvine, California - P1 T30 | ecosystem: Environmental > Terrestrial > Plant litter > Unclassified | place: USA: California... | reverse complement strand
GGTCTCCCTGTCCTAGTCCCAAGAGGGACTAGGGGGTACATGGAACGTGCTATCTTCAACTCCGTTCCCTTCCACCAAATACTACCTCATATCTGACAACAGGCATTGCGGTCATCGCGCTATCAAACCTAGGTGAGTTATATACCAGGTCTTCGTACTAGAGATTCACATTCATTTCAAATGAGGTGTTTTTGTCGGCCATTTCTGGGAGAAGAATAGAGTCATCGTTCCTGATAGGTTCCTTGTTGATGTTATAGGCACACTGCAGTACGTAGAATTGGCTCTCGACTTGGATACTCGACTGAGTAACCTGCTTCTAGAAGAGTCTTCGACTTGTCCACGGATATCAGCAAGGCGTATTTTGGACCGTCAGCGACATTCGTTATCATAGGTAAGTTACGATCCGAGAAGCATATATGAAACGTTGAATATCCTCTTACGTTGTGCTTTGATAGCTGGCACCTCCAGATCTACAGCAACGGACGGCCCTGATGACATTGTGTCGCGGTGTGAAAACAGCGCATATGCAGGAAGATTTGAAGGATTGAACTGAAGTTCTATTGTGTATGGCTATCAACATTATATGTGGGAAAACAGAGGTGGCGGGTACTGCGTAGTACAGCAGTGGAGCCATGAAACAGTGCTACGTGGTACAAGGGAGAAGGAGAACCTCCAGAACCGCGACACATTGCGACTCTTGGTCGATCTGATCCTGCGGGGCCACTTAGGGCACAGCAAGTAGATAGTATCAGGCGCCTACTAAGCACATTGATTCCCGTCAATCCCGTCAATGTATATCTCTACTTCAGGCAGCGCAGCGACACTATCAGAAGCCAAGGAGCTTGGGGCAGAGCAGCAGTAAGTTCAAGTTCACGGTTTTTTGGTGCTTGCAGCTGAACATGGTCTTACTAGATATCTTTCAACCCAGCTCAAAGAACGTTCGAAGGATAACTACAGCCTCCGGGCACTGTGTCGACCAAGATTGTTCTACAAGGTACTCCATGGGATAAACGGGTATGGCCATACGTATAAATCGACAATTGGCGAAGGAACAGTGGTGGCAGTGCCGTAAACGTGGCCAAACAAGTTCCAGCGGGTCGACTCATCGATCCTTGTAATGGCCTCAACCTAGTGTCAAGCACCGAACCGGTGACTCTTGGGTCTGAGAATGTCGGTGTTGGTCGCAATCAGCCGTTCGCCATTCTTGATGGCAATAATGTCGTTGTGCAGGGCAACTGTGTCTGTGAGTTATGTCAACACACGAATTGCATGTAAAACACCTACTAATTACGTATTTCATCGTAGTCTCGGGTGGCCCTTATGCACCTGATCGAAATTCAGGCCTCATCGCCGGGCAATTGATATGCGAAGGCGCATCCTCCGGCGGTCCAATAGACTGTTTCAGACCTATTAACAACTTCGCAACGACTTGCGGTAGAGGACCGACGAGTGCTTGTGGTAAGCTGGGCGAAAACTGCAACGACTACTACCAGCTTGTAGCGTCTTGCCGCGTCTAATGCACGGAAGGTTTCAGGTAGAAGCATGTTCATGCCGAGATTGGAAGAAGAGAGCAGGCTATCTGGAATGCTGTGAAAGTTCTGGAGCGGCTATCAAACGTCTCGCAGATTTTACAGCGCTGCACGCTTGCATCAACTGATTCGATTCTCTTGACACTTCTTGACATGCTCTTGTTCAATGAGTCTCACATGCGTTTCTCATGCGGTGATACAATTTCGAACTCTACCTATTGCACGCAACAACTGCGATCATCACTGTGGGCCTTTTTGGGATTCAGTTGCGTCCAAGCCGCCACATCTGCTTGAAACGACTTTTGGTCCATGTCCCTTGCAACCTCCAAAGCAGGCTCTGGATCTGCGCCTCGGTACAACAGTAGCCAGGTCAACTCGCGCGAATCTAGGTCGGGTCTTCCTATGCCTGGTACATAACTGAGTGGTGTCCCCCAAGCGCTAGACATGCCTTTTGTGGAACCAGGCTCTCGATCAGGCGCATTGACATCTAGCTTCACATCGTCCAGCAGATAACGCACAAACTCCAGGCGCTCTGTCTGCTTGGCTCTGTCACTCTGTTGGTTTTCCGTATCTTTGTCGGGATCGTCACAACCGTCGTGGCCGAAGGCAGCCATCCCGACGGCTTTGTGCAGCACGCGCTGGCCTAACGGCGCCCCTTTGGCGCGCAAGATTTGGAAAATCTCTGGATTTGCAACCCATTCTAGGATTGGATCGCAATGGCGAGGAGCTTGCTCGATACCATATCGATCCCATGGTAGATTGCTGGGAAGGACGCTTGCGCCATGATCCAAGCACCAGACGATCATATCGGCATGGCTCGTCATGAACCACATAAAGGGCGGGCCATATCCTCTGAAGTTGATGTCCCAGCCATGGGCAAGTAAGAACTCGAGGGTCGCTTTTGAAGGAGGACTGCCGTGGCCGGCGACATCTGTTGGCTCGAGATGCTTGACACTTCTACCACAGTCGATGAGGGACTTCAAGGTGGTTGTCGAGTTCCCTTCTATTGCTTCCCGGCAAACTCTCCTGTAGAACTGATCGAGGTCTTCATCGGGGGTCGTAGAGATGGCTTGATCCAGTAGCATTGTGCCGTCCGTCTCGATCGAGGTCTTCACGAGAGTCCATCTTTGGCTTTCTGCATCTGCCATCGTAGTGTCTCCGGTGACTCAGATATTGTAGGAGGGGTCCGTAGTCCACCTTATGAGGTGCGATGGTGGGAGCGTGGTCGAGTTGTAGTCGGCGCCTAAGTGGATGACACATGTGATTTTCATCAACCCTGCTTTATTTCAGAAAATCGCGTCACAAACGCGCATCTAGCTAGGTAACAGCCTGCGTGCCGAAATCAGCAAATCCGAGCACATCGCTCAAGGCAGCCTAACTAGTAATCATGGCTACTTACGAAGTAGATACACCAAGCTTGGCTGCCTGAATCACGCCCAACCACCGGCTGCAGCGCCTGGCGCTCCCCGCCCTGCTGACTTACCCGGTCAACGTCCAGTCAGCGTCTTCACGAGCGCCGCTTCTACACACTGTAGAATATTAGGTCTCAACCTTTTTTCTCTGCTGTGATTCGTTGCGGCTATACTACCTAGGTATTGGAAGGATATGTAAGCCCAGGGCACCTTGCATGGTCACGTAGATTATCCACCAGCCAATCAGCCCACCACTTCATGTATATAAATCTACGTCACAGACCTCTCGGGGATCAAGACAGAACACACATACACTTACACAACACAATACACCTTACATTATATACCAGCCGCCTTTTTGCTTACAGGACACGATGAGAAAACCTCGGAGTCTGTGTCTTTCACTGAAACACCAGAACGCACGACCTGCGTTGCGCCTCTCCGCAAATCAGGAATATGCAGGAAAGGAGGAGATGAAGGTGGAGTGCTTGCGGGGCGGTGCGTTGCAGACGTCTTGCATGTATTAGAAAAGAAAAGTTATGGAGAAGCTACAGCTATGGAAGGTTGCATCGGGTATCTACTGAATATGTTGACGGATCGAAGAAGAAGAACGGGATGGGGGACCTCGGAAGCAGTAGCGATTGTCAAATGGCTTGTCAGAACATAGCATCATCAAGATTCACTTTTCGACACCGATCCCAAGGCGCCAATTCCATGCATGGCTGGGTGCAATTCTTCTGGGGACCACATACACACATCTCCGAAACTCAAGCCATGATATACAACGTAGAGATGGCAGATAGATTTTACCCAGCAGCTGCGCGACGAAGTCAGCGAAGACAAATATAGCCTGCATCCGAGCGAGACGCAACCACTCACGCGCAACGTGCTCGAGGTCGTTGTGCAGCAACCACTCATGCGTTCCAACAGCCTTATGGAGATGCATTCAACCCCATTTCGTGCCACAGACATAGCAAACACCATCTCGCCTGCCAAAGCCAGAAAAGCGCTCGGAGCAGCTATCGAGAGCACCAGCGTCGCGAGCAGGAAGTACGAGAAAGCGCGTGTCGAGCGGACCGAGACAGGTGCGGCGGACACAGAAAATTTCGAGGAGCTCTAAGCAGAGCAAAATGAGCAAGAGAGCGAACGGCTCGATGTGCAGAAGCAGGAGGAAGAGGCGAGGGAGATGACTGAGACGGTTGGGGATCCGCAGGGTGCGATAGACAAGGAAACATTAGGAAAAGAAGGAGAAAGAGAGAGTTCTGGACGCGCGGGATCATGTATAGGCGCTTAGTCGCAGCTGGCCCGGTATGGGAACGACGGATGGGATAATACATCTTGGATTTCTGAGATGCCTTACTGGCGTGATCAAAGCTGGTTTTGAATGTGTGAAAGAAATGAATTGCACCTTGGAGAAATGATCTCGTTAAAAACACATTGGTATGATCTATCTCAGCACGAAGCCGACTAAGCGACCGCTGAAAGTGATTCGCAAGTACTTGGAGAGAAGATAACTTTGAACAGGACGTAAGTCCAAATTAAACTAGAATGCAGGCACATGCCCAAGTGAACTTCGATTAGCGTCACACACCCACAGCCCAACTCAAAGATTCCAATTCCCAATATCCCAGTCTGGCCGTATCTCTCATATCGCAGCCCGTGGTATCCAGACCCATGCTCTCCACTAACTGAGCCGCAAGCCATTCCGCCACGTCCTTGCCAGATTTCCCGCTCGCATCAAACGACGTCCCTACGCTTATTCTAGAGGGTATGTCTCTACAGATGCCAATGCCCATGCCGTAGTTTGACTCATCGCCTGAATAAGACGTTGAGCTTGTATGGCTTCCAGAAATTTGCATGCTGCTGTGTCGTGGGCCGACTCGTGGCGGGCGTCGTACGGCTCCGCGTGGATTGTACCACGGCGTTCCGCTCCTCTTGGTTGAATTTTCGTGGGCTTGTTTGCGCTTACTGGTAGAGAGATCATCAAAACCACCGTCGTCGTCATCGTTATCGTCATAATCATTTCCCTCGTCGCTATCGTCTTCGAACTCACATTCATCACCACCCTCACTATCCCAAGTTGTTTCAGCGTAGTAGAACATAGCATTCGGTACATCTGACCTTCTCGGCCCCCGGAACATCTCGGGGTCGGGAAACATCATCGGATGGGCAAAGGCCGTCAGATGAGGGAACATCATGGGGTGAAGGTGTGGGAACATTATTGGCCCAAGAAACATCATCGGGTTGAGTCCCGGCATGCTTGTGAAGCGGTCTTCCAAGTCCTCTCCGTGGCCGTAGTACCAGTCCTCCTCGTCGTCTCCACTCGAATCTTCGCTGCTGTCCGTGGTCCAAGCTGCCTCATCGTCACTATCCATATCTGTAGCCGCGTCGCAGACACTGCCAGCATAGCTAGATAGATCATCAACCGTTCGGCATAGTCTTCTTGTGTGTCTACCCGTGTCACCGCCACGCAAGAGTTGCGCGCGAAGCTTTCCCAGATCATTGACTATCCGTGCGGTGTCGTTCTTGAGCGTGGCCATGTGTGCCGTGTCTGCTTTGATGTCGCATGACAGCCCTGTGGCGACCATCTGCACAGCAAGCTACAGTGTCGATTTGTGCGCCTCTAGACTTGACTTGTACTTGTTCAAGTCGGTCTTGCCTCCTCCAAATGTCCAGTAGCCTCGCCTGCCTAGTCGGGACTTAGTGTGCTTCTTGAGGGTCGTGTGGATGTCGCCAACGACGCCATCGCAGTTTGTGAGGATCTCAGAGATTTGCCTATGGAAGTTTACGGCTAGCATGCGCGTCGGTTTGGCGGTGTCTTTTTTCAGGGTCTCTGTTACGAGTTACAACGAGTGTAGCTCTCGGGCGATTGCAGCGAGATCGCCAGGCGCGTTTCGCATTTACTCGATCAGGCTGTGTATCGAGTACGCTGCCTTTGATATCGTGGCTACTAGTGCGACGCATGAGGCTGTGATGGATAGCGGGTCCATATTATAGTTGCTTTTTCAGGAGTGGGATGTAGTTGATGTCACGACCAAAGGAAAGGTGGAAGGAGACTGAAAGAAAAGTGAACGGTGCAAATTGAGATGCAGGCTGAACTTTACGAAATCGCATGATTGCAACGCCACCAACCATGTATGAGGTGGCAGAAGGCCGACCGATCAGTATCTTCTTCAGCCTTGCGATGCACTCAGCCTCGTAAGATGCTACTCGCGAAAGCATCTCTATGATCGCAAGTAGAACTACGTGGTAGATTTCAAGGTCTGAACAACTCGACCGGAGACAGGCGTATTGGCAAGCATCTGAAGACCTCTGGTAGGCGTTAGCAGGCAAGTTATCCAGGAAATTGCTTTGTGTCTGCGTACCAGCTCTTACGATTTGCCTGGGGATTCCATCAAGAGGCTGATCTCAAATTGTCGCCGCACGTTGAAGGTGCATGCGACTACACTCGGTCTAGATCATGACCATCCTGCATTTGCGGTGCGGCTGAAACCTCAGCTCGGCGTTGTCGCATTGAAGAACACGACATTGCCCCAGAAGAACAACACCAACTCCATCACTTCAATTCTAGCATCCAGACCTGCTCTTGACACCTCTCAGTGAACCCAGCCACCCCGCGCGCACGCCAGTCAAATGCGAATACTTGATGAAAAGCGCAAGGCTGACGCAGTCCCAAGCTTTGACAGCCTCGAATCGGACAAGCGAAAGCCGGGGCCGCTGAACTACTCCGTCCCCAAACTGCTTCTGAAGTCGGGAGGTCGTCAAATTCGCCTCGTGGAGATCTTGCCGGACGACGATGGCACGCCCATTCGTTGTGAGATGACGGTTGCCGATTTGCCAGCTGAGGACCCTGAGGCAGACGTCCTCCCACCAAATTACATCCATTGCGACCACTGGGTCGTCGAAAAACCCGAAGAAGAACTTGGGAGTCAGTTCCATCGTCACGTTCGAGCGCTACAAGACGCGATGCTGGTTAAGGAGCGGAAGCGTGAAAAGCTCAGTCGCAAGTTCAACAACGTCATGGTCAATTACCTCGAGAAGCCGCCGATCAAAAGAGGTGATGTCTTTTTCCCAGTAATGGATCTGATAAAGACGGTAACTCAGGACGACATTGCCACCATCATGCGCGACCAGGAGGTCAACGACGGCTTCAAGATGAACCTCGGTATGCTGGATGATAACGGCAACGTAAAGTCCAATTGGGATGGACCTGTGGCTCAAGTGTCCCTCGACTCTTTCCCGGCGTTTTATCGCAACCATGTCGAAGATGCGGACAAGAACTCACCGGTCAATGCCCCCAACAATTACCTCGCCATGTCCTACGCGTGGGGAGCCCCAAATGAGCCGAAGAAGCACATCTTCATCAACGGCCATCGGCACGAAGTAACCGGGAACCTACATGCTGGATTGACTCAATTTCGCAAAATGGAATACTTCCGTCAAGGAAGGAAGATATGGATTGACGCAATATGCATAAATCAGAGCGAAGCGAAAGCGAACAAGAATGAGAAGAAAGCGCAGCTTAAACTTATGGGTAGCATTTATCGCAATGCAGGCAACATCATCGTCTGGCTCGGAAACGAAGACCCGTACAGCGAGAAGGCCATTGAGTCGCTCCAAAGCGCCAGCCTCCTGTACAGAACCGAGTATATCGAGGCCTTTGACAACGCGGATCCTTACCTTGCTACAGCACACAGAGAGGTCGCTTACTTCCACATGAAGGCCAGTATGCTCAAATGGAGCAGTCTTCATCGAATTGGTCCGTGTGGTTGTATTGACGCAGATGTTGCGATGTACAAGTTCTTCGACAGACCGTATTGGCGCCGGTTGTGGATCATCCAGGAGCTCGCCAACGGACGCCCTGGCATGCCAGTTGTATGCGGCTCGAGGGTGACGCAGTGGCGATATATTCGCGACGGCGCGTTCCTGTATACTGCGCTCATGGATCTGCTGCAAGAATCGACGTCTGCGAGTCTGGCGTCGCTGGGTGCTGGGCCTATGACGAAGGAACACTCCATTCCGCACGTCGCGGGTATCGCGCAGCTCGAAATTGCGGGACATCGCAAAACATTACCGGAAGTCGACGTGACCTTTCTACCAATCAAAAGCAATCTGCCGCCCGCACACGGCCCTTTGAAAGGCTCACCTTTCAAGCAAGCCCTCATGCTTGCATCTCGCGCGGATGTATTCAATGCCAAAGATCGCGTCTACGGCATGCTGGAGATACCAAGTCTGCCGAAGCTAGACATCACGGTAGACTACGACAAGTCCGTCGGCACCGTGTATCGCGAATTTGCGCAAGCAGCAATTGAAAAGGGACGTTCGCTCGATATTCTCTTTCTTGTCGACGGCGGTGGCCTCTCTCAGACAGACACGAATGGCAACCCGATTCCAGCGGAGAGCATGCCGAGCTGGGTCCCGGACTTTGGTGCCAAGCCAAATCGGCGACCCGGTGTGATTGAAGGAGAGTGGTACGCGAGCGGTGACAAGCGGGGCTTTGAGTGGAGGCATTACCCAGCGGTTCAAGGAGACACGCTGACTTGCTGGGGTTTCGTGGTGGAGAGGGTGTCTGGCGTTGGGGCGATCAATCCGAAGGATATAGAGAAGAACCATATCCGTCCGCAACCTAGATTTCAGACTGGGGTTGTGCAGCCTAGGCCGGGAAGTGTGATTCATTGCTATCCGAATGGAGATCCGGAACAGGATAGGATGGATGCGAAGATAGAGAGCATGATTGATCCGCCCGATTTTGTGGACCCGACTCAGCTGTATGGGGGGAGGGAAAACAGGTTCCCGGATAATGATCAAGATCCGATATTCTATTGGGTCTTCTGCGGTGGTACGACGCTGAGTGGTGGGAAGGCGCCTCCAGAATTCGGATGCCTCACGCGCTCAATGCCTGGTATGTGCAAGTTCCCATTCGGTCATACAGCAGCTTAAATATACTCACCGACGTAGTCTCTGAGCCTCCACCCTCCCACCCCCACCACCGAAACTGGCACTTCGTCAACGCCAACGCCTCCCTCCTCATCCGCAACCGTCCCCTTTCATCCTGGTTCGCACCAGAACCCAGTCGCCCGCCCGCTGATACCAGCAAAGTCGCCGCAGTCATGCAGTCGATGCAAGCTCGCACATTCATGCGACGCCCTATCGTAACGGCCTCAGGGCTGCTGGGCCTCGCACCTGTGATCGCGCAACCAGGCGACTGCCTTCTGATCTTGATTGGCCACGGCGTGCCGGTGCTGGCGAGACCTTGGGTACTGGGCCATGAGCCGGGTGGAAGGGAGGTTGTGGTGTGGAAGATGCTTGGCGAGTGCTTTGTAGATGGAATGATGGAGGAGGAGATGATGAAGAGGGATATCTGGAGTTATCGCAAGGAGTTGGAGCCGTTGCATTTCATATAGCGTGCTTTATCATCCATGACTGTTCAGGCGATATTTAATGATTTGATGTTTGTCGGTCGTGTCGAGATTGACCTCATGTTGATGTGAAGCCGGCATGTGACGCGCGGATATGTGGACTAGCGCCAAGCCCTTTTCGCGCGCTCTAATTGGCGCGCCTTGGACATTTTCTGAATCTCACTCACGCCCGCAACACTGAGCCTTCCACGCTTCACACCAGCACACACGACACGACACACGCAAACACCCCAAAACCAAACCACACATATTCGTCATGCCCATCTCCAAGAAAGACCGCGTACGCCACTCACTCACCCCACAGAATCTGTCCCAGGAGCTGACATTTTGCAGATCGCGCGTGAGCACAAGAAAGCCGATAAGGAAGGCACCCGCGCGCCCGTCAAGGCCAACGGCCTGCCCGTCAAAGCCCCCAAGCCCACTTCCATAGTACGCAAACCCACAAAAGCGTGGAATAGAACGTGCTGATATAAGCGTGTTTGCAGTGCCAGAACTGCCGCCGCGAGATCATCAACACGAACAAACAGCAGCTCATCGACCACGCCACGAGTCACGATGCCAAGACGTGGCCCAAGGAGAAGTGCTGGCCGAACGACTTCTAAGGAAATGGTGAATAAGGTGGGGAGGGAGGGCTGTGAAGAGTGAGGAGGGCAGGACAGCAGAGGCAGATTTTCACGAATATGATACCCAATGATGATGACGGCTGTGCAGAAGCAGTGCGCGAACGAGTGCTTTTGTTCATCTGGTTGAGACCATGTGCTGTTTGGTGTGCGGAAAGAGTAGAGAGGCTTTTCTCGCCATGAGGCTGGCAAGGTGTGCTTGCCGCACAGTCTCTGGAGGCGAAGACTAGGTGTCTCTTCCAGCATGAGCTTCTTTCTTCTCAGCAGTTTGCATCACGCCACGCCGTTCCCAACGCTAATTCTCTATCATTTGGGCAGCTGGGTACAAACGCAGCTCACGGGTATGAATTATGGGAGCATAGCTGAGCGGGGCAAGTCACATTCCGGCAGTGATATCCTGGATGATTACGCAGAAGTGACTGTATTGGAGTCAACTTCATGGATTGCCTCACTGATTCTGGCAGCTCATATGCACGACCATCCGTGTCGTTGTACAATCTACATACCTTGAGACAGAAATGTCATATTGTGACAATATCAATCGGAGCATCTGTCAACTGACGGCCGCGCAGATTTATGTGTCGAGAAAAGAGTTTCCAGCGCTCAAAAGAGGAGCACGCGAAACAATTGTTGCATTGCATTGCCCTATTACTCTTTAGTAAGTAGGCTGAGTAGATTCTGCCGCCGAGCTCACAACAAGGCTGACACAGTACTTCATAATTGCGGCCTCCCTCAGTTTAGCGGAGGACTCATTCCAACGCTGCGCCTACATGGGTGCAGTGCATGCATGGAAAGAAGACACTCAGTGCAAGCACTATACAGAGAAGATCACGGTCAATGTCGAGCAAAGAAAATCACGGTCAATGTCAAGCAGAGAAGATCACGGCCAATACTGACCTACGACCGACTCGAATTCACATGGCGAATATCCTGAGCATCCGCCGCATTTTTCACATTAGCAATCAACACATCACAGCAGCACTAAAACGAGCGTCCAAATGTAAAACCAAAGTAAAGTCTATTCTTGCGCGGATTACATTACACCGTACTCTGACCCATAAAAAAGTTGAAAGAGAGGCGCCGAAGCACCTACGAAGTCGCCGGACACGAAGCTCGGGGTACGACAGTGAAAGAGTAAAAGATTGCCTGCGGGATACCGTTCTGCTGTCCCCTGGGCACCGCCAGTTGCACGAGATTATTCTCGATATCATTCGTGGAGGAGAAGTTGTTGAGAGTGAACGAGCCAGTTTTAGCAGTGCAATCCAGCGTCTGGTCCGCCTTGATGGAGCAAACCACGGGTGGGTATGTTGTTGGCTGTAGGTCGGCCCTGAAAGATTCGACTGAGCGGATATTGGTTCGCTGCGTGTTGGCCGTTTGCAAAGTAACGACATTTCCGTTGTCTAGGGAGAGACGACCGGCACTGTTAAGCTTGAAGAGTGAAGTGAGAATGCGGTTCGCTCCAGTGCCAGCTCCGACTTGGAAGTTGACTTGGCCGGCGAAAATGCCGGCATAACGTCCGCTCGTACGGAAACCGGGAGTTGTGAGTTTCAGGCAGAAGAGCGCACCGGGTGCCAGGGCCGGGCTTGAGGGTGTAGGGGTGGGTGTGGGAGTGGCAATGGGAGTCGGGGTGACTGCTGCTGGGGATGAAGGCACAACAGGTGGTGTGACGACGGCACTTGGAGATGGCGAGGGAGTGGGAGTAGCGGCAGGCGACGAGGGTACGACTGGTGGGGTGACGACAGCACTCGAGGATGCTGCCGGCGTTGGGGTCATAATTTCACTCGGAGACGCGCTTGGGGTGGGAACCTCAACAACTACGCTGGAAGACGGTGTTGGTGTCGGTACATCGACTACGCTGGAAGACGGTGTAGGAGCCGGCTCAACAACGCTGGAAGATGGCGAAGGAGTGGGTTCCTCGACGACACTGGAAGATGACGAAGGAGTGATCTCAACGACGCTGGAAGATGGCGAAGGAGTGATCTCAACGACGCTGGAAGATGGTGTTGGTGTTGGTTCCTCGACTACACTGGAAGATGGCGAAGGAGTGGGAACCTCGACAACACTGGAAGATGCCACGGGAGTAGCTGAAGGCGACTGCGCCGGCGCCTGGCTCAAGCGACCAGTCCACACATAGTCCACCACAACACCCTCATTGAGCACGTTCTTAAGATAGCACGAGCCATACACGAACGAAACATCAACGCAAGAGTCCTCAGCGGCACATGCATCCATGCACGTCTCGAAAGTAGTGGAACCAAGAGACTTGAAATCACCACCAGCGTGATCGATGCCGCATTCAATAGTGAAGACTTTGCCGCTCATGGACGTGTAGGACTTGCCGTTGTCGGCGTTGCCCTGGCAGGTCAAGGGTGTTGGGCCGGCGGGAGATGGGCTTGCTGAGGGCTGTGCGGGAGTTGGGCTTGGTACTGGTGCGGGTTGGACGTTGAGCTGCTGGGCGGTCCAAACGGATCCGGCGTCCACGAGGGTGGAGACAGTCTGCTTCAGGTAACATGCGCCGTTGACGTAGCTGATGGAACCATATGTTAGCTTTGAGGAGAGTAAAGGTCGACAAGAATGGTGAGACTTACGAGACATCAATGCATTGTGCGTTCGCAGCACAGGCATCGATACAGCCCTCGAAGGTTGAAGTCGAAGTGGACGCCAGGTCGCCGCCAAAGTACTCCCGGCCACAGATGATCTTGAAGTCTTTACCACCCGCGGTGTATGTAGCTCCATCGCTCTTGTTGTCGACACAGCTCAAGGAGTTGTCCGTGGGAATGACGTTCCGCTTGGCAGACCAGACGCCAACGTTAGACACAGCAGGCGTGACCTTGTTCTTCAAGTAACAAGCCCCATTGACGTAGGCGAGCGTGACGCAAGCCGAGTTGGGTTCGGCGTCGCATGCAGCGAGACATTCCCCGAAGGATGCTGTCCCCACGTACTTCAGATCACCACCGGCGTAGTCCTGGTCGCAGACAACGTCAAAATCCCCGTATGAGAAGGTGGCGCCTGTTTCTTTTCCGGCACAGGTAGGCTCGGTATCTTGGCGAGGGACACGCTGTGGCAGCGATGCACCGAGGACTGCCGTCGAGATGGATGAGACTAGGAGGGTGGAGTACAACATCGTGGAAAATCGAGATAGAGGATTGATGACTCAGAAGAAGAGGCAAGAGGCTACACAAGAGCGAGTGTGTTGATCAACTTGAGGTTTCCCAGCATCGAGGAAGCCATGTACTTTTGTACCTCACGGCAGGGCATCTTGATGTCAAGGTCTGGACACTGCTCCAAGCCACGACGTCCAGCATCTTCATCATTCAGCTGAGACAACTGAACATTTCGAGCGCCACGATATCGTTCCTGAAGATCCAGATCGCCTTTTTAGTGTTTGAAGGCCCAAATGGTAGTCGCGCGTTGCTCCAGATCTGTGCATGGGCCGCCAAAAGTGGAAATTAAGATCGGAACTAGATGTGAGGCTGAAGAGCTAGCACAAGGCTGCGGCGATCCCGCGAAAGAACAAGCCTCACGCCAGCCCTCGGAGCTGCTTCCGTCAAAGGCTTTATCGGGACGTCGCTTGTTCCCGCTGGTCCAGCCTCGTGGTCTGAAGGCCATGCGACGATCAATAGGGAAAAGCACACGTCGGAAAAAGACACTTGACACGCTTCGAGATGCATAAGCGAGTTGCAAGAAGCGAAGCAATACCAATCCATGTGCAAAGCTGAGAATTGACTTGAACAGGCTCAACAAGCAGTGTTTAAGTTTGCACTTCTCCGCGATCGAGCGCGCAGACCGTGACACATGTACAACCACCCCGGCGAAAGCTAGAATCAATCCCATCGCCAGCAAAAGTACCCGTAACAACTCCCCCACAATCGCGCAGTAAAATGGGTCACCTTCGGGACCCGTCTGACTTGAGTGAACAGATCGGGTGCAGACAACAACGGCGTGAAGTAAGCCTTAGCAGATTTGGCATGAGCTTTCGGTGCAGAAGCAGAGCTAGTCAAACACGTAAAAGAACTTCTTGCCGCTATCTTTCCAGCGCTAGAAGAAGCGACGGAGTTGCTAGTCGAGTAGTCGCCCAGACTTGTAGATGGGGAAAGCGACGCTGGGTCTGTCGCAGACGACACTTCACTCACCTTGCAGCGCGAGACCGTCTGATTCCAGCATCTTGACATGTTCTGCTAAAACGCTCATCTCACTGTTGACTGTCTCGCAATATGTGCTAGGCTCCAGGAGCTTTGAACGAGAGCATAGGAAGATGTGACGATCTGCTCGCATGCTTTTGCGACACAGCCCTTATAATGAAAACACCCATATATTTGACGCGTTCCCTCTAACCGCCCTCTTAGATACACTGCTCCACGCGACATCGACGCAGCACTGGGCC
>Ga0265780_10006593_pt1 | contig 14366 bp, 15 predicted proteins | sample P1T30metagenome_FD_192432 | JGI IMG/M metagenome (GOLD analysis project Ga0265780, IMG submission 192432) | Plant litter microbial communities from East Loma Ridge, Irvine, California - P1 T30 | ecosystem: Environmental > Terrestrial > Plant litter > Unclassified | place: USA: California... | reverse complement strand
CCGGAGTGTGGTGAACTTATTATTATAGGGACTTTTGGCGCGGTGGGCGCCGTGATATGAAAAATGTCCATCAGGGTTTGGTTTTTGTTAGCCTAACAAAGGTAACAAATTAGGCCATTATAAACTTTAGTCGTTATAGCCGGCAACTTTATATTCGCCGTTTACACTTGAAACACTGATAACAATACGTTCTTTTTTACCCTCAAATTCAACATCTACCGCCACCACGGTATACGCAACCGGTATGCAATGATCCAGTATCTCATTCCTTTCAGACAGCACACTGCCTTTCATTTGAGGCACTTTGCGCTTACCCTTGTTTGATATAACGCTTTTATAAAAATCAAGCACCTCCTGTTTTGTTAGAAATATCTCATCCCCATCATTTACAAAAGGGAGCGCCGTAAGGGTCATAATTTTTTCGACGTTTTCGCCGGCAGTAAGCAGCGCTGTCCACTCAACAGCCACGGCAACAGCTTTTTGGCTGTGCGTATCAACCTTAACCGTGTTGTTTTGAGCCCAAAGGCCGTTAAAGGAAAATAAGGCTACGAAAAATAAAATGTACTTCATATTGCTTAGTTTTTGATTGGCTTATCGGTTTCGGGTGCAACCTCTTCATACTGAAGGTCAAGGTATTCCAGGGCCACCACGGGTAACTGCATTTTTACCTTTTCGGGATTTTTTTCTTTTAAGGCGGCTGCTATCAGTTCGTCTTCGGCGGCGTAATATAAGAATGCATCAACCATATCGGGCGCAATGCCCAGGTAATTAATAATCTGGTCGTTACTGTATATGCCCTGTATGCCCTCAATATTTTTTAGCAGTTGCTCTGTTTTGAGTTCGCGGCGCAGCTGTTTGCGCTTTTCTGAACCATTAAATACAGCATCTATGCCAATAGCAACACCGCCACCCTGGTACTCCATGGTGTTGGCCTTAATCTTCGCCCCGGTATTTACAGCCCTTTCAGCAGGAGTATATACCGCGAGCCTGCCCGGCTGGTCGTTTATTTTAATACTATCCGAAACGATAACTTCTTCAATCTCTTCTGCTTTTGGGGTAACCACCAGTATCCAGGGCATGTTTTTAAACCAGTCATCGCCCACATAAAATTGCTTTTCTTCTACTTTAGTGCTATACACCACAAGCTTATCGCCATTTTTTGCAGCAATGGTAAACTCGCCACGGGCATCGGTCTTTACCTCTGTACCGGTGTTTTTATTGATAACAAACAGGCCGGGGGCGGGCACATCGGGGGCCATTACACGGCCTTTAAGGCTGGTGCGGGTTTGCCCTGACATGCAAAGCGTAAACAACATTATTACAAACAAAAACCTGGTTTTCATGATTTGGGCAGTTTAGTATATTATTTTGGCTCAGCCGGTATTGTTTCTTCCTGCTGCATCTTAAGGTAGTTTACGGCAAGAACGCCGAGCAGCAGGCGGGCCTGATCGTTATTATTACTTGTAATGGCATGGGCAAGTTCAGTATCTTCAGCGGCATAATATGCAAAGGCCTCCGTTTTTTCGGCGGGGATGTGCAGGATTTCTACAATATCTTCTTTGCTGTATACTTTGCCTATGCCCTCTATAATACCCAACAGCCTCTCGGTTTCGAGCTGGCTGCGGAGCACTTTTCTTTTTTTACCGTTAAACAGGGGATCCAGCTGAACTGCCAGCCCACCGCCGAGCTCGCCCATATCCCTGATTTTTGTTTCGGCGCCAATATCGGCACGGCGTTCGGCTACGGTTTTAACGGCCACGCCCTGCACGGGCTGAATTATGGCCACCGTATCGGTAACAATAACCTCTTCAATCTCTGACGCTTTTGGCACTACGGCCAGCACCCAGGGCATATTTTTAAACGATTCATCGCTAACGTAAAACTTACGCTCTTCGGTAGTTTTGCTGTATACGGCCAGCTTGTCGCCATTTTTAGCCGCGATGCTGAATTTGCCTTTGGCATCGGTCTCTGCCTCTGCCCCTGTGGCCGTGTTTATGATATAAGCACCGGTAAGGGGCGCATCGGCGGCAGTTACAATGCCTTTAAGGGTATTGCGGGTTTGCCCTGACATGCCCAGGGTAACCAGTAACAGTATGTATAATAGCTTAGTCTTCATGGGCAGGTTGTTGAGGCTGCTGTGCCGGGGTTTCGGCAGGGCCGGCTTCTTCCTGTTGTAAAGTTAAGTATCTTTGGGCAAGTACGTACAGCTCCAGCTTTATACGTTCGTTATTTTTTTCTTTCATTACCTGCATCAGTACAGGGTCTTCTACAATATAAAACAAAAAAGCCTGCACTTTATCCGAAGGTATCCCCAGCACGCTTACTATTTGCTCTTCGTTATAAATATCGGTAATACCCTCCATGGCCATTTGCCTGCGCTCTGTAGCCAGCTCTTTTTTGAGCATTTTTGTGCGCCCGGTTATGGCATTTATAATAGGATCTAACGGAAACGAAATGCCCCCACCTAAAAAAAACAGCAGTGACGGCTTAAACTCGCCGGCGGTTTTAAGGCGGCGTTCGGCCACGGTGTAGCGCTTTTGGTTTTCGGGCAGGCCAAAGGCAGCGGGGCTAAGCCCTTGGGTAACTACCACCTCTTCAATTTCATAGCTCTGTGGGTCTACCGCCAGCTCATAGGGTGGGTTTTTAAACGCATTGGCATCGATATAAAACTCGCGTACCACGGTTTTTTCGCTGTATACTGTAAGCCTGTCGCCATTGCGGGCAGGTATTTTAAAAAGGCCTTTATTGTTGGTCTTAACCTCTGTGCCTGTATTTTTATTGATGACAAAAATACCCGGCGCATTAGCATCGGCAACGGTAACACGGCCCTGCAGCGTGTCGCGCTGCTGTGCCGCGGCATGCAGGCAAAACAAAAGCATTAACAAGGCTGTAAGCTTAGTCTTCATCGGTTGGTGCGTTTTGGGCTGGTGTTTGGTTTACAGCAGTAGGTTCCTGTTGCAAAAGAAGGTATTTATTTGCTACAACAGCAAGTTCGAGCCTTATGCGTTCGTCACTTTCTGAAAGCATGCTGTTAAGCGCTGCATCTTCGGCGGCAAAGTATAAAAAGCCATCGGCCTTATCGGCAGGTATGGCCAGCAGGGTTGTAAGTTCAGTACGGGTGTACACTGCGTTTATTTTCTCGAGCACTAGGGCACGGCGTTCGGTTGCAAGCTCTTTTTTGAGCATTTTTGTGCGGCCGGTTATGGCATTGATAAAGGGGTCAACCGGCATAGAGCCGGCCAGCAGCCCCAGGGCATATACCCATAACGGCCTGTCTCCCGCAGCCGTATACAGCCTTCGCTCTGCTACTGTATTTTGTTTTTGGCCTTTAGGCACAATGCCTAGCGACTGGGCGGTAATGGTATGGTCTACAAATACCTCTTCCACCTCATAGCCCTGCGGTTCTACCTCTAAGACGTAAGGCTGGTTTTTAAACGCATTGGCATCAATATAAAACTCACGCACCACGGTTTTATCGCTGTACGCAATAATCCTGTCGCCATTTTTAGCGGCAATTTTAAACAGCCCTTTAGCATCGGTCTTTACCTCTGCACCCGTGTTTTTGTTGATGACGAAGATACCCGGTGCACTTGCCTCTGCCACGCTAATATGCCCGTGCAACGTGTCGCGCTGCTGTGCCGTGGCATGCAGGCAAAACACAAGCATTAGCAAGGCTATGAGCTTAGTCTTCATTTGTTATTACATTTTGGGCAGGCACCTTGATTTCGGCAGTAGGTTCCTGTGGCAAAAGAAGGTATTTATTTGCTACAACAGCAAGCTCAAGCTTTATGCGTTCGTCACTTTCTGAAAGAATACTAGTAAGCGTTGCATCTTCAGCGGCAAAGTATAAAAAGCCATTTGCTTTTTCGGGAGGTATGCCCAGCCGGGTAAGTTCATCCGGGGTATACACACCGCTTATTTTTTTGAATACTACCCCACCCCGCTCTCCGGCCATTTCCTTTTTAAGCATTTTAGTGCGGCCCGTTATAGCATTAATAAAAGGGTCTAATGAAAACGAGACACCTAACGGTGGAATTATATGCAAATTGAAGTCTATAGCTGTTTTAAGGCGGCGCTCGGCCACGGTATAGCGTTTTTGGTTTTTAGGCAGACCAAAAGCTTCCGGCGCGAGTATTTCGCCTACCACCACCTCCTCTATTTCATAGCCCTGCGGTTCTACCTCTAAGGCGTAAGGCTGGTTTTTAAACGCATTGGCATCAATATAAAACTCACGCACCACGGTTTTATCGCTGTACGCAATAATCCTGTCGCCATTTTTAGCGGCAATTTTAAACACCCCTTTAGCATCAGTCTTTACCTCTGCACCCGTGTTTTTGTTAATGACGAAGATGCCCGGCGCGCTTGCCTCTGCCACGCTGATATGCCCGTGCAGCGTGTCGCGCTGCTGTGCCGTGGCATGCAGGCAAAACATGAGCAATATGGCAATAAACTTAGTCTTCACTTACTGGCGTGGGTTGTGTGGCGGGTGTTTCGGCCTCTTTTTTAAGTGCTAAAAACGGTGTTGCCAGGTCTATCATCAAGAGGTCTACCCGGGCATCATTGCCCGATTTAACCGCCTCTATAATGCGTGGGTCTTCTATTACATAAAACAAAAAGGCCGGTACCTGGTCTATCGGGATTTTATATTTTGATGCAATTTCATCTTCGTTAAGAATACCGTTAAGCGCCTCCATGGCCAGCTCCTTTTTTTCGGTAGCCAGCTCGCGCTCCAGCATTTTTTTGCGCCCGCTGAGCAGGTTGAGCAATATATCGATCGGGCCGCTATTCGCAGCCGCCAGCCTTCGCTCGGCTACGGTCAGGCGCTTTTGGTTTTCGGGCACCAGCCCCAGGCTCTCGCTGGTTACCGTGGGGCGGTTTACCACTACCTCTTCTATCTGCTCTGCCTTAACCTCTACAGCCAATACATAGGGCATGTTTACAAATGATGCCTGCCCCAGCAAAAACTCGCGCACGTTTATCTTATTGCTGTATACCACCAGCCTGTCGCCCGGCTTTGCGGCAATGCTAAACGTGCCCTGCGCATCGCTTTTAACCTCTGTGCCGGTTTGCTTGTTGATTACAAAAACATCTGCCACTGCGGCATCATCTACCATAACTTTGCCCAACAGGGTTTGGCGTTCCTGTGCCGTTGCAGAAAGCGTAAAAAGCAATAGTATGTATAGCAGCTGTTTCATTCTTGTTCAAGGATTTCTAAATACTTTAATGATAATTCGGCCAGGAGCAGTTTAGCAGCACCGGGCTCGTTAGCATTGAGCGCCACGGCGATACGCTCATCATCCACGGCATAAAAATAAAAGGCCTTTGCATACTCGGCCGGGATGCTGAAATCGCGCACCAGCTGCGCCTCGGTATACAGGCGCTGCAAGGCAAAGAGGTGCATCTCTTTAATAGCATATTTGGTTTTTAGCTTTTCTAAAAACAGCCTGCCCTTTAAAAAGTTGACCACCCCGCTAAGCCCGGTTGTATTGCCCTGGTAAGCCATTACCCTTTTTTGCTCGGGCGAATTGCGCTTTTGCCCCTTTGGCACCAGCCCAAGGCCTTCTGAGGTTACGGTTTGCTCTATAACCACCTCTTCTATATTAAAGCCCCTGAGCTCTACCGCCATTATATAGGGCGGGTTTATAAACGAATCTGCGCTGATGTAAAACTCCCTTGGATCTATAACATCGCTATACACCACCAGGGTTTGCCCCGGCTTTACGCCTATGCTAAAGTTGCCATCGGCATCGGTCTTAACCTCTGTGCCCAGCTTTTTGTTTATTACATACACATTACCCATACCCACGGTATCTGTAGTAATGCGGCCGCTAAGCATGGGCAAATCCTGCGCATGTGCGGTAAAAGCAAGCAGTAAAAGCCACAGCACCAGTCTATTCATCTTCTGCGAGGATTTTAATGTATTTCTGTGCTAAAGCAGACAGCAAAAATTTTGCCATATCCTGGTTCTTATCGTCCATTGCCTTGACAAAATGTTTGTTCTCTACGGCATAGTATACAAAGCCCTTTACATAATCTGCCGGAACTTTTAGCTTTGCCACAATATCATCCTCTGTATAAAGATAGCCAATTTTTTGCATCAAATCCTCCTTTTTGGCAATCTCGGCAGCGTTTCTTAGCATGGCTGTGCGGCCGCTAAACAGGTTAATAACCGGGTCTAGCCCCATTGGGTTCATGCGCCAGGACGATGCCGTGGCCACCCTGCGCCCGGCCGGGGTGTATTGCTTTTGGCCGGCGGGCACCAGCCCCAGCGACTCTTCGTTGATATAACTGTAATCTATAATGAGCAGCTCTGGTATAAGGTAGCTGCTGCCATCGAGCGCTACAAAAAACAGGTCGGGGCTAAAGCTCTCCTCTGTTACCAGTACCGGTTTTGTACCCAGCTTTTCTGCAGAGAACACCAGGGTATCGCTTACTTTAGCATCGATGGTAAAGTAGCCGCCACGCGTGGTTTTTACAGTGGCATCGGATGTTTTGTTGATAACATAGATGCCCGAAAGGTCTTCGGCAGTTGCTATAACTTTTCCGTTAAGGGTTGTGCGGTTTTGCGCAAAAAGGCTTGTAGCAGCAAGGCAAAGCAGCAGGGCAAGGTGTTTTTTAAAAAGCATAATAAGGTGGTTGTGGCTGTAAAAAAAGGGCTTGGTATCCTGATGCTGGTTTGCCTGCCGAGCACAAAAAGATGTACCTTTACCTTTTCTTACAATTAGTTAAACGGATGAAAAAATTAATTATTGCAAGCACCAGTACTTTGCACGGCGGCGGCTACCTGGAGTATTTGTTACCCACACTAAAAGAGCACTTTGCCGGATGCCAGGAGCTTGTTTTTATACCCTATGCCCGCCCCGGAGGCATTAGCCATGAGGAATATACTGCACGGGCGGCGGCATTTTTTACAAAGTTAGGCATTGCGGTAAAAGGCCTGCACGAATTTGACGACCCCGCGGCGGCGTTAACCAATGCTGAAGCCCTGTTTACCGGGGGTGGCAATACTTTTTTGCTGGTAAGCCAGCTGTACAAAACCGGCGCCATGGCCCCGCTGGCCGATGCCATTGCTAACGGAACGCCCTACCTGGGCAGCAGCGCCGGCAGCAACATTTGCGGCCTGACCATGCAAACCACTAACGATATGCCCATTGTATACCCACCCAGCTTTAAAACGCTGGGCGCTATACCGTTTAACCTGAACCCGCACTACCTTGACCCACAGCCGGGCAGCACCCACATGGGCGAAACGCGCGAAACCAGGATTAAAGAGTTTCACGCCTTTAATACGCTACCCGTACTGGGCCTGCGCGAAGGCAGCTGGCTGGAGGTGCACGGAAAAACCGTGACCCTTAAGGGCGATCTGCCTGCAAGGCTGTTCCGTCAGGGAAAGGAGCCCGAGGAGCTGGAAACGGGGGCTGACCTGAGCGGGCTAAAATAAATTAGAAGTCAGGTGTTGTTTAAAAATTGATACCGAAAATTGAAAAGTCAGGCGGCAAATGAGAAAGGGAAGACTTTTTTGAAAATCGGTAATTTTTCACTTTTGGATTTGATTTTTTTATTAGCCGTTTTTTACGATATATCGTAAAAAACGAAAATTCCTGAATACGGGTTTGACCCCGGAGAAATAATTTTAGCCGCTGCGTTTTGATATAAATTTGCCACAAAGGAATTTTTAAGCTTTACCGGCACCTGAATTTTAAAGTGATTCTGAAGTCCGAAAGTGAAAAATTAAGCACTTTTTGAAACAAAAATGTAAGAAAATTAGCCTTTTTTATCTCATAGAAATATCGGTATTTTATGTTTCGGGATGTAAATAAAAATCCCCAGCCTTGGCCGGGGATTTCCACTTGGTTAAGTTTGGGTTAAAAACTTAAAATGCTGTACTGATACTTAGCGTAAGGCCCGTACTCTCTGGCACAAACCGACATACACCGCCCACACATACAAGCCCACCACGCTGACGGCCAAAGTTTGCCGCAATACGGGTTGCTCCTATACGGTATGCTCCGCCCACGTTGTAGTAGTGTATCTGTTTTGTTTTGTCATCGTTACCGTAATTGTATATATCCCAGACATATAGGGAATACTTGTCGTTAAGGTTAAGCTCTATGGTACCGCCTACCCAGTTCTTTTTATCGGCATCGGCCCACATGTGCTCTCCTTCAAACCTGATCGATTTGTTCTCCGCAAAGTTATAGGTAGCCTCACCGGTAATGATATTGGTATTCACCTTGTCGCCACCCTCCTGCCATTCTTTATTATAGTACTGACGGATGTAGTAAAAGGCTGTATGCCAGGTTTCTGACAACTGTTTACGTATTTCGACATTGTAATCTGAGAAGTATTTTTCGCCCACGCCAAATACATTTGTACTGTACTCGGCCGGGTTAAGGCGGTATTCACCGGGCAGGTTATACCAGCTTGAAGCGTTGAATGCCAGCTTAGTACCATATTTGCCGCCTATTGCGGTTTCTTTAGCAAAGTCATAATACACGTCTATTTGCCCGCCGGTTTCGCCGGCCTTCATAATCAGGTTGCCCAAATAGTCTACTTTGGTTTGTGCCTGGTATACATAAATGTTTGCTAAGTTACTGTGGTGCTGCTTAGTAAGTGCCGGTGTAAAGTTAAGTACCTTATCGTTAAAGTTAAGGCTTGACGATGTGGCGTCTACATAAGTTGGCTCCCTTTCGCTCAAAAATTTGAAGTTCTCCGTACGACGCACAGTGGCATCTATACCAAGGCCTTCTTTGCTGTAGCCCGCATTAAGCAATATGGCATTACCCGGCTTTACAAAGCTGTTAGTCAGCTTGTTCTGTGTGTTAAGCACACCGTCTTTAGACTTATAGCTGTACTCTCCTGAGGCGTAAAACGCCCCATGAATAAAGTTTAGCCTGCCACTTACGGCGTTAGTTAGCGCATCAAAAGTATCTATAGCTTCGGGTAATTTTTGGTAACGGCCCACATAACTGGCGCCAAAGGTTAAATCGCTCTCTTCAAACTTAAACAGCGTACTAAGGTTAAAATCACTGTCAAAGCCATAGATATCGCCATCAGACACATTAAAACCACTGCGCTGGCGGCCGTAAAGCGCTGTTAGCCTTACGTTATCGCTGGGGCGGAAGATAATGCGCCCACCCCTCAGGGCGGTGTTGATGCCCAGCGCACGGTCTTCCCAGGCGCGCAGCAGCATGCCGCTGCCAAACTGTTCATAAAGGTAACCGGCGGTAAATTCAAACTTTTCGGTTTTATAGCTGGCATACCACGTACCCACATTAGTACCCTTAAAACCAGGATTATAGTTAAGCAGGGCATTGGGCTCATAAGCCTCTACCTGTACCCCTGCGGTAAAACCGCCCAGCTGGTAGTTAACCAGCAGGTAGTTGTTAGAGCGTATGGGTTTGCCGTTTATGGGTGTATCTGCCTGATTTACACCAGTACCCTTATCATTAATATACCATGCCGAGTTGCTCTCAAAGCCCCCGTAAACACGGCCATAATCTTTTTTTTCCTGCAGGCTGTCAGTATCCTGTGCAAATGCCGGGGCAAAGCCCAGGGGCAACAGCCAAATAAATAGTTTTTTCATCAGTAGTTTACAGCGTCTTCAGTTTATTATACAGCTCTGTTTCAGCACCCTGGCTGTAGCCGTTATGTATATAAACCACTTTTTTATTTTTAACCACGATAGTGTAAGGCACGTTAGCTATACCCAAAGCCCTTTTAAGGTCCTGATTGCTATCCAGCAACACTGTATACGGCCATTTTTTACCGTTAAGCAGTGGCTTAACGCGTTTTTGCGTACGGCTGTCGTCTATACTTATGGCAACAACCTCCATGTTAAGCTCTTTGCTCCAGGCTTCGTAGTGCTCATTAATGGCGTCAAGTTCCTGTATACAAGGCACACACCATGTGGCCCAGAACGAGAATACATACAGCTTGTTTTCTTCGGTGAAATCGGTTTTTACATTAAACGATTTATTGTTTTCGGATTTAAGCGATACGGCAGGCATTTCTTTTTGCGCATTTGCCACTGCCGAAACAAATAAAAACAGCATTAGAAGCTTTTTCATTTTAAGTTTTTTTTAAGTAAATATTCTTGCACGGCAATATTAAAAAAATTTTAAAATACTCCGGCTATAATTGTGCAAAATAATAATCCTATGGAATTGGTAGAATTATAAAAATCACGGTTTTAGCTCCAAAAACGCATTTTTAAATCCCTTTTCCTGAGAATATTTTACTAATAAATTTTTTATGCAATATTTTGTACCAAAACTTTTTACATAACAATTTTTTTACATAATTTTCGGCCACTATTGATAAAAAAAACATAACTAACGTTAAAACTTGATTACATGAAAAAATTATTACTAAGCGCATTTTTTGCCTTTGCCGGAATAACGGCCCAGGCACAACTTGCAGACGGAAGTGTTGCACCAGATTTTACTGCAACAGACATTAACGGTGTATCACACACTCTATCAGAATATCTTGCTGCAGGTAAAACTGTAATCATAGATATTTCTGCAACCTGGTGTGGCCCATGCTGGAACTATCACCACACAGGTGCGCTGGAGGATGTGTACTATGCCTATGGCGAAGGAGGCTCTGACGAAATTGTGGTACTGTTTATAGAAGGTGACTCGCGTACATCTGTACAGTCTATTTACGGCACTAACCCTCCGGGTGACTATGGCACTACGCAAGGCGACTGGACGGTAGGTTCTCCTTACCCAATTATCGACGACACAAACGGCAGCATATCAGATGCTTATCAGCTTAATTACTTCCCTACAGTGTACAGGATTTGTCCTGACGGTTTCACAAAAGAGCTTACTCAGCCTTCAAGAACAGCAATTAAAAACAGTGTAAACAGCGGTTGTGGCACAACACTTACAGGAGTTACAAACAACGCGCTTGCAACTACATCTGACGTGAGGGTTTGCGACGCTACAGGTGTGGCAAAAGCTACCATTAAAAACTATGGTACAAATCCTATTACTGCTTCTACAATTGAAATTAAACAAGGTAATACAGTAATAGGCACTCAAACCACTACCACCTCAATTGCAGCTTTTGGCACCAAAACTGTTATTTTTGACGCAGTAGAATTTAACCCGGACCTTGATTACACGGTACAAATTTCTTCAATAAACGGTGGTACCCCTTCTAACCCGGCTCTTGGAACTGCGGGTTTTGATGTAATAAATGCACAAACAGGCGCTAATAATGTTTTTATTAACGTAAAAACAGATAATTACCCTGGCGAAATGTCTTGGGCTATTAAAAACAGTGAAGGTACTGTAGTAACTTCTGGCGGCCCGTATGCAGCAGGTCCAGGCGCTGCAGGAGCTGGTGGCCCTGATGCTAACACTACTAAAGTACATTATGCAATACTACCCGGCGATGGCACTGAGTGTTATACTGTAGAGCTTTATGATGGCTATGGTGATGGATGGTCTTTTGGAAGCACGGCACACGGTATTGAAATCACTAACCCCAACGGTGATGTACTTTACAACCAGGCTACTGCTAATTTTGGCACCTCTTCAGTTACAGGTTCTGCATTCAAAACTAATGGCACTTTAGCTAACGAAGTTGTAGCTGCAAGAACTTTTGCAATGTATCCTAACCCAACTACAGGAATCCTTAACATAAGCTCGGTTGAAGCTGTAAATATCTCTATTGTTGACCTTACAGGCAAAGTAGTTTATACTGCAACCAATGTTAACGATGGCGACAACCTAAACCTTGGTTCACTGCAAAAAGGCATGTATATTGCCCAGATTAAAGGCGAAACCACTCAAAAAACTGAAAAAGTTATTCTTAAATAAGCTTTGTACTTATAAGCATAACTATATTTTTATAAATGCTACCGGACGCGGCATAACTGCTTCCGGTAGCCTTTTTAATTAACGCATAACTCTGAATTTTTTATATTACACTACTACTATCATGAAAAAATTAATTTTATTTGCCGCTTTTGCTTTTTCTTATTTCGCACAGGCACAAGGCATTGCTTTTACAACTGTAAATGCCAATGGCGAAGAAGTTGCTATTGCAGACAACCAGGTGTTTAACTACTCAACACTTGCCGAGAGCACTGCAAAAATGCTTATCCACGTAAAAAACAACTCTACCGAATCTTTCAGGTTTAAAGTAAGGGTAGACGATATTACCGGAAACCCGGAAACCGGCACCAATATGAACCTGCAGTTTTGCTTTTCTCAACTTTGTTATTTCTCTGTAATTGAAGGTAACAAATACCCTAATAACCCAGTAGTTCTTGCTCCAGGCGCTAGCAACGACCCTACTGACCACTTTTGGAATGCCTATGCCGGCGTAGACGGAGCCCCTGTAAGCTACTCATTTACGTTTTTAGAAGTAGATGCAAGCGGTAATACTACACAAGAGCTTATCAGTTTTACATACAATTATCAGCCTACTGCTTCTGTTTCTGATTTTACATCACTTAAAAACATGGGCGTAACACTTAGCAGCACTGTGGTAAAAAACCAACTTGATGTTACTGCCGATGATAATGTTACCATGGAATTGTACAACATAAACGGCCAGATTGTAAAAACGGCTGCTATAGCACAAGGTACACAGGCTGTAGACCTTTCATCTTTAAGTGCTGCGGTATATATTGCATCATTTACAACCCAGGACAACCGTACATCTAAAATAAGGATAGTTAAAAATTAATCTATACACACTATTTTACAGCCTTTTAAAGTTTTAAAGACTACTGTAAATACCCTATCAAATGAAAAAGTTTTTTACATTATTATTTATTGCTGTTTTGGCAGTAACCGGGTGCGAAAGTGATTACACCGTACTGCAATCTGCAAACGGTGTTATCCTTACAGCAAACAGATCGGCCAGGGCCATTGGTGAAACCATTACTTTTACAGCAAAAGATAATAATAATACTGACCTGACAGCCGAGTCAGAATTTTACGTTAACGGTGCCCTTATAAGTGGTAACTCGTTTTCCACACAAGAGATAGGCGACTATACTGTTACTGCAAAATACCTTGGCCAAAGCAGCTCATCGCTTGTTGTAAGGTTTCATGATGGTAGCGAAACCACCTTTACAAAAAGGCTTTTGGTGGAAGATTATACCGGTACATGGTGTGGCTACTGCCCGCGCGTAGCATGGGCTATAGAGCAGTTACACACCCTTACCGAAGACTTTGTACCCGTAGCCATACACAGGCCAAGCAGCAACCAGAGCAGCTCTGTGTATGACCCATATAATTTTGACACTACTGAGTTGGAAGACATTATAAACATTCCGGGCTACCCTAAAGGCATGCTAAACAGAATGACACAATGGACTTTTCCTGAGCCCGATAACCTGGCACAGGCTGTAGGCTTTACGCAGGGCGCTAATCCGGGTCTTGGCCTGGCACTTACACCGGTTGTTAACAACGGAAACATTACACTTGACGTTAATGTAAAGTTTAGCAGCAACTTTAGCAACCTTAAGCTTGTAGTGTATGTACTCGAAAACGGCTTGTTGTATGAGCAGCACAACTATACTAATTACTACAACGGTGTTGATGTTATTGAAGATTACCACCATAACCACGTACTGCGCCAGCTGCTTACACCGCTTTTAGGCGAAAGCATAGCAGCTACAGAAACTACGGTGGGCAATACTTTTACAAAAACCTTTAATGTTGCTGCATCGGCTAATATAGCCAATACTGCTAATATTGAATTTGTAGCCTTTGTTGTAGATGCACAAGGCCATGCCATTAACGTGCGCAAAGCCGCATCGGGCGATGTTCAGGAATTTGAAGAAGAGTAAAACTTTTTTAAACATAAAAAAAAGCTCCCGCCACAAACGGGAGCTTTTTTTTATTTCCCCTGGCTGGAGCGAGGGCAAATAATACCCGCTGAAGTACGAACAAATCATACAGCTTCAGGCAGGGCAATAAAAAAAGCCTCAAACTTTCGTTTAAGGCTTTTGAGCGGAAGACGAGGCTCGAACTCGCGACAACCAGCTTGGAAGGCTGGAGCTCTACCAACTGAGCTACTTCCGCTTATGTGGGTGCAAATATAAGTATTTTTTTTAGGGCTGTGCAAGCTTTTTTTTAAAAAAAGTTAACCCAATAAAAATCTCCATTTTTAAAATATTTATTACTAATTTGTTAGCCTTACAATTAGCCCTATGTACACCATTAAAACTATCTCAGCCACAGAGACTTTTGCCGTGCGTCACCCCGTTTTGCGTCCGGGCAAACCCATAGAAACCTGTATTTTTGATGGCGACACGCTGCCGACTACCGTACATTTTGGCATTTTTGAAGACGATAAAATTTTAGGTGTTGCCTCTTTATTTGAAGAACACCACG
>Ga0265780_10006592_pt1 | contig 14366 bp, 9 predicted proteins | sample P1T30metagenome_FD_192432 | JGI IMG/M metagenome (GOLD analysis project Ga0265780, IMG submission 192432) | Plant litter microbial communities from East Loma Ridge, Irvine, California - P1 T30 | ecosystem: Environmental > Terrestrial > Plant litter > Unclassified | place: USA: California... | reverse complement strand
TCAACAGAGGAGTGTGTTTTGCACGACAGTGAACGCCGCCCCGGTTCCGGCCGGCCCAGCCTTCTATCCGCGGATCATGCCCCGGCCCACGACGACCGCAGCGTCCTGAGCCAGCTTGATGGCCGCGGTGCGCCCGCTCGCACCGCACCTCTACGCACGGCGCCGGTACGCCACGACCGCCAGCGCGGCCTGCGCGCCGCCGTGTTCGGCATTGCCTTCGCGGGAATCGCGACCCTGGCCTGGCTGGCGTTCGGCAGCATCGAGCAGCAGCCGCCCGAGACCCGGATGGCCGCCGCATCCATGCCTGCGCCGGCAGCACGCGCGGCTGCGCCGGTCGAGGCGCCAGTGGCCGCGGCGCAGATCCAGGAAGAGCCGGCGGCGCCCGGCGCCGGCGCAAAGGACCTGAACGACGCGCTGCACGCCACGCCCACGCCCGTCGCTCTCCCCGCAAAGACCGAGTTGGCCAGCCTGCTCGATGCGCCAGCGCCGGCCGCCGCGAAAGCCGCCCCCACAACGCCGCGCAAGGACAGCGCGGCCAAACCCGCCGCTAACAAGGTCGCGCGCAGCGAGAAGCCACGTGTCGCCGCTGCGCCGGCCAAGCCGAAACCCGTCCAGAAAGCCGCGCCGAAGAAGGCCGCGCCGGTCGACACCGACGTCGCGCTGCTGGCCGCGCTGCTGGCCCATACCAAGACCCCGGAAGCCGGTTCGCCGGAAGAGATCTACAAGCGCTGCGCCACCAACGCCACCGCCGCCGAAGTGCAGCGCTGCCGCGTCCGCGTGTGCCAGGGCAGCGCCAAGGGCGCGGCCGAATGCAAGTCGGTCCGGATCTCCAAAGTATCGAGTTGACCATGCGCCGTGAACTGCTCGACCGGGCCATGGCCGCCCTCGCACAATTCGCAAGCGCTACCCGTCTGTACGCATTGAGCCTGGAAGACGACGGCCCCGAGCTTGGCTCGGGCGGCCTGCTGGTGGAGGCCTTTGCGGCGCGCGACATGGTGCAAGGTGTCGGCGTGCGCGACGTGATCGCGCTGTCGACCCGCGCCGACATCGACATCGCCGCCTTTCTCGGAAAGACCGCCGGGCTGGAAGTCAGCCTGGCCGACGGCACCCGCAGCACCTTCGCCGGCGAGATCAGCGAGATGGCGCTGCTTGGCAGCGAAGGCGGCTTCGCGCGCTACCGGCTGCGCCTCCAGCACTGGATCTGGCGCCTGGCCCACGTGCGCAACAGCCGCGTATGGCAAGACCGCGCCGTCACCGACATCGTCGACGAGGTATTCGGCGCCCAGCTGCCTGCGGCGCGCTGGCGCTGGAGCGAGGACGCCGTCGCCTTCATGGGCGGCGCCCTGCCGCGCAGCTACTGCTGCCAGTACCGCGAAACCGACCTGGCTTTCGTGGAGCGCCTGCTGGCGGAAGAGGGCCTGGCCTGGCGTTTCGAGCAGGCCCAGGACGGTCCCGAGATGGTGCTGTTCGCCGACACCACCACGAGTTCCGCCATCCCCGACGACCCGTCCAGCCGCGGCCTCGGCGTGCGCTTCCACGGCGCCCACGCGCGCGAAACGAGCGACACGGTGCAGGCGCTGGCGGCGGCGCGCCGCATCGGACCATCGAGCACGACCCTGCTCAGCTACGACTACAAGGCCAGGAAGGCGGTGAGCAGCAGCGTGCCCGCGCGCCAGGCGGCGTCGCCGAAGCTGCCGGCGCTCGAATCCTATGACGCGCCGGGCCAGTACCACTATGCCGACCGCGCCCAGGCCGAACGCTATGCGACCATCCAGATGGAGTCGCGCGAGGCGCGTACCCAGCTGTGGCGCGGACGCTCGACGCTGCGCACGCTGCGTGCCGGCACCCGCCTCGACATCCACGGGGCGCCGCTGCAGCGCCTGGGCGACGCCGCCGGCTACACCGTGCTGCGGGTCGACAGCGTCGGCGTGAACAACCTGCCGGCCAAGGCGCAGGAGGCGCTGGCGGAGCTGTTCGGGCCGATCCCGGAATTGCTGGAAGAGGCGCTGGAACGGGACGCGCTGCCGGACTTCGCGCTCGCCGTCGCCCAGGCGCAAACGAGCGGCTATGCCAACTGCTTCGAGGCGCTGCCGCACGATGTGCCGTGGCGCCCGCAACTGGCGGGGAGCGACGGCCGCGCACATCCGCGTCCGACCGCGATGGGGGCGCAGAGCGCGATCGTGGTGGGGCCCGATGGTGGCGATACGCCCTCCGGCGCGGACGAGATCCATTGCTACCGCCTGGGACGGGTCCGGATCCGCTTCCACTGGCAGGACAGCGGCGACGCCACCTGCTGGGTGCGGGTCGCGCAGCGCCTGGCCGGCGGCGGCATCGGCAGCCAGTTCCTGCCGCGCATCGGGCAGGAAGTGATCGTCCAGTTCATCGAGAACGACATCGACCGGCCGCTCATCATCGGCGCGGTGTACAACGGTCAGGGCGAAGGCGGCGTTGTACCAACGCCGGGCGGCGCGGCCGGACAGGAAGCGGGCAGCGCGACGTATGGCGCGGCGCGCGACCATGCGGTCTCAAACCAGGGCAATCTCGCTGGCGGCAATGCGCCGGTGTGGCATGGCGCCTCCGGCGACAGCCCCGGCCACCGCAACGCCGCCGCCCAGTGGGGCGTGCGCAGCAAGGAATTCGGCGGCGCCGGCTACAACCAGCTGCTGTTCGACGACACCGACGCCCAGGGACGGGTGCAGCTGCGCACCACGCTGGCCGCCACCGAACTCAATCTGGGCCACTTGGTGCACGGCGCCGACAACTTCCGCGGCAGCCTGCGCGGGCAGGGCGCGGAACTGCGCACCGATGCCTACGGCGCGCTGCGTGCACATGCGGGCCTCCTGGTGACGAGCTACCAGGTCAAGCACGGCGCCGGCGCGCGCGAGCCGGCCGGCGACAACGTGGCAGGCATCGCGCTGATGAAGCAGGCGGTCAAGCTGGGCGAGACCTTCAGCGACGCCGCCGTGAAGCACGAGACCGTCGGCCTGGCGGCGCACCTGGGCGCGGCCAAGGCCAGGAGCAGCGTGCTCGATGAGAAGGCGGCGCCGCTGCAGGCGATGTTGACCGCAGTGTCGGGCATGGTTGGAAGCGAAGGCGTGGATGCCGCGACGTCGAGTGCGGCGGACAAGGACACTGCGCCGGGTGACGGCAAGCTGCCGCATACGACCGACCCGATCATCGCGATCTCGGCCAGGGCCGGCCTGGGCGTGACGGCGGGGCAGTCGGTGCAGCTGTCCAATGGCGAAACCGTGTCCCTCATGAGCGGGCAGGATACGCAGTTCGTCACCGGCGGGCAGCTGCGCGTGCATAGCGGGCAGGCGATCGGCATGCTGGCGGGCGCGGTGAAGCCGGGCGAGGGCGGGATCGGACTGCAGGTGATCGCGGCCAAGGACGCCATCGACGTGCAGGCGCAGTCCGACGTGCTGAAGGTACAGGCGCGCGACGAGGTCAACGTGGTCAGCGCGAATGCGCACGTGGACTGGGCGGCGGCCAGGAGCATCACGCTGTCGACGGCGGGCGGCGCGAACATCACCATCGAGGGCGGCAACATCACGGTGCAGTGCCCCGGCAAGATCACGATCCACGCAGGGAAGAAGTCGTTCACGGGGCCGGCCAGCGACAACTTCGTGTTGCCGCACCTGCCGCGCGCCGAACCCGGCAAGACCGACCTCGAATTCAGGCATTTCACCGACTGGGGCGAGGCGCTGGCAGGCCGCCAGTTCAAGGCCTTCCTGAGCGACGGCAGCGTGCGCAAGGGCGTGCTCGACGCCGATGGTTATGCGCGCATCAGCGGCGTCGCGCCGGGCACGATGGCGCGCATCGAATACCTGCCGATCACCGAGGCGGCGAAATCCCATGTGACGAGCGAGCTCGATGACGACGTCGAGGAGTTCTTCAACCTGGCGATCAATGCAGCGCCGCCGGACGACGAGATCGACGCATGAACAAGAAGCCGGACGATAATCTTCTCGACGATGCCTGGGACAGCGTCGTCGGCGGCCTGGGCTGGCTCAAGAACGTCCTGATCGGGGAATTCGCAGACAACCGGCCGCTGTCGGCCGTTGTCGCGGACATGCTGGTCAGCTTCATTCCGGGCGTGGTGCTGGTGACCAGCGCGCGCGACGCGATCGCGGTGACCCTGCGGCTGGCGAACTATCCCGAAAAGCGCAACGACCTGATGGAGTGGGTGCTGCTGTGCGCCTGCCTGATCGTGCTGGCCCTGCCAATCGCGATGGCGGCGGGCGGCGCGGCCGCCGCCGGTGTCGGCGCGATCGTCGGCGGGATCGCCGGCTCCGAACTGGGCGCCGCGCTGCGGGCGGTGATGCTCATGCTGATCAAGGAGGCGAACAAGCTGGTCGAGCTGGTGCGCTTCCTGCAGAAGTTCATCAAGGGCGACATTCTCAAGTTCCTCCGCGCGATCAAGTTCGCCCAGTATCAAAAGCCGCTGCTGGCGGCCTTGAACAAGACGGTCCAGAAACTGCTCGAGATCGTGCGCGGCATGCGTAGCCATCTGCATCGCATCAATTATTTCAATGCGTTCACGGACACCATTGCCACGCTCGCGGCGTGGGAGAAGAAGTTTTATTCGGTGCAGCAGGATGCGTTAAGACAGCTCCCCAAAGCCCTGGCTGAACTCGACGCGCGCCTGGCCAAGGTATTGGCGCAGACGGCGCCGAAGGAAACGCATACCGTGGCGTCGGGCGTCCGGGCGAGAAAGCCTGCGGCGCCACCGCCGCCTACCCAGCGGGTAAGGGACGTCGCGGGTCGGCCGCTGCCGAAACCGACGCCAAAACCGCCTGCCGCGGCAATGGCTGCAAAACCTACACCTGCCGCCAAGCCGAAACCAACACCAGCCGCCAAACCGCCGGCGGCAGAAGCGCCGAAACCGCCGCTGAAGGACAAGCCGGATCCAGTGAAACCGCCGGATGAGCCTACAAATACGAAAAAGCAGGAAGTCGTCGATGCTGCGGCCGAGGCGGACCGCCTGCGCATCGCGCAGTTGTCCAAGGAAATGCAGGAAGCGGAGAAGGCGGGAGATACGGCCCTGGCGGCAGCCAAGCGCAAGGAAGCGCACGATATACTGCGTCCCCATTTCCCGAGAAAGAATTCGACAGATACCTGGGATGAAGTGATCAAACGCCTCGACGTCTCTTCGCCGAAAGACGGCGCCGTGTTCTGGTCGGGCAACCCGAAGGCTGCGCAGAAGTATGCGGAAAGTATCGGTGGGGTGACGCTGGAAACCACTGCCGGCGGCAGGATGATCGATAATTGGGACGAGATCAATGTCGATTATCCCTGGGATAAAACCAAGGGCACGCCACCGTTCGCCCGCGACCTGTGGGCCGGGGTGTCGAAGAAATATGCGGAAGGCGTCACTGGACACGTCAGCGCGGTACAGACTGTCGAGAAACTGGATGCAACCTACACCTTGTGGCATAACGTCGAGAAGCCAGTCTTCCTCGATAAGGTCAGTACCGGTGAGGTGAGCGGGATCACAATGTATGCGCTTGACCCGGCAGGCAGTCTCACTCAGCTGAGTGACGACAAAGTAATGTCGCTGCTGGCGTTGAAAGGAACTGCACCATGGCCGTAACTGATGACTCAAAGCTGTCGCGTCTCTACGCGTTTTTCGAGACGTATGGAACCGAGCGCCTGAATGGCTTGGATCGTAGCTATTTCGAGGATATGACCCAGGAGGAAAAGGCGCAAGCCTGGGATTTCTTGTTGCAAGGATTTCCGGACTCCGTTGATAACATCAATGGCCTCTATCTGCTGGATAAGCTGCGAGCGATCGAGCTGTTCAAGGAGGCGCTCGATGCTCCGGCGCCGCCATCGGAATTTCCGGCGGAGCGCAAGGAAACCGAGATCAACCGCTTGCTGATGCTTCGTTACGTGACGAATTCGGATGACGACCCTCGCTATCTCGCCATGTTGGCCGAATTCGCGCGCAGTGAATTCGAGGAGGTAAGAACACAGTTTGCCCAGTCCTTGTCGAACCGTAACGCAACGGCTGAGGTCGTAGCCGGGCTGAAGGGAATGATTTATACCGAGACCGAGCGTCTTCCGCTTGCGTCCGCAATCACTGCGCTGATGGACCTGCATGGTGTGTCCTACAATCCTTTCGATCTCGATCAACGAGCGATTTATATGTCGCTTCGGTCGAGCGAGCCGGACGAAAAGCGTGCGGGAATGAGTCGTCTGGAAGCGATTCGGCCACTGACGGGTGCATAGCGAGCGCGCGAAATGACAGTGGCGTTCGACACCTTCATGGCGCAGTACAGGATGACTGGCAGCGAAAAGGCTGATGGTTATTCCCGTGACGCTTTCGACGGACTGGCTGAATCGGAAAAGGACACCGTCTTCGCCATGCTGGAGTCGGAACTGCCATTTTCGGTTGAATGGCTGTTTTACCTGAATCCTGAGCGCGCACGTGACGTCGTAAAGAGAGCCGAACAGGAGTTTCGTGGCGATGCGTACCGCCCCGTCTATCTCTTGCAGGAGTATCTCGTGCGCAGTGCCGGTGAACTGCAGTATCAAGAGCATCTTCTTGAAGATTATCCTCACTATGCAGACCATTTGAAGCCGCTCGTCATCAATGCCGTGGGACGCACCCCAGCGAACAGGAAGACAATTGAATTTTTCAAGCAGGTGATCCTGACTGAAACAAACGTAAGCGCGATCCGCCGGGCAGCGCAAGAGCTTCTGTGGGCTGTCAAATTCTCAGTAGATACTGAACGCGACGAGCAAAGTGATTGCACATTGCTTGAGGACTTAGCGAACGAGAATGTCGATGTCAGAGCAGAGGCGGTCGCGCGTGTCGGATGACTATGCGTGAAATGAAGGCCGCGCACACCATCGGTAACATGGCTCAATCACCGAACACTCCCAAGCTGGCCCGTCTTCATGCGTTCTTCGAATCCGCCGGATCGCAACGAATGCAAGGGCTCGACGCGAGCTATTTTGATGGGATGAACGACAGCGAGAAGGCGGAAGCGTGGGCGTTTCTGGAAGACCGGTTTGACCGTTCGTCGGACCGTATCATCGGACTGGTCTTGCTGGATCCTGTCCGGGCTGTCGAACTGTTCAAGCAAGCCGTTGCATCGCCTATCCCCCCGGCGACCTACCCTGCAGTACAACGAGATCTCGAAGGTAACCGTTTGCTGATGCTTCGGCAAATTATCGAGGTCGACCCGCTGCCGGTCTACTTCGACGACATAGTGACGTTTGCTCGTAGCAGCTTTCCAGCCGTGCGTGCGGCATTCGCCAAGGCTGTACCAAGGGCCAGGGCGACGATTGAGACGGTGGCCGCCCTGGAGAACATGGTTCTCACAGAAATCGAACTCTCTCCACGCTCTGCCGCCATCTTCAAACTGATGTCGATTTACGGGATGCGCTACGATTCCGACGATCCCATCTATAAATCGATCTACTCCTCGCTTCTATCACACGATCTAGTGGAGAAGCGGCATGGCTTGCAACGCTTGTACAGCATGCAGGAGCCTGATTGCATCCAGAGACGAAACTCCGAACAGTCGATTCAAAAGGAATAAACGATGAGTGATCTCGAAAAGGCGATTTCCATTGCCGTCACGGCCCATCGCGGCCAGCGCGATAAAGCGGGAAAACCCTACATCCTGCACCCGCTGCGCCTGATGCAGAAGTGCGCAACCGAAGCGGAAATGATCGTCGCGGTACTGCACGACGTGATCGAAGACACGGACATCACGATCGACCATCTCGAGCGCGAGGGTTTCGAGACCACCGTGCTACAAGCCTTACAGTGTCTGACCAAGGCAAAGGGCGAGCACTACCCCGACTTCATCGCACGCGTGTCGAAAAACGATCTTGCCCGCCGCGTCAAGATCGTGGACCTGACCGACAACATGGACTGTTCGCGCCTGACCTCGTTTACCGATGCGGACGCCGCCAGGATGAAGCGCTATACCGAAGCCATGGCTTATCTGCGAACCGAAGCATGAACCCGGATCGATCTATCAGAGTGGCAGCGCCGTCTCGTACTTCACCTCCCGCAGCGCCACGCTGGTATTGAGCTGCGACACCCCGGGCAGCTTGAGCAGCACGTTGTGCAGCAGGTCGTGGTACGCATCCATATCCTTCACCATGACCTTGACGATGTAATCCGACGTGCCCGTCACCTCGTAGCATTCCATCACCTCCGAGCACGCCTTCATCTGTGCCTCGAAGGTATCCACTACGCCCGCTTCGTGGCGCGTGAGCGAAACGTGCAGCACGCACACCAGGCCCAGCTCCAGCTTGCGACGATCGAGCAGAGCGGCATAGCGGCGAATGAATCCATTCTCTTCCAGCTCCTTCTGGCGCCGCCAGCAGGGCGAGGCCGACATGCCGACCCGCTCCGCCAGTTCGTTGACGGACAGGCGCGCATCCAGCTGCAGTTCGCGCAGGATGCGTAATGACGCCGGATCGAGGTTGGATTTGTCCATAAAATGCTTCCAATAGAAATGGTTTGCCTATTCTGAATCAAAAACCGGCAAGTTAGAAAGCTTATTTCACGCCCGAAGACTATCATCTACCACCATAGACGAGCCCTGTGAGGCCGGATAATGGAGACACATAGATGGGATCGATGCACGAGGAAGTGGGCAACGGGGCGACCAGTTTGGCGGACCCCGCCTACCAGCTGGACGACAACCTGAAACGCGAGCAGGGCAGGGTGTTCCTGACCGGCACCCAGGCCCTGATCCGCCTGACGGTGATGCAGAAGGCACTGGATGAACGCGCCGGCCTGAACACCGCTGGCTTCATCTCCGGCTACCGCGGTTCGCCCTTGGGCGCGGTCGACCAGGAAGTCTGGCGCGCTTCTAAAATCCTGAAAGCGAATGCCATCGAGTTCCTCCCCGCGATCAACGAGGAGCTGGGCGCGACCGCGGTGCTGGGCACCCAGCAGGTCGGCGGCGACCCGGAGCGCACCGTCGATGGCGTCTTCGCCATGTGGTACGGCAAAGGCCCGGGCGTGGACCGTGCCGGCGACGCGCTCAAGCACGGCAATGCCTACGGCTCCTCGCCCCTGGGCGGCGTGCTGGTGATCGCCGGCGACGACCATGGTTGCGTATCGTCCTCGATGCCGCACCAGTCCGACCACGCGTTGATGGCCTGGGGCATGCCGGTCATTAATCCGGCCAACATCGAGGAGTACCTGGAGTTCGGCCTGTACGGCTGGGCGCTGTCGCGCTTCTCGGGCGCCTGGGTCGGTTTCAAGGCGATCTCGGAAACCGTCGAAGGCGGCGCCGTCGTCGAGCTGCCGCAGCCACCCGTCTACAACATGCCGCAGAACTTCGCGGCCCCCGCCGACGGCCTGCATTACCGCTGGCCCGACCTGCCCAGCCTCGCGATCGAACAGCGCGTGGCCGACAAGCTCGACGCCGTACACGCCTTTGCGCTGGTGAATTCAATCGACCGCCTGATGGTGCCGGCGCCGCAAGCGACGCTGGGCATCATCGCCGCCGGCAAGGCCTACCTCGACCTGCTCGAAGCCCTCGACCGCCTCGGCCTGCCGCTCGACAAGCTGGAAGACATCGGCCTGCGCCTATATAAACCTGGCCTGACCTTCCCGCTCGAGCGCACCCGCCTGCACGCTTTTGCGGACGGCTTGCGCGAAGTGCTGGTGGTGGAAGAGAAGGGCGACGTCATCGAAGGCCAGCTGAAAAGCCTGCTCTACAACCTGGCCCCTGGCCAGCGTCCGCAAGTGCTCGGCAAGCTCGATATCGCCGGCGCGCCGCTGCTGTCCAGCCTCGGCGAGCTGCGCCCCTCGCGTATTGCCCCGGCCCTGGTGCGCTGGCTGGCGCCGAAGCTCCCCACTCTGAACCTGGAGCAGCACTTGCCGCAGTTCTGCCGCGCCGAGGTTCTGTCGAACGGCGCCGATGCGGTGAAACGCACCCCATATTTCTGCTCCGGCTGCCCGCACAACACCTCAACCAAGGTGCCCGAAGGCAGCCGCGCGCTGGCCGGCATCGGCTGCCACTTCATGGCGAGCTGGATGAAGCGCGACACCTTCACCCTCACGCAGATGGGTGGCGAAGGCGTGCCCTGGGTCGCGGCCTCGCGCTTCACGCGCGAGAAGCACGTGTTCCAGAACCTGGGCGACGGCACCTATTACCATTCGGGCTACCTGGCGATCCGCCAGGCCATCGCCGCGCGCACCAACATCACTTATAAAATCCTGTACAACGACGCGGTTGCGATGACGGGCGGCCAGCCGGTCGACGGCAAGCTCACCGTGCCGCAGATCGTGCAGCAGGTGCTTAGCGAAGGCGCGGTCGAGGCGGTGGTCGTCACCGACGAACCGGAAAAGTACGAGGGCATCCGGCTCGCTCCCGGCGTCACCGTGCACCACCGGGGCGAGCTCGATGCGATCCAGCGCCGCCTGCGCGAGGTCGCCGGCGTCACGGTGCTGGTCTACGACCAGACCTGCGCAGCCGAGAAGCGCCGCCGCCGCAAGAAGAACAAGCCGGACAACATCGTCTTCCCCGACCCGGCGCGGCGCATGGTGATCAACCCGGCGGTCTGCGAAGGCTGCGGCGATTGCGGCGTGCAGTCGAACTGCCTGTCGATCCTGCCGCTCGAGACCCCGCTGGGACGCAAGCGCCAGATCGAGCAGTCGTCCTGCAACAAGGATTACTCCTGCGTCGAAGGCTTCTGCCCGAGCTTCGTGTCCGTCATCGGCGGCGCTCTGAAAAAGCCGGCGGCTGCCACGCTGACGCTCGGCCAGCTGGAAGAGATGCTGGCCGCCTATCCACTCCCCGCGGCCTACGATTTCGCCAAGCCCTTCGAGATGCTGGTGGCGGGCGTCGGCGGGACCGGCGTCGTCACGGTAGGCGCCCTGATCACGATGGCGGCCCACCTCGAGGGCAAGGGCGCCTCGACCCTCGACTTCATGGGCTTCGCCCAGAAGGGCGGGGCGGTGATGTCGCACATCCGCGTGGCGACATCGCCCCGGCAGCTGCACCAGGTCCGCATCGACCTGCAGCAGGCCGATGCCCTGCTGGCCTGCGACCTGGTGGTGGCCGCCATGCCGGACGCGCTGGCGGTCCTGCGGCGCGGCCACACCCGGGTGGTCGCTAACGAGAACGAGACCCCGACCGCCGAGTTCACGCGCGATCCGGACGCCGACATCCGAAAGGACGACCTGCTGGCCAAGATCGAGGACGCTGCCGGCGCCACCTTGCGCCTGAAAGCGCAGGAACTAGCAGCCAGCGTGCTGGGCGACCCGATCGGCGCCAACATCCTGATCATGGGCGCGGCCTGGCAGCTCGGGCTGGTCCCGGTCGGCCTGCCGGCCCTCATGCGCGCCATCGAGCTGAATAACGTGGCGGTCGAGATGAACAAAAAGGCCTTCCTGCTGGGACGCCTGGTGGCAGCCGACGGCAAGGCGATCGCGCGCCTGGCCCAGCCCGCGAAGGTGATCCAGTTCACCCCGCCCGTGTCGCTCGACGACATCGTCGCCTTCCGCGTCGACTGGCTGACCCGCTACCAGGACGCGCGCTACGCGGAGCAATACCGTGCGAGCGTGGCGAGGATAGAAGCGCGTGAAGTCGCGCTCGAAGGCGCGCAGTCGAAGCGCGCGGTCAGCAAAGCCATGGCCCGCTCGCTGTTCAAGGTGATGGCCTATAAAGACGAGTACGAGGTCGCGCGCCTGCACATGGACACCGGCTTTATCGAAGGGCTGGATAAGCAGTTCGACGGTGACTTCCGCGTCGAGTACCACCTGGCGCCGCCGCTGCTGGCGCGGCGCAAGCCAGGCAGCGACGTCCCTGCCAAGATGCGCTTCGGCCCCTGGATGCAGACGGCGTTCCGCGTGCTCAAGCCGTTGAAAGTCCTGCGCGGCACGGCGCTGGACCCGTTTGGCTACACGGAAGAACGGCGCGCCGAGCGCGGGTTGCGCGACGACTGGCTGGCGCTGGCGGACATGCTGGCCGCCGACCTGACACTGGAAAACCGGGCGCCGGCCCTGAAGCTGGCGCAGGTGGGAGAAACAATCCGTGGCTATGGCCACGTGAAAGCGGCGAACATGGCGCGCGCCGGGCAGGATGTGGCGCGCCTGGTGCAGGAATTCCGCGAGCCTCATGTCACCACCGCTGTCGTGCAACTGCATCGAAAGGCGCAAGCCTGATCTTGCTGTAGGACAATATGCTGCACTGCAGCGTATAATAGGATGAATCAATCGCCGGCCTGCGCCGGCGATTTTCATTTCCGGCAGCACTTTTGCATTTTCACTATCCCAAGCGAGGACGACCATGGACCAGGACAAGACCGTCAGGCAAGCTGCTGCATCGGTGCTGCAGGCATGGCGCGAGGCGCGCGGCCTGTTCCTCAGCATCGAGCTGTGGATGCTGGTGTTCGCGGCCGGCGCCACGGTCGGCGGGGCCTGGATGGCATTAGTGGGCAGCGCGTGGAGCCTGGCCGTGCTTGCCTTTGCCATCGGCTATGTCCCGGCGCGGGCCGTGTTGCATGCCAAACACATCTTGTCCTTCCCTTTCCTGTAGACCGCCGCAGCATGCGCGTTGCATGAAATGTGTTTCGGGCGCGCAACAAAGCGAAAAAATTGAAGAGTTTCGATTTTTCTGGATTTACTAGTTTTGCGTTTTCTGTGATGATGGTGACATTCCAAGCGGCAATTCGCTTGTTTATTGTCCACATATCACTCAACCATGCAGACTACGCTTCCGGATTCGAAAGACCTCACCGAACTTCGCGCCGTTCATAGCGCACTCGAGCGCGCCCAGGCCGTCATCGAGTTCAGCCTCGACGGCACCATCCTGCGCGCCAATGACAACTTCCTGGCGCTGACCGGCTATGCGGCCGACGAGATCGTCGGCAAGCACCACGCGATCTTCTGCGAGCCGTCCTTCGTCGCATCGGAAGAGTATGTGCAGTTCTGGGCCGACCTGGCTTGCGGCCAGTTAGAGCGCGCCGAATACAAGCGCCTCGGCAAGGGCGGCACGGAAGTGTGGATCAACGCATCCTACAACCCAATCGTTGACGACGCCGGACGCATCGTCAAGGTCATCAAGTTCGCGACCGACGTCAGCGCCCAGAAACGCAGCAATGCCGCCTACGCCGGCATGGTCGCGGCAATGCGCAAATCGCAGGCCGTGGTCGAATTCGACATGGATGGCGTGGTCCTGAACGCCAACGAGAACTTCCTCAACCTGCTCGGCTACCAGCTGGGCGACGTCGAGGGCGAGCACCACCGCGTGTTCTGCGACGACGACTACGCGGCCAGCGCCGCCTACCGCAAGTTCTGGCAGAAGCTGGGCCGCGGCGAGTACGACGAAGGCCGCTACAAGCGCATCGGCAACGAAGGCAAGGTGGTGTGGATCCAGGCGACCTACAATCCGATCTTCGACCTGTCCGGCAATCCGGTCAAGGTGGTCAAGTTCGCCACCGACATCACCGAACAGGTGATGCTGGAAGAAGCCGCTGTGGCGCGCACCCAGCTGGAACGCCGCAAGGTCGACAGCCTGCTCGAGCAGGTGGCGCGCGCCGCGCGCGGCGACCTGACCGGCGACGTCCAGATCGAGGGCGACGAGCCGCTCGACCAGCTGGCGCGCGGCGTCATGAAGATGATCGGCGACCTGCGCAACGTGATCGGCGACGTGGTCGGCGCAGCCGACCGCCTGTCGGATTCCTCGCGCACCATCGCCGACCGTTCCAATACGGTGGCCGCCAGCGCCCAGGCGCTCGGCGCCACGGTCGAAGAGATGAACGCCTCGGTCGACGGCCTGACCGCCTCGATCGGCAGCATCGCCCGCAACACCCAGGACGCCAACAACCTGGCCCAGGCCACCCGCAACGAAGCGGAGCTGGGCGCCAACGCCATCGCCCGCTCGATCGAAGCGATGGGCATGATCAACCAGTCGTCGGAAGACATCGGCGAGATCGTCAAGGTCATCGGCGACATCGCCAGCCAGACCAATATGCTCGCCTTTAACGCCGCGATCGAAGCGGCGCGCGCCGGCGAACATGGCCTGGGCTTCTCGGTGGTGGCGGACGAAGTGAGGAAGCTCGCCGAGCGCTCCTCGCAGGCGACCAAGGAAATCTCGAAGCTGATCATCGAATCGGTGCGCCGCGTGGCCCAGGGCAGCGATATCTCGCGCCAGGCCAGCGAGGCGTTCGACCGCATCGCGGCCGGCGTGGCCCGCACCTCGCAGGCGATCTCGGACATCTCGTCGAGCGCCAGCGAGCAGTCGCAGACCGCCAAGGAAGTCAGCGCGGCGATCCTCTACATCGCCCAGGAAACCGAGAAATCGGCCGGCTCCTGCGACAGCATCGCCCGCTCGACCGAAGGCCTGAACGAGAACGCCGAGCGCCTCAGCCACGCAGTCAGC
>Ga0265780_10006590_pt1 | contig 14370 bp, 17 predicted proteins | sample P1T30metagenome_FD_192432 | JGI IMG/M metagenome (GOLD analysis project Ga0265780, IMG submission 192432) | Plant litter microbial communities from East Loma Ridge, Irvine, California - P1 T30 | ecosystem: Environmental > Terrestrial > Plant litter > Unclassified | place: USA: California... | reverse complement strand
CTGAGTCCCGTATCGTTCAGCACCATGTCCTGTATCGACTCCAGCGACGAGACCGGACACTTGTCTTGCAGCGGGATGAACGTGTCGCACCACTCGTTCGGCAGCAGGTAGTTCATGCTACTCAGATGCTGGCCCAGTTTTATGAATATCGAGCCGTTCTTCTCGAGGGCGCGGAGCGTGCGTTTGGCGCAGCGGAGGTGGCATGCTTTGAGCATTTCGGTGTAGTCGGGGTCGTCATCGTGCTTGAGGACGGTGCGGTAACTGTACGTTTCAGTAGTTAGTTACTACTCCTCATATATGTAGAACGAGCATACGTACTCCCTGATGTTCAACACCAGCGTCTCCAGAACTCTGTAGCTCCTCTTCGTCGCCGTGTATGCATGCTTCGCATCGTCGCTGAGAGTGACAGCCGCAGCACCAACAGTCAAGACTCCGCCAGCAATCACCAGTCTTCTCCGCCTCTTGGTTTTTGGTCCAGATTTACCATTCGACCCGCCTGCCCCTCCAGCAGCACTTGCAGGAGCTCTAGCATTCGTTTCCACCGCATTGACAATTGGGATCTTCACCGCACTCCTAGCCGTCTTTGCTGTCGTCGCAAACCCCCTCCCATCCTGCAACCTACTCGCAACCAAACTCCGCTGTGTGACCGCTTGGGTGCATGCTCGGCACGTCCACGCACTTTGCCGAAGCAGCGGGGAGAAACGGTACAACGCCGACATTATCGCATGGTGAACGATTGAAGCACAGGGCAAGTCCGTTACTGTGCTCCGTAATTATTATCGCCAGGTGAGGTGTGAATCGGTGAGGCGATCTCCCGGCGCGACTGGTGTCGTCGTTCCGACATTTTCTCGATCAATGGTTCTAGCGTCGGACCCTGGTCATGTCATGCATGCCAATGACGGAATGGTCGAGAACTACCAGATATGTATGTACTCAACACTGGAGGCTTTCTGTAGAATGTTAAGCAGCCCAGAATAGTTTGAAGTCACATAAGCATAATACCAGGTTGTTAGAATTGAATGTATACATAGTCACGTAAATAATCAGACTACTAGGTTGAATGTTAATTGCTCCAGACATTGCTGGAATGACATCATCGGCAGTACGAACTGGTCCTCGCGATATCATTCCACCAACGCTTCAATTACCACCTCTCACTCCCACAGTAGCCCTCTCTTAGCAAAATTGAAGATCCAAGTTTTTCGCGAACGCCTTTAACACTTGCGAATTTTCATGTGATCATCCTTCTAGCCTTCCAGTTCTCCATCCTCTAGGAAACAGTTGTGAAATCGTGACCAAAGACGTGCTATCCTCCCATCATGACCCAGCCTTCCGTTCTCATCAGATTAAATCCTCCATTTACGATTTTTGCGTCGCAGGCTGTCGTATGCCCTACATGTCAACAGTCTCGTTGAAGCACAATACACCATTCCCACGCAAGTATCCGTCCACGCCGTCAGGTGTTGCCTGTCGTCGAGGCTGTGCGACTGCGGCTTTTGACTGGCCGCTGCCATCTTCGGGGGAATCGGTGATATCGGTGACGAGGACAAGGCCGGCGGTCTTAATCGACTCGATGAGCGCAGGTGCGAGTGCCTAAGCAGTATTAGTATGCTCATTCTGCGTCAATGTAAGGTGGTACTTACGAGCAAGCGTGAGCTGCAGATCAACCCCATGAAGTTGTTGTCTCTCGCAATCTGTACCGCTTCTTTGACCGAGGTAGTTGTGCGACCGCTACTTCGGACGATGTGCGTAGGTCCTGATGGAGCTTGAAGGGTATCCGCGCCAAGCTCATTGCAAAGGAGTATTGGGTCTAGGTGTACTGTCAGTATATCCCAGGTCTTACGAGCGAGGTTAGGCTTACAATTTGGCTGTTTCCAGTTCAAGACGGTGCAGATGTCTTGGTTGAAGGAGCTGAACAGAACGCTTCTCAACGTGCCGTCAATCTCACCAGCACCTTGCTCCCTGAGCAGTCGTGCATGCTCGAATACAATCGTCAGTATCCTATCAGCAAACTCATTCATGTCGTGCGTGGGACCGAGCTTGAGTTGCTCCTCCTCTAGTCGCGATGGGAACAGCACATGTAACTCTACGTGGATGTGCGCTGGCAGCAGTTGCAGAGCTTCCTTGAGAGTGATGAAGGAAGAAGCTAAAGCCTGGTAGATCATGGGAATGTCGTTCGAGGTAGCGTTGCTCAATGTAGAGGCCAATTGTGCCGCTGTTACGGCGTTCTGGTGGGCACCGATCGCAGCGAACTGTTCGTACGTGAGGATATTGACTGGCACCTCTAGTCCTTGGTAGTTGATCTTCCAGCGAGGGTACAGCACAGGGATACCATCCGCTGTCAACTGCACAAATAGACGCACGTAGTCTCCAGACAAGCTTGAGCCCGTGATGAGAGTGTGAGGTTGTGAGTCGAGTTGGCTAGTCGCTTTCCAATACGTAGCAAAGTGCGTAATCTCCAACGGAATACCGTGGAACGGCTTGACCACCTGGAAGTCAAAAGTGGCCCGGCCGATCGAGCGAAGCCTGGGGTCGAACAGCTCAAGATGCCATCTACCCGTACTCTTCGATCGATCTGTAAAGACCTTTGAGGAAGCTACACTTCGCGCAATGACTTTTGACCCAATCGTTGGATATACATCGAAGTCAATCGAGAAGTTGTCAATGTTCTCAATCTGGAAAGAGATGACCTTGAACTCGTCTTGTATGGGCAGGAGTATATTCCTGGGTATGAGATCCGAACTCTTGGAAGATATGGTGAGCCTTGCCGCTGGGTACTTCTGCTCATCATAGAACCGAATCGCATCTTTGCCGACTTTCTCGAAGTTGATCACCACGAACGTCTTTGTGTCTAGGAAGTTATGCCCATATCTTCGGAATGGTATAATCGGCGGTGGCAGGATGAACTCGGGAATGCCTTCGATATCGCCTTCGAGGTCCATGGGGGCAGGCATGGAACTCGACATGCTCTGGGACGGTATTTGCGGTGATGTCTGCTTCTGTGTCATCAGTCCGACTCCACGTCCTCTGGAGGCTAGAAGTCGCATGCACTCGAGGTGACCCTCCCATGTCGCATAGTACATAGCGGATAAACTCTTCTCGTCCACAATGTCCACGTCGACGCCGCACTGCAGGAGGGTCTGGAGACATTCGACATGCCCCTCGCTTGCTGAGTGAAAGAGCGGTGTCCACTGGTAAAGCTTGTCTGGCTGATCGAGGTTTGCTCCATACTTCTGTAGCATGAGCAACATCTCTGGTGTCTTTCCAGATCGCGCGACAAGATGTTGTGGATACAGTCCTTCTGCGTCCGGGAGCATTTCGGCAGACCGCTTCAGAAGTAGCTCAAGCACCTCAAGTGAAGCGTATTGACATGCAAGATTCAACGGAACATGCTCTCCTGGACCTAGTCGGGTCATGTCTGCACCGCTTTCCAACAGCAACTGTACACATTCGAGCTTTGAGTGAACGATAGCGTGTATGAGGGGTGTGAAGCTGTCCTGGTCTCGGAAGTTTACAGTCTCTGGAGCTGTATTTATCAACTCTTGGACCAGTTCAACGTATCCATGCATACACGCATAGTGTAATGGCAATCGACCATACACATCGGTCATGTGCACGTCGACGTTGTTCGCGAGTCCGAGCTTGAGGACTTCTAGTCGGCCTTTGATCGCGGCTTTGTGTAGGCAATTTCTCTCGTTAATCTCGTCCTCTTGATTCAAATTGACTAGATTTGAGTCGAGGAGCATTTTCAGCGCGGCTTCAGGCGCGTCATAGACTGTGCCGAGAAACGCCCGAGAGACCTGTTCGCGTGCGTCGGGCAGAGTTGAGAGGCGCGCAAGGCATTCTTCAATCTTGACGGAATTTGCAGTATTGATGGCTTGGATGAACTGATTGTCAAGCTCGATTCGTGCTTCAAACGCGGGTTCGGACACTCGAGGCTCTGCTGCTGCGAGGGGTGCTTGCATCCCCTCGCCTTCTGCCCATCCTGAGAAGTCGAGGATAGCTTGGGTCGCTTGGTCGGACAGGACGCTGATGACTTCGCGGTTGAAGCATGGTTGGACTTCGACAGCCCTTGCGAGGTAGAGTTGCTTTTCCCTTGACTGGCATCATATCAGCCATCGTCGATGAAAGCGCAGGAGATCAAGGCGTACTTTGGAGGTTTTGTCCCACTGGCGAAGTTAGCATGGCTGTGGTAGGAGGTAAGGAGGTGGTGCCAAACCTTCTTCAGGATCTTAGAAAAGGCTGTTTCGTTCACTTCGACAAATTGCTGAGTCAGGTTAGCTTTGGCGATCCCTGACTGCATGCAGACCAATCACCTCCAGTTTGTTTAGGTCCATGCTAAACTGCTTTAGTCCCTCTTCAAGAGCAACGTATCGCGACGACGTCTTGGAGACGGAATGTGGATGTTGCTGCATCACTCTCTTCTTGTCAAGAAGGGTGGAGAGCCGTAAGCGTAACTAGCATCACTGTGAGCAATTTTCATCGCGGCGCACAAAACAAGCATACCTCGGCCTCCTTTTGCAGGTAGAATTTGTTGACTTTCTCAAGTTCACGTTCCTATTAATCAAATGAGATGCGAGCTCACGCAAAGGTTCAAAAGTTCGTACCACTCGGAAGAAGAATGTGGCCTTATTCGCCTGCAGTGAAGTCTGCGGATCCAAACTGTCGCTGCCATGGCTGCTTTCTCCAAGCGGAGGTATTACGGGCGTAGCGCTCAGCTTCTTGATGAGCTACAATGTATCAGCCGCTGGTCGAAATCATCATGGGCAGATCGAGCACCTTCTTGAGCGCCTTGTAGTCCACAAAACTGGCGGCATATTCTGGTATCTCCAGCTGCCGTTTCTGAATGTGCTTGCCGAACTTCCTGGTAAAACGTGCTGAGTCAGTTGTGTCTTCTTTGGATGCGAGACTGGTCGATGAGGCCGTCTTCTTCAACACGACAAGTGGGTGGGGGTCTAGAGTCTCCATATGAGTAGCAAAACGTACATGGTGTCAACAGTAGAAAGAAACTCTCTTGCGGTATTCTCGGAGCCTTAACGGCAATGCGCAGTGATGCACAAGCGACAATCCTGGTAAGCCTTGCTATGCAGGACTAACCATACACGAGCGGCGATGACAGGTGTGGTCGTCAAAGGGCGCCTATTCGATAGCGGATCGGAGAAAAAGTAACAAAACGAGGTGAGGCTCCTGGGTGGGTGGCAGGTTTGGCAACGGACGTGCGTCGTTGGTAGAAGAATCAAGAAGTGAAGTCACCCCAAGCGTGCAGCAGGGACCTGCCTCACAGCGGATGAATCAACGGATTGCAGTTGGCTCGCGTATGGCCTATGCGGGCAAGGAATTAGCAGAAACTTGCGAGTTGCCGAATGAGGGTCCAGACTGTGCTATGATGCAGAGGGGTCATTGTCAGAGGGCCACGAGACGGTGCATACAATGGCTGTGAGAAGTTGTGCCCATGTCGTTGAGAGGTTGTAAGAAACTGGCGAATGAGAGGCCGCGGATCCGCCACGCGCAAGAGAGCGAGAGCTGGAGAGCAATTCTTACTCAGTCGCTAGTGACAGGGGCAGGGAAGCTGGTGAAAGTGGATACGCTGCCGAACCCTAGGCGGGTGCTGTGAAGGCTGAAGAGGGGCCAATGGTCGATTTTGAGCTTGCAGCCACCACCCGCTAGCCTCGGCTGGGAACTTTAACCGCGGACGGAACCTGACGCAGGATCTCCTCGGAACGGCCAGGCATTGAGATCGGGAGGACAGCGCCGGCTTGACACTCGTCGTCATCTTGCAGGCGACTCGAGACGACGACCAGCTTGCATCAGGAATGGGCCGGCCCGTTGCAGCTGTATGAGGACAGACTTTTCTACATTCATCACGTATGCCAAGAGCACAGTTGACTTAACCAAGTATACATTTGGTTTATATTCTTCGCCCACGTGGCGTCGCTATCAGGATGTCCTTTTCCCTGCAATGCCCCCTTATACTTTTTCATCTGCAAGCTAAACCGGGCCAACTCCAAGCCAGCTATGTGCCCATGCACCAAGCGAGCTGCAAAAGGTCTATAGGGTATTAGACCGCTTGTAAGAAACCAAGTACTTGTCGAAAATCACAATGCGCATCGGATGCAGCCTCCCTTGAGCCAACACGACACGACCATCATATTTCTTCGCGTCAGAGGCCATAGAAATCCCATCCGTCGAGGTCAGCTGAATGTCTGCGGTGGGGCGCCTCGTCTGTTTTGGCAGTATTCTGGAGATCGAATGGTGTGCGTGTGGCGATGTTCGCGTCCAACTCGACATTCAGTCACAACTCGTCGTCGTCCATCTCAGACGGCTTCAGCAGCCCACCGACCTTCATGGCTCGCTCGCGCTCCTCCTCCTTTGCCTTGTTGGCCGCCTGCTCGCGCTCTTCCGCGAACAACTCGGCGTTGTCTCCGGAGAATTCCTTCAGCGAGATGAGGAAGTCACGAAGGATGATCTTGAAACGGTTGAGGTCGGAATTGGTGGCGAAGAGACCATCGATAAACGATGCGATTTGAGCGCTGGTTCTAGTTAGCACGAGAAATCAAACAAACTCCATGTCACTTACGTTTGAAGGTTGGGAAAGGCGGTCGCCAGCAGATTACCAACAAAGTTTCGCAGGAACTCGCGGTTCGACGTCCCCGCAGGAGCCATGTCTGGCGATGTGTAAATCGGGCCTTGCAGCTTGTCAGAGTCCACGAGCCAGAACATCTTGGCAAGCAGCATCGATTGAGACTTGAAGCCGGCCTTGTGGTCGCTGTCGGTAACGACGAAGAAGACATCCTGCAAGATGGTGGTGAAGAATGTCTGGAAGAACGAGTTGCAGGTCTGCGGGTCGGTATCGGCCATGTTGGAGACCAGCTCAAAGCACATGGAGAGACCAGCGCTCTCAACTTCGCGGTTGTCGTGCTTACTGGCCCACATGCAAGAGTCGATGACGAACTTGAAAGAGCGGGCGTCAAGCCTCAGTAAGGCCGGGAAACATCGGAGGTTGATCGTCCGCAGAAGCTTAAAGAACTCAACACGATGCTCGGGGTATTCGGAGAAGTCCTTGTTGATCATGTCGAGGGTGCACTCAAAAACGCTGTCCATGATGTTGATAATTTGATCTTCCATCATGCTCTATTCATAGTTAGCGATGTTCACGTTCCACCTGAGCGAGCCCAACCATGTGTCTGCTCAGACCGGGTCTCCAACGTACATGTAGCTTGTTGACGATCGTGGTCATAACATTCAAGACCTCTGCCTCTCGGGCGTCTGGCACGTTGTTCTTGTAGTCGATCAAGACAGCCTCAAGCAACTTGGGTACGATGTTGTTGTGGATCATCTCCAAATCGTCAGCCTTCTCCACGTACGTGTTGATAAGCTTGAGGATCTCCTTCTTGATGGTCCGAAGGCCGCGAACTTTGGGCATCTTCGTTGCGATGTTGCCTATAAGGGTCAGAGAGGGACTCGTTGTGAACAAGCAAAAACTTACCATCGCGCTGAACAGCTTCGTCAATGAGCTGAGAGCTAGCTCGGTACATGGTAAGCATGTCGAAGTAGATCCGGCCGATCTGGGGATAGAAGTAGGATCCTATTGAGCCGCAAGCAGCAACATTAGTCTTCATGATGTTGCCGACAATCTTGATGACCTCGGAATCCTGCAAGCAGGCCGGGTTCTGATTTGCTTGCGCAATGATGCTGTCCCACTACAATTTGTTAGCGCTGCGAGATCTAAGGTGGAATATTACTGTGCTTACAGCTGAGTTTGGCAAGGCCATGAGGTCTGCAATCAAGCGTTCCTGCATGCCCTTCTGTCCTTGAGCGCTGATCATGTAACCACAAGCCTCGTAGAAAGTGTGGACCTGCTGAGGTGACAGATCGGCGGTGATTTTCCGAAGGTTGCGAACGATCTCGTCGATGAATGGCTCAGTCTCGCCAGGCTGTAGCGCAACGAAATGTCTCCTACACTTATTCGCAATCTTGATGAAAGTGTCGCAAGCCATGTCTTGGACACCCTCGTGCGTCTCGTGCATGAACTCGAAGAGCTTGTTGACAACAGTCTTGAGGAACTTCCAGTGCGCCTTCAAGAACCGAGGATATTGGCCAACAATGTACATAATGTTACTGGCGACAACAGCCTTGTTGTCCTTACCGCGCTTCATCTCAGTCAAGCCGAGTAGATCCTTAATGACGGTGACCAGGAAACGCTTCTCCGTCTCTTCGTTCATGGCGCCGGAGATGGAACCGATAGCCCAACACAGAGTGTTGCAGTTTGCCCATGACCATTCGGAGCCGTCGACTTGGCGTGCTAGCTTTTCGGACATGATCTGCTCTGTGTCGTTTACATCCAGATGGGTAAGGAAGACCAGGCACTCTCGAGTGGACTTGTATAGCTGGATCGTGTCGCTCTCCTTGACGAACTCGCGCACAATTTCACCCTCGTCGTTCTCCACGATGAGGACCTCTTCAGGCCTGACCATCTTCTCAATCATGACTGTTCGCAGATTCGACAGAATCTCCGTGTATTTGTTCTTGCGCAGCGGGTAGTTCGCCATCATGTTAGAATCGCGAGGGCCGGTGGCAATGCCCATGTTGAGCAGAGGGTTCATGTCGGTGATTGGTAGAGCTTGCATCTCGTCGTAGAGCTCCGAGACGAGCTTGGTCCAGTATTCCAAGCAAATCTTGAAGATCTCGCGGTCATCAATCTGACTTATCCGGATGAGGTAGAAGTGACCATGTGTGAGGAAGTCCCTGTTCATCAGGTTCTCGATGACGTTCAGGTGCATCGTGAAGAAGTTAGTAAGGAAGAGCGCGAGGTTCAGCACGAACTCCTGATCTCTGCTGTTGCTCGAGGCGTATGTGCTCTTGAGATCTAGTGAAAGAGGGATGATCTTCGAGATGGCGGTCAAAGTCTCCGTGAACATTGAGACGAGCTTGTCATCGTACGCAGGCTCGGTGTGAAGACCAGCGATCTCAGTCAGACACTTGAGAGTGATGTTACGGAAGTCGGGCACTTCCAGGAAGCGGCTTCGGAGTGTCTCAATCAGACTCTGGCCACTGGGAGGTGTCTCGAAAATGTAGCCGAGTGGGATCCAGTTCAGGAAACGCAATAAGGTCTCGAGTGTCGCCTTGATCAGGGAGGCCTCGGTCGCCGTTCGCAAGACTTCGGAGCACAGCTGGTAGATGGACGTGAACTCGTCGCACATGCTCTGCTTCAACTCTCGTCGCTTGGACGAGGTCATCTGCTCTTCTGAGTAGTCGAAGACTTCCTCAGACAGAAGCCTCAGAATGACCATGTTGTTCTCGCATATGCCCAAGCTGCTATGGCACGAGGAGATGATCTCGTTGATGAAGGTCGGCCAGTTGTGGGGCCATTCTTGCTTGAGAATCGACACAAGCACGAGATTCAGCTTGTTCAAGAGGGTGCGGTCGGTGCGGCGACTATCGTCGTTGTTGGAGAGCTGGATGATGAAGTTTACAACAAAGTTGCGAATACCTGTCGCAGTCAGTAGCTAGTCCTCGGTACATGCGCGCGGGGCTTACCTTGACATTGGTCGCGAGGCAGCACCTTCCACCTAGTCATGATGACATTGTCGAGCACCTGTAGGCCCAGGTCTGCCCGATGTTAGCGTCGCGACAGCACAGCCCAATATCATGCAAACGTACATTTTGTTTGAGGGTACTGCGCATCTTGTAGAATCTTGTCAACGAGGAGCCATGCATCTGGATTCTCTTTGAACTATAGCAAAGTCAGTCGGGCTCAATGGAAGAATGGAAGGCTGAGCATAGTGGTTGCCTACCTGGTTGAGCGTAGCTTGAGCTTGTTTTTGCTGTGAGGGCGGGCATGTTAGCTGTGTTTTGCCATATAGTATCGCCTAATTTCCTGCTCAGTACATACAGTCTCACCGCGACCCTCGTAGAAGGCGCGGACCGTGGCGTCAAGCTCTTCGATAGACAGAGACATGGCGGGCAGCAGCGCGGCGGGAAAAGCTCCCCGATGGCGTTTGTGGTGTGTTTATATGCCAAGAAGCTTATGCACAGCCTCGCGGGTCGTCTGCGGTTGGGAGACGCGCGGTGGAAGAGTCGTCGTGGAGGCGCGTGCAGAATCGATGCCTTGAAGCGGGATGCGAGGATAGTGGGGCAGCTAGCGGAGGAAGATGGCGCGGGCGCCTTTGCCGAAAGGATGGGTGAGTGCTTGCAACTAGGCTGTCGCCTGAATTGGTGCCGATCGGTGCTGCGAGCTGTTTGCTGTTTGTAGGGAGCTTCCGGGCTGACGTCGCGGGAGGTTGTTGCGGCGGGCGTGAAGAAGCGCGCTGCTGGCTCGCCGTGCCGAGACCGAGCTAACGCTAGTATTGAGCTCCACAACGATGGATCACTCTTACAAAGCTCTACTGTACCCATGTCAAACACTTATCACCATCACATTCACATCACGAGTGTGTCCGTATTGACTGATGGTCATTATGTTACTAGGCAATATGCACATTGATAAGGAGCAATGACTACGACCCCAAGACAGGCACTGAGAAGTGAAGCTCTCATATGGGACCGATGCGCCGCAAGCCTAGGATGATTTCTAGCTAACTTACTGCCATGTATGAACATGGCCCACTACATTGCTACAGCTAGTTTCAGCTCTGTCCATTTTGATTGCCATGTCTTAAAACTCCTTTGGTGGCAGAGGCATCTGGAGACACAGGGCTGGTGTAGAACTGCGCCGGCGCATTGGTCGTTCTAGCAGCTGTCGAAGATTCTTGACGTATACCAATGGGGTACGGCGAAATGGGAGTAGGATATGAGTACCGTCGCTCCATGGTAGAAGCCTGTTGCTGTGAATTATCGTGTTGGACATTGGACGTCGCCCGATCGGATGGGAAGTACGGCTCTGTGCCATTGCGCGAATAGTCCGGTGAATGGTGAGAGTTCATGGCTTGCCCTGAGTAAGCGGGAAGTTCGTTAGGAGGTGGGTGCGCGTGTGTCGATTCGTACTTGTCCCCGCTTGTGCTTGCCATTTCGTAAGGATATTGTGCGACTGCAAGCTCAGCGGGTGGAGCAGACGTGGCTTCATACATGCCAGTCTTCTTCGCTTTCTTTCGACGGTGCAAACAGAGCAAGACGAGGCCCAGTAGAGCTATCAGGACCACAAGCCCTCCAATAGTACCTCCGGCAATGGCTCCAATCTTCGTTCTCTTCGTAGATTTACCAGCCCTTGGCGAACCGGTGACAGGCAGAAGTCGGGTGGCCGCTCGGGTCGCTGGCGTGGCTTTGATGTTGTAGTACACTCGGACGTCGTCAGAGTCCCAGGTTCCTGGAGCAGTGACTGTTGCTCCGCCAGTAGATCTAAATGTTTGTTAGCATCATCGGAGAAAACAAAGACACATGGTAGAACTTACCCGCCACCTATTGCAGCCACCACAAGTGTCGGCACAGCGTAGTCTGTCAACTTTGGGTCGTATTTGTCCCATATGCCATTCTCTTTCTTGCCGGTGTTGTTGCCTAGGACCATATTGTGCTGACCTTGCGCATCAGGCTGATCGCAATCGACAAAAGATGAGTTGGGGTACCATCCACCAATGATCAACATTTGGTTGGGATTCACAACATTTGCGCTGCATCCCCCGTGGCCAAATGCGTCCGAGTTGCCATATGCCTTGACCCAGGTGAACGATGGAATAGAGAGGATATAGGCATCGTCGAATGCAGCAGGATTACTGAAGCCATATCCACCGTAAAGGTAGATATTGAACGATGAACGGTCGTCCGGCCAAGTAACTCCTGCGCAAAACTGCCTTCGTCCCGGCGGCACGTTACCCGTAGCAGTCTGACTATACCACTTCCCGGAATTGATATCATAGATATGGATCTTGCTCATGCTCGCGGCGTTGTGGCTGCCATTATGATAGGGATCTTCAATGCCCCCGAAGTAGATGAGCAACCCGTTATCGGACACTGGTAGATACACCATTTGTCCTTCCGCCCTGCCAATGCCATCGGGGTGGGTGTTATTTCGGATGTTACCCGTGGTGAAATTGAACTGGACTATGCTGCTGAGGGCTATCGGTGGTCCTCTCCAGCCCGGGGTGGTGCGACTACTGAGCCAGCCGCCATAGTAGAAGCCTAGCCCTCGACCGTCAACTTGTGTTCCAGCACCGAACGCCGGGCGCTGTAGGTTCTTGTCGCTGCTAACAAAGGCGGTAGTATTCCATTGATTCAAGATTACATCGTACGTCCACATGCCGAAGTCTTTGGGGCTGTCTCCTTCTTGAAAGGCGCCTCCGAACTGATAGAAGCACTTGTTCACTTCATCGGCCCAGAGAATCCCTCCTGACAGACTAGGGACATTTGCGGGCTTCGACAGATTGGAATGCTGCTGGGGAAAGCCAACGTCTGTTCGAGAGCTAAGGTCGCTGAATAGGAGGTAATCATCTTGAGACAACTGTGAGCTTGACACAATAGAGCAGATGTTCACCTTCTGCACGTACTAGTATAATTGGCTGCAAGAGTTTTGTATGCGACGGCTCCACCGTCAATATACAGGCGTCCACCGACTATGGCGGTTTGGTGATTCCATCTTCGACAGCTAGGCTGCTAGTGAGCAAAATCAGCGATGCCTAGGACCCAGGTACTCACAAATCCAGGATCGGATCATCTTGAAATGAAATAGCAACAAGACTAAAAGCAAAGAGTAGGCGTATGCTCATGTATGCCATCGCACTGATTCATGGCGCACTGCAAGACACAGTTGTAAGTGTTATGGGCCGTTGCAAGTCAGAGGTAGTGAGTTTGTCGAAGGTGAGAGCTTGGGTCATCGAAAAAGCCGACCCGAGAGAAAGGCGTGGCTCGCTCTTGGGACAATCAATAGACGCGCAGTGCTCCCAATTTTCGAATGTGGCGTAATCTGTTGGGGGCACAGTCAAGTTGTGACCACGCCGCGACGTGCCTACCAACAGCCGAAGCGATCCCTATGGGTGGGCTTCTTCTCAGCCATGCTGCTGGCCGTGAGACCTGTGCCAATAACCCTAATAGAAGACTGGACGATCAGTTTCCAGCTCCTTGGGTACGCAACCCAAAGTGCAGGTTATTTCACCGTTCACGAGGTTGCCGCATCCTCGACAAAACGCTTACTGCCTCACAAAGCTACTTGGATAAAGAATTTGGTCGAATCACAGTCATACCAAGCTGAGTTCGTCTTTGATCACAAAAGTGACAGGGCAGACCAGCCGTGACGTGGGAAAACGCATTCGCTCAGCCGCTCCCTCGCCCTTGTAGCTGACATGATGTACTACTCTTTTCGGGGTGATACACGCCGGGATGTGCGGGCGATACCAGCTGCCTGGAGAAAGCTATTCGACAGCATGATACGAGGAAAGGACCATGCGCGACAATTGCGATCGCCGTAGTTCGTCTGAGCGATGCCAGTTCTGCTTCATACCACACGATACACGTTGTGAGCATGTTGAAGCCCGGCTGAGTAGCGGGTTGATGCAGGTGGCGAGCATGGCCCGAGCCTGGAGCGATCCTCTCATGACGGTCATGCACAAGCCAAGGTCCGGTACATTTGCTATAGCAGATGCCTATGAATTGAGCAAGCCCGAATTTGAATGTTGGCCTAAAGCGAACCCGCAGTTCCGATACCGACCGAAGTCGACGTGAGCGAACTGCAGGATTAGAATGGCTGTTCTTCGTTCTGGGTCATCGCTGGAAAAGGTGTCTCCATATATTTTAGAGTGACCTTAGGGTTATGGATGATCGTAGACAATATGTGAAGAACAGAAGAGGAACGTCGCGCGCCAGGTATAAGAGGAAAATTGGAGGCGCGCTAGTGAATACGCTTTACTCCATTCGTTATATGGGCCCTTTAGCGCGATTCTCATCGTCGTCATGATATCCTCACATACATACCTAAGCACACGCCTGACAAGAGCAGAACAAATGATTACATTGTCAGCCATGTGTAGTGCTTAAATTGCAATTAAGTCTAGCAACAAACAAAAGACTTCTTTATATATCTTAATATAAAATAGGGATTGCTTACTTTAGTGTTAAGTCTTGTCAGCTATACTTTAGAGTAGTGAAGAGAACAGCTGCATAATAATTCTAAGGCATGCATTAACCTCAAAATTTATATCGTCAGACTCCGAAGCTGTACAAATGCTGAGGGATGTCTAGACGCTTAAGTGCTCAAGCTAGTGTCAGCACGTGAGACCGTGCCTGGGGTCCACTTTCGCTCCCGCCAGGTTTCGCATACGTCAAGCCAGATGTTAACATTGAAGCGCTCTCTTTTCCCCTCCCATTCATGATACCCCCACGCCCAACATGTTCAACCTGCGCTCTATAGTGCTGCTGGTCATATCCTACGTCGTCTTACCGCGCCTC
>Ga0265780_10006589_pt1 | contig 14370 bp, 8 predicted proteins | sample P1T30metagenome_FD_192432 | JGI IMG/M metagenome (GOLD analysis project Ga0265780, IMG submission 192432) | Plant litter microbial communities from East Loma Ridge, Irvine, California - P1 T30 | ecosystem: Environmental > Terrestrial > Plant litter > Unclassified | place: USA: California... | reverse complement strand
TGTGAGGGTGTGAGGGGCGGCGGGCGGAGAGCAAAGCCACCTGCACGCTCCTGCTAAACCCGCGCGGGGCTCTTGGCATGCGATGCGGCTTTAGGCTCACCCTGCAGCAGCCGCCACGCATCCATTGTGCGTTACTCATTACTCACGACATGCCGCCCAAGTCGATTCTCAAGAAGACGGCCGCGCCCGCGCCCGCGCCCGCGCCCGCAACCGCCGCACCTGGCGCAAAGCCCGCCAACCCCGCCAACCCGCGCCATCTCCAGGTCGCGCTCCACCATGCCAACATTCTGGAGGAGCGCAAGCGCGTCGAGGCCGAGGTGCTCGATGCCATCATGACGCTAATGGAATATCCACCCGCCTCTGATGCAGATCCCAAACAGCCGTCTGCGGCCGACGCTCAATTCTTCCGCGACGCTGTCGTCCCCTTCCAGCCCTCCGACTACGACTCGCTGATCGAGGAGCGCAACATCTACGGCAAGTGCGGATACGCCCTTTGTCCGCGCCCCACCAAGAAGGCCCGCTCGACGGCGCGCAAGCAGTTTGTCGACACGCAGTATGGCGTTGAGATTGTCGACAGAAAGACGCTGGAGGTGTGGTGCTCCGATGATTGTGCGAAGCGCGCGCTCTACGTGAAGGTGCAGCTGAACGAGGAGCCCGCGTGGATGCGCCAGGGCGGATATGCCGACAAACTCGACCTCATGGTCGACAACGCCGCAGAGCACCAGATGACCCTCCCTTTGCGACCAAAGGAAGCCGCCGCCCCCGCGCCTGTCGACGACGACGACGACGACGACATTGCTGCAGCCTGGGCAGCCCGCGAGGATGCCATGGGCGACCTTGCCCTTGAGCGTGGCGAGAAGCCGGGCCAAGTGAGCAAGACCAACAACGATCTTGTGAAAGACCAGATCACAGAACGCTTGCCGACCAGCGCGCCACCCCAGCCGCCCTCGCTCTCGTCACAAATCTCAGAACACACTCTGGCTATCGAGGGCCATGTGCCACAGATCGACAGGAAGGACAAAGACGACGACGACGAGGATGACCCGCAGGACTGGGAAAAGCACCTACCTGGATGAGGCACGAAACTGACATCACCGACGCAGGAAGGAATCAACAGTCACTTAACCCCTCGTGGCGAGACGGGACATGGTGGGATCAACCCGCAAGAGCGGATTGTCGGCCCCAAGCGAGCAATCATTGCGACCAAGTCCAATGCTTGTCAACACGTTCAGGCGCGATACTTTCAAGTTTCGGTCAAGTGCCAGGTCCGCGCTAGAAGAGGTTTGAAGGGCCAATGCCTTGTGATTGCAATGGATGACAAGCCCAGGAGATGGGAAATGTGAAACGAGGACGGTTGGTAGCTATCTATGCTTGAACGTAGCTGCAGTATATTGCTTAAGCAAAACACTACGAAGACAAGATTGATCCAGGAAGTACTGCAATGTTGTGAAGCCTGATGCAGTACCTATGTCCGAGTCTTGTGCGTGCAGCGAATGGACGCCCACGGAGGTCCGCGCGCTAGTGTCATGTCAACTTCGAGATTTCCAGCCCACGGCAACATGCAAGTGCCAGAGCCAGCATCATCACGTCAGCCGCCCATTGACGCACCGCACGCGGCTGTCGCATCACCGCCAACATGGCTCTCTGCCGCCAGTCGTCATCGCCCACCGCCAACCTCCTCCGCAATTCCCGCCTGTTCGCCCTCCCAAACCCTCTCCCACGCCCCAATGTGGGCCAGATGTACGGCGCGGGCGTTACCAGGGCTTCGGATACAGCCACTCTTCCCTACCCCACACATCAAGCCATTGCAACAACGAAGAGCTCGTTAGTGCGGGGCGACTGGGGGTTGAAGCGACCGCTGCCCGCGCGGAGTCGTCTGCTGCAGGTCAGCGATCCCGTGCTACGAGTGACGCAGCTGGACACGATTGAGCATGTCACCGACTTCGACTCCGCAGCCGACCATGTGCGCACAAGGCAAAATTTCGAGGAGCTGTCTGTGCCCATGATGAAGGGCATGTCGCAGATGAACGCCTACGACTTGTCCTCGTTGCAGCCACTAGGAGCTTTCGAAAAACGCGACGACACAACTTCTTACGACTCGGCTTTGGGAATGGACGAGGCTGGTCTGTACCTGCAAGCCTTGAAGAAAAATACCAAGAAGACCGGAAAAGATTTCACTCCATTCAAGCCGCCGCCCGTTGATGTCGCAGTACACAACAGCAAGAGATGGAAGCACGATGGACCCTGGCTGCCTGGCATGAATGCCGACGACTTCACCACTTATCTGAGCAGAGAGATCTCGAAACGGCGATCCGAGTTCAACACCTATCTCCAAGAATTTGTGAAGAATGAAATCTACACCACACGTGCCCTCGCCGCTTCCAGAGACGGTGAGGTGGCGCCTATAGACACCAAGGAGGCCGAGAAATGGAGACAAGCGCGATCAAAGCAATGGGCACAGATCAGCGCAGAGGACATTGAAACGGGCATCAAATCTCTTCGCCGAGAGACAGCTAACAACCCCCTCGCCTCGAAGCTTGTCACGAAGCTGATCCTTCCCTTCTTACGACTGCCCACGATTAAGCTCAAAAATACAGCCTACAGAGAGAATGCCTCCGGTCGCGACATTGAGCAATATCAGTTTGACACAGAATCCGCGCCTCTATCTACTCACCCCTCTGCTGGTCTCGGTTATCTACGAACACGCTCTTACATTACCAACCACCCCATTCTCGGACCGCAATCTTCACCATCACCAGTGACCGCGCGAGTTGTCCAGCCCCGGACATCCAAGGCCAGAGAAACCTACGCCAAACTCGGTGTCGGCGGCTTCGTGACAAACGACCAATACCGCAGCACCGACATATCTGTGTCCAGGACCGCAAACAACAACAATGCCAAGGATGTAGAGACGATCGACATCGACACTCCCGGCGGCAAGAAGATCCTCGTGCAGCCATTGTTCGGTAGCGTCAGTAATGACGGCCGCATTCACATCAAGATTAGGCGCTCCGTTGGCCCTGAAGTCCAAGTTGCCCGCGGCGAGTTGGACGACAAGCCGCCGGTCAGGGAAAATGCTTTGGCTGATAGTGAGTTGTTCAAGGACTTGGGGCGCAAGGACAGTGGAATCAAGGAGCTGGATGAACAGAGCGCCAAGGCCAGGCAATTGACCGACTTCTTGGGTGGCATGAGACCCGAGAGCGATGGGGAGGGCACGCCAGGACGAGGGTTTCCGGGAGTGGGAGACGCGCTGAGGTGATGTGTCCGGTTTGCATAGTGTATAGTATTGTACATGAAATTCACTTCTTTGCCATTCCGCAGTCTAAGACTTAGGCGCTGTGACTCGATCTTGAGCTTGAGGCGTCGAGTGAGTCATCTACGGGAGTGGGTGTAATTTGGAACATTTTGATGAAGAGATGGAGTGAGGATACTCAGGTGATTGACAGCCGCATGAAGCACTTGAAAGTCGTTGCCAACACGACACCATCACCCACGTACTGCACAACCGAGCTATTCCTAGCTCCGCGATCTCACGATGATGCTTGGTTGCCCGACCGCACCCACGTAAGCAGCTTCGAACAAGTCTCACACTACCAACTCGGCAAGCCAGGCTACAGCCTCGCTGTCCGATCGTCGCTCCCGTTCCCAACATATCTTCAGCTCGACATGTACCCTGGACGAAAAGCTTGATGGTCCTCCAACAGGCTGCGATCGGTCAGATGCGGGAGATTAGTCACGCACATGTTGGTACCGAGGAAGTGTGACGTGGAGAAGGCAGGACAAGACGAGTGAGACGGGTACGGATGGGACAGGGGGGCTGTGAGAGAGTACTGGTGAGACTTTGCTCAGGTTGGAAAATGTGTTGAATATGTACGTTTGCCTGGCGCAAGTTCTGCATAATGTCATTGACGGAACAGGACCAGGCTGCAATGGCAAGCACCTCGTTCAACAACTGGAGGCTGCACACGGCCTGTTCAACCTCTGTCAGACATGCAGTACACAGCGGATGTAATCGGATCCGCAAACCGCGCAGACCTGACCTCGCGCAGGTCAGCAGTACCCGACCGTCAGTTATTCGTTTCAAGGGCAGATGGTCAAGCACGCCGTATGGTCGCAGTGAGAGGGCCGGTTTCATGTGGCATCGATGCGAGGCCATCATCTGACCTACCATGATCTGCGAGTTGGACTTGGACTTGGACTTGACACGCAGTTGCCTGGACGCCATCTCCAAGGCCAGGCAGCTGTTCGCAGTGGTTTCTTCCTACCTCGCGCTATCGACAGAGCAACGCTCGCCAGTGGCCAGGCCACTTCGGCAGTCGGGATGTTTTGCAAGTTTCCGCGACGAGGCTGTGCATCGTGAGCAACATATAGCGGCGCCTGGTGGTATAGGCGCGCCTGATGGTGGCGTCGAGGCTGGTGCGGCGTCAAAGGCCAAAATTGGGTCAGACATTAGCCGGCACATGTCCACCTTTTGTGATGCAATTCGAAAAGTCGGTGGAAGTTTGGGGGGAGGGCTACGCGTTTTGGGGCCAAAACTTCGAGGCTGCGTGCCGTTGGTCGGATGCAGCGCTTCTGCATGCGCAGTGATGCTTCCACACAATCGACTCACCGCCTGTACACTGAAAGTCAAGGAATGTTCATGCTTCGCGTCCCGTCTCTTGCGCTATCGGACCAGTGGTGAGGAAGAATTTGTGCCACAATCATGAAGAAAAAGTCAACTGTGGCTGCTGACAGTGTGGCTCAGCATCGACATGGGAGTGTCACGTGGGTGTGATTGCGCCAGAATGAGCGGTGACAACACTCGCTTAGGATAATATGGCGCAAATTTCTGGCAACAATGCGAGATTACGGCCCGCAAAGTATCAAGTAATAGGAGAGAGACGAGGGATACGCAGGCCGTGCGGCTGGTGCGACGGGCTGTGAATTGATGGGAACATTGGGTGGAACCTAAGCAGTACGACGGGACTGCATCCAGCCACAGTGACTTGGAGGCGTTGGTGTGACTTGGAAGAGATGTCAAGGTGGGAAATGTGGTGGAAATGTCGGCGAATAGTGTCAGCGATTGGGTACCAACGTGGGTGCCGGCGGCAAGTTAAGGAGTAATAAAGGGGCCGACAGAGCAGGCGCTGACCAAACCACCCGTAGCCTGGGAACGACGGTAGAGTTGCCAGAGTGCAAGGCTCAATTTGCCGAAATTCTGAAATTCTGAAATTCTGAAATTTCAGGAGCCGAGTAAGGACAGCATGCGAACGCTGCGGGTTTGGAGCTCACGTGCATGTTGCGGGTGCATCCCGTACGGTAGCGTGCCGCCCGCATGGAGGCCCCACCAACTATTCGCACGGCCAAAAAGACACGCACTCGTCCACCACACCTCGGAGCCAACATGCAATATGGTCGGGCATTGGGCGCCGACCAGCAAATCGCCAGTCTTTGGTGCCTGGCGTGAGCGACATGCTGCCAGGCCGGTCAAGACTTGCAGCATCTGCTGCATAGCCCCCACCACCACTGTCCAGTCGACGCTGAGCTGAAAGTGCGACGGCGAGACGAGACGAGACGCACATTCCTGATGACCGTCCGTTGTCCGTCAGCAGCAGAGCAAGTACCTCTGGCGCGCCCAAGCATGTCGCCGTCGCCGAGCGCAATCATTGCCGGCGGAAGTGAGGTGCAAATGAAGAGTAGGGAGCGCTCGAGCGTCGGCTCCTTGTGATTGCTGCCCATCGAGTCCACAGCTGAGACATTTCTTCCGGCCGCTGCGGTCAAACATTCAGCATTTGCGACGCGAACCTTCCATTGTTCGTTCCAATCGCAGCGATTCCACACCCTCGTCATCACCCTCAGGCTCACGACACCGGTCGCCCGCAGGGGTCGGCCGTGCCTTGGTCGTTTCCCATCCGCTTTGCGCAGGCTGTGCTTTCACTGCAGTGCTCCATCTTAAGGTGGGCCCGGGACCCCCCAACTCTCGTTCATGCTAACCTCGTCTTTGCGGCCTAGCTTTTCTTCTTCTCGGCGCAGGTATAACTGCTCCATCTTTGTATTCCCCGGTCTCCCTAGCTCGGTGCATTTTCAGGCTACAATATACGCCGCATTCCACTTAAATCACCCCTTCGCCCAGTAGGGCTGCACTTTGCTGCTCGACTCTGCATACCATCCTGCAGGCAACTACTGCACATCATATCCTTTATTTACCTCCCTTCGCCTCTCTGACTCTTGTTTTTGGAACATACGCCTCGTTCCACTCATCTTACCACGGACTGGTCTCAGTTGTGTCATCACCTGCGCTTTCAAAATCTTTACAGTCCTCGTGTACAACAGCATCGAAAACAAATTTCAGGGCCGCAAAATTCCTTGTATAACTGCCGGCTACTCCAACTTTGCCTATTCTCCGGCCCGCATCTGGCTTTGCATAAGCTGATTTAAGAAATTTAACGCCACTTTCTGACGACCAGCCCAACCACTGCACTGGTTGAGGCGTGGTATTGCTATCGTCAGCGCTTTCATAAACTCGCACTTCATACCCTTCTCGCTCCAGGTCGCCTACAATGTGCAGGGTCGAAGAGCGCATCTACATCACCGCCGAAGGCCACCGTTCGAAATTTGAAGAGGCCTTCCCGTGTGAGAAAGCCCGCAAAAACCGACTATGCTCCAATGTGCATACAAAGACCACCGAGTACTACCCAAAGAGAGGTACCAACCTAAGGGACACCACGCCGTCTCCAATCGGCCCACCTACGCCAACCGGATCAGGCTCGTATATCGTGCAGCCGCGCAGACCTTCCTCGTCTGGAGGGGAACGGCCATCCACACGCGACGGGGCCAAGATTAAACCGGAGATCATTATCAATTTCAGTGGCAAGAACAAAAAGGGCAAGAGATATGTCCACGTATCGACAGGGTCATACAAGCGGAGCTCCGATGAGATAGCCATCGAGTCTCCTGACTCGGACGCTTCTCACACTGTCCGCACTGGCTATCCAGAAGCTTCATTGCCACCGCAGGCTGCCATCTACGGTCATCCCGACGTTTATGGCACCACACCAACACATGGCTATCATCATCACACTTCTTCAACTGCCTCCTACACGGGCTCTAGTCAAACACCATCCCTCTTGTTAACTTCAGATGTGGATTATGACTCACTGACTAGCACGCGAGCTACACGATTACAACCCGCCATACATTACTCGTCGGCTACTAGTACTGCTCATCCTCCAAGCAGATCCCGCAACCATGAACGGATATCGTCAAACGATTACAACTTGACAGTCGTTACCCCGCGTGATGACTACCACGATCTGGCAGATCGGTCGGCATCTTCGCATGCCAGCTCCGGCGCATCCGGCAGCTCGCGACGAAGGAAGGATCATGATGCAGCGCGTAAGCGCAAAGAAGAGGAAGAAGAGAACGTCAAACAGGTTCGCTTCGACCTTGGTCGACCCGAGGCTCGCGCCAAGGAGAGGACAGAGTCCCAGCTAGCTGAGAAGGAGAAAGAGCGTGCTGTTGCCAGAGACGAGGCTCGGCGACGCAAGAAGAAGGACCATGAGGAAGACACAGCCAAGGCTCGTAAGAAGGAGGAATCAAAGCCTGCACCAAGTACCAGTAGCATGAAGGCGCACACTGGATCTCGCAGAGGGTCTGTCTCAATGACCCCGTCCCAACAAAAGGAACAGCGACGACTTCTTGCAGCTGAGCTTGATCACATGCAGATCGAGAGCAGAGCAGCAGAAGAGCGCGAGCGAGAAGAAAGAGCTACATCGTTGCGTCAACAGCAACAAGATCCCAGCTACTACAACCCTCGCGCTGGGCCTATGCCAAATAGCGCTTCTACTATGACTCGTCACAACTCAACTTCGCGACGAGACAGCTTCACGTCTGAGACTCGGCCAGTCATGGGTCGCTCGAACAGTCGGCGCACAAGCATCAGTCAATCCAAACCGCCGATAACCAACACCCAGGTGGCGCCAAGTTACACGCAACCACCCAGTACGCGTGTCCATGCACCACCACCAGTCTCATTCCCGGCAAACTTCAACACTCGCCCCACTTCCGCTCGCCGTTCTTCATTGACATCACAAGAGAACCCTTTCCTTGCACAGACACGCCCTGCTGGCGCAAGCGTCGAGAACCCTTTTGCGACAACGCCTTCAGTCATGTCGCCAACGATACACCAGGACCCTTGGGATGCGCGCAACGTCCGCGAGGCCCTGCCATCGGTGCGCCAACCTGTTGATACACGATACTCGAGCAGTTCGGGTACGCACACCGCTGCTCGGGAAGCTTCTCGGGCCATGGCAAGGGCTACGAGTGCAAGGGATGACTACGCAGCCGAATCTGACGACGATGTGACGCACGGTCACACTCGTAGAAGACGCTGAGTGTAGTATCTTCATTTCTTTTTCTTTCTTTTTCAGGTCTTGGCTTCTTGGAGTTGGGTATGCCGTTATTTGCTGTACATCTTTCTTTTTGCTCTCGCCTTCAACAGCCTCTGATACCCCTTTGCACTGCTTCACACATCATCATCATCATAGACATACCCATGCATCGCTGCGCCGTAGACTTAAAAAGCGATATCGTTACTTGTTCATATTCACTACCTTGTACACTTCAGTGCGTTGTGACACCTGTTCTTGGTCCAATCCTGTGAGTTGCTGCCTGGATGTAGAAGCCCTAATCACCATATCTTCTCGTTGAACAAAGCGAGTCCGGCCCATGGCAGATCCACTTCCATGTCTCACTCCACAAGCCCAAAAATGACCCATGTTTGTCTGAGTTTCTTTGTTTGAGGTTGTTTCGGCAGGACGATAGCAAGCAAAAGTGAGCCTTATAACACTGCTCGACGAAGGCCCAACAAAGTCCCGCTATGTTATAGAAAGCTTTACACTTGAAACTCAAATTTCATCAAATCACTGCTGGCAGCAACACGAGCGGATCAAGAATGACAGCACAGACCAGGATCAAACGCAGAATGCCGGCCAATTCGCAGGAGAAGACCAAACGGCGGACTGGGCAGAACGTCATGTCGAAAGCACCCAAAACGGCTAGACCTAGGACCAAAACAGTGGCCGTGCACGCAGCGCGACGGGTTCTTGCTCAACGCACGGTGGGGGACAAGCAAGAATACCTCATCGACTGGTACCCTACCTGGCAACCCAAGCACCACGTTCCCAACGGCAAGATGGTCCGCGAGTGGGAGGACAACATCGCCAAAGAGCACACGTTCAAAATGAACCCCAATCTCACCGTCTACAAATGCTCGAATCCAACTGAGGACAACTCCCCCCGCCAATTGCGCCTGATGCTTGATACCGTTCTCACCTCGCTGCAACAGTGGCTGAACCGACCAGAGAAGATAATGTCCCAGGAACTGTTCAAGCAGGGAGCCTGGGCCTTTGCCAGTATCAAAGACTCCCAATTTGCCGCAGAACAGGCGGCTCAGAAGGGAGAGGATCCGCCCTCCGCTGCCAAAGTCATGCGCGACACCTACGTTTCAATGCGCGGTCTAAATTACAAGAACATCGTCGACCAAAACCTCATCTACAAGGACGTCTGGGTTCGCTATCTTGGTCAAGTTGACACAGACATACGCGGCGCAAATCCTGCAAACCGCGGATGTGGCCGCACCATGGCCTACCTCCGGCACATGTTCGAGCCCATGCTCCGCGAGATGACCCCGAAAACCTGGAAGGGCAACGAACAGCTTCACTTTAAGCTCTCCGGGCTGTACGAGATCGCCAAGCGCTTCATTAGCCACTCCGTGTGCCTCCTCAACCACACATGGCCTCTTTTCTTCGTTCGCCTCTTTTTTACCTCCGACGAACTCTGCAAGATCTGGAATAACCCCAAAAACCCCAATTGGACCTTCCAGCTAACCGACGGCTGGGAGAACCGCACCCGAGACTACTTCCTGCAGACGTACATCGCCGCCAACGACTGGGAGCAGCGTCCTGTCGACTACGTTGAGCGTACCTATCTTGAGCTGCGCGACCAGGTCAAATGGCATGTCAAGTTCCGTAACGTGGAACACGAGGGCCTGGGTCAAGAACAAGAGCCGGTGGAATCGTCAGAATCTGAAGATGAAGGCATGGCTGACTTGGGGACGGGTGAAGCTAGCGATGCAGATTACCGAGAGGGTCAGAAGGAGGTGGAGGATGAAGGTAGCGTGATCGGAGGTAGCGAGGATGACTCCGAGGGCGAAGACATGGACATCAGTGATTAGTGACTTGTCCAAGTTCCGTGTAGCAGCTCATACTATGGAGCGACGAGCATCGAGGTGCCACGTGAGGATGAATTGATGCACACCATAATTGCTGCAAAAGAGATCCTACTTCATGAACACAAAGTGAGACTGAATCTGCTGCGACGTGAAAATCAATCCAAAATGGACGATTCCTAAGTTTTCGACTTCTCAGAACGCCTAAGTTGTCTGCAAGAGGTACTGACGTGTGGCTTTGAGGCTTGGCAAAACCTAGCGTGTCATCCAAATGAGAAGTGAGCCCAAATCGATCCCCCACGAAGGATCTCCAGAGTGAGACTGTGTCCACCCAAAGCCCGACTATGCCATGTATAGCAAACACGTCTGATACCAGTACCTTCTACCTGATTCATGAACCTCACAAACATGTTCAGTTCCAAGACATACAAACAGAACGAGACAAGACCGCAATCGATCTGAGACTAGCATAATATGCGATAAAGTCATTGCGGCCCACTCCCTCCAAGAGAATCTATAGACCCGCCTAAACAATCAGACGCAATCTCTATCACCAATCAATCATGTCAGACACTTCCGAGTTGCCCGAAGATCTCATGCATGACAGATCCGTACTCTCTGTCGATGATATGATCACGAAGCCAGATCCAAACCGCCGCGAAACTTCTACTACTGCTTCAGTCCAGATACATAACACCAGCGAAGCCCGAGAAGCCCGACTCCAGCGGAGACTGGAGAATCGCACCACCACAGACCTGTGCGAGAACGAGCATTACTATTCGGTAGAGAGTGAGACCGAATACGAGACCGAACACCCATCAGAACCTCGAACCAAGGACAACAACGCCCGGTTAGCGAATCTTCGGACCTACATGAAGCCCAGCAAGAAAGCGCGTGCTCCCCGCAAGTATGTTAAAAGCAATAATAGACCCCGCCATGAAGCCTTTTTCAACGCCAACTTGGATGACCCGGTCACAGACGATGACGAGCCGCTGTCTGAATTCAGAAGTAAGCGTGAAAGCCCTGAATCTACTGAGGGGTCTCGACTATCCCGCATTCCATGGTCTACAGGGGGTAGTGTGGTGGACAAGATGAAGGGGTTATTGATACGTTCTTCGGAGCCGTGTGAGGGGGATGTGATTGGGTATGCTGCGGGGGACAAGAAGCCGATCACGCCAATGAGAGTACGTGGGTGCGCCGCCACTCAGCTCTCTACACAGGTACCCCATTCAATTCGGAAGAAGAGACAACAGGCACCAAAAGGCATTGTTAGTCAGATGACGGCGAAAAGGAATCCAAAACTTTCGCCAACCTCTGCAGGTGGAGCAACTGAAGAAGAGAACGACTTGACACTCATACAGAACATGTCTTTGCTACCAGTTTGTCTGCAGAAAGCTCCAATGCATGCCAGCATAAGACCAGCTCTCACAGCTACCAAGGAATCTCCCGAAAACGATCAGTCCCCTGCACCAACCCTAGATGACAGAGCCTACGATATGCTCAAACACATCGTAAGTCTTGCCTGCCAGCCAAACGAATGGGTCGACTTCCTCAGGCCCAAGGACTACTCAATAATCAGCGGAGAGGAAACAGTATATTCAGCAGGCCACAAAAGTACAGAGAGCTTTATGCGGGCCGCACTGTACAAGATCGATGACGAGCTGACCAAAACGTACTTCCCACGAACCACCCACTATCACAAGGTCGACGTCATGTTCCATGGGCACAACGCTCCACACCCGATCCGTGTCACCGATGTCTGGAAGCCGTTCTCCGATCTCCATTCGCTGGTGCGGATGAATCATACATCCGTCGCTCACTACGCACCAGACCTCCGATTTCTCTGGCGCGGCATAGTCGAGCGAGCACCTCATCTGACCCTCCCACTCAATTCCGATCGCGGTATCACGCCCCCTCCTCGACGTAACATCAGCTTCGTCCTCTTTCTCGTAGCCACATGCGCACCGCAGGCCGAACTCCAGGGCGTCTTGGAATACTTGACGCCTCACAGCGATCAATTCAACACAGTCCAGGACTGCATTTCTGATGGGCTCAAGGCGCTGCGCCATGAATGTCCTATGTACACGGGAGTGAGTACGTTGGAACTCACAGCGATCTGGGCGCGCCTGAACAATATGATGGAGGCGTGTCAGGGTGGTAGGGGCGAGGAGAGAGATGCGCTGAGGCATGCTCAAGAGAAGGGACAGACGAGTGAGCCTCGGCGAGACATGGCCTCGACTCATCGATCTGGGGAGAAGAGGAAAGCGGATGAGCTTGAAGGGGGAGAGCAGATTCAATGCGAAGCCAGGATCTGAAACTGCCTCTATCTTGGGTTGCTTCTCTGGGTTACTGGGAGTACTTCCGCTGGTTGGGCATACGTGTTGCAGTGTACCATCCAGCAGGTGGAAAGATAGAGATAGGATATTCTGGAACGACTAATGATGTGTATATCTGTATTGAAGATTCTGCGCGACCAACCTGCCTTTGAAACTGTTTATCTAGTACGACTGAGGCTCGGAAGAACACTGCACGCTCTTTCATATCGATTTTATTGCACAGAGATTAAGAACAATAGCAGGCATACTAGACAGGTGTCTTTCGACAAAATGACTTTTGCATTGAGCGAACAAGCAGCAGCAGAGCACGCCATCAAACGTCCCCGTACGTCGTCAAATTGGCATTTGGCCTAAGCAAACAACACGAGGAGGCACAGTAAGGTCTGAGAGCGTGATGGTAGCCTTTCAAGGCAACATTGCTGCGATGCCACCGAACGTGAACTGCGCGGGAACAAACAAGGACGCTGGAAGAATAGGCGCAGTCGAGCCTGATAGATTTGTGTATGTAAAATCCACTCACGTCGAAAGAATTCCAATTAAGTACGAGGAATTGACACTGCACAGTCGTCACACCTTATAGTACGTCAATCCCATACTGATGCCCTTGCAGAAGTTATTCAAGGGGTAGCGGAGCATAGATAGTTCTTTCGCCTGAGAGTACCACCGAATTTGAAACTAAATGATCGTAGTCTACGGCAACCATTATTCGTTGACAGATACCTAGGCACATGGGTCACTGCGCAAGCTTAAAGACAGCAGGGACGATGACTATGATAGACTGGCAGTAAAATTCCTCCACCATGGCCGGGTAAAGAAAGTCGAGCAACGATTACCAGTCTGCAGCATGGTGACCAGACGGATTATTGGTAGCAATATGTACTATCACAGCTTGTACGAACTTCATGTAGACATATCGATGTATTGTGCTGCAGGCGTCGTCGGAGATATCGGACTTGTCGTGCGCCACCCGACAATGCATGACGTCGGCAACATTGAAGTCCTCCCTGCGACCAGGTGTCAAAATCACTTGGTTCAACACCAGAGGAATAGGCAATACCATCATGACTGTCTACGCTGAGGCTTTACAGCTTTTATGCACCCTTGGCACTTCATAGGTAGCCTGACGACGAGCGGTCCACTCTACTGTGGCTCAGTCCTGATACGAAACGCGCAAGGATCGTCGACGTCTAGCATCGCTCCAACTGGTGTTTCCATCGCCTATCGTCACTGATTTGTCTTCGGACCCGCGATCTAGAGCTCGGTTTTCGCAGAGCTGCTAGACCCATTTTCCGGGTCCAAGGACGCTTGACTCCACCTGCTCCGGAAATAACGATATTTCGCAATCTTTACTGATTGACTACAAATACCCCAGCTCGCCCATTTTCGACGCTCAATCCAGTTGCCTTGATCGAAGACGACACAATGGCTGCTGTGTCCGGTGCAACAACCGCACCTCCCATGCAGAGCGCACTGGGTCCCACGCTGACCGAAGACGAGAAATCGCTGAAAGGTTCTGAGACACCCAGCGGCTCGCACCAGGCAGCCTCAGACATTGAACATGGTCGCAGCAAAAACGAGACTCCCCCAACCGCCAAGGATAACTATCTAATCGAATTCGAAGGACCAAACGACACCGGCAATCCAAAGAATTGGACCACAAAGCGGAGATGGGCTATCACGATATCCATGGGTCTTCTGGTTTTCACCGTCACCTTTGCTAGCTCGATCTTCAGTGTCAACATTGGAGTCGTGCAAGAAAAGTTTGGCGTCAAGCTCGTTACGGCAACTCTCGGTGTCGCACTGTTCGTGCTCGGATGTGGATTTGGA
>Ga0265780_10006585_pt1 | contig 14374 bp, 7 predicted proteins | sample P1T30metagenome_FD_192432 | JGI IMG/M metagenome (GOLD analysis project Ga0265780, IMG submission 192432) | Plant litter microbial communities from East Loma Ridge, Irvine, California - P1 T30 | ecosystem: Environmental > Terrestrial > Plant litter > Unclassified | place: USA: California... | reverse complement strand
GAGGCATCGATGGATAGTTAGGACGATCTCCAAGAGCTGTCGACATCTCGATTGCACACGGCGCACGAGCTGGCCCTGTCTCCGGGTCTGCCCTCTCTCTCTCTCTCTCTCTCACACACACACACACATCTCTATCCACTCCACTCCTCGGCCTCGGAAGAAAGCCGTCTGAGCCTTGTGCGGTGCCTTGTGCTTGTCCCCCTCGGCTTCGCAGATCTTCTGCAGGTCGGGGGCATGGACTTTGACTGGCGGGCTGGACTACCGCCTGTGAGCTGCTGGCTGGCTCGAAGGCTGGCTGGCTGACATGGCGCCGACGACGAGGGCATAGCGCAACCGCCTCTCTCTTCAACTCTGTGCCCGCGCCGTTCCCTGCCCGTCTGCCTGTCTTGCAAGTGTCGTTTCGTCCCGTCCTGTGCTGTGGAGATCCTGACTATCGCCTACTGCTGCTGCTGTTCACTTACAGTACACCACCTACACCACCACCACCACCTATACCAACCAGACCCTCTGTCTGCTCACCTCCTTCGTTTCCCAATGCCCACGTGATATTCCGCCAGAGCCGCTCGCTCGCTCGTTCGCCTGTTGTCGACCAGTCGCCCACTCCCCGCCGGCGCCTACTCGACCGTTGCATCCTGTCTTGTCCTCGTCCAACGGCCTGCTCCCAGCTCTGCATCACTCGACCCTCTGTCTTCACGTCTGCCCGTCTTCACGCGCGCCCTCGCCGCTGCCACCCTCGCTATCACCAAGGGCCGGACATCGCCTTACACAGTACACAGTCATGATGGATTACGGTGCCGCTTATGCCTCGTCGCATCCACCGCCCATGTATGCGCCCAACTTCGGCAACCCCTCTGCCGAGCACATCCAGCAGCAACAGCAGCAGCACTACCAGCAACACTACAAACACATGTCCGACCAGTCTCGGAATCCCTACATTGCCGCTCCCGCACAGCACCAGATCGCTTGCGACATAAAACCCCGGCTTACCAAGGAGCAACATGATATCCTCGAGTCGCATTACAATGAACAGACGAAACCCAATACCAGCACCAAGAAAGGTTTTGCCGAGTCGTTGAATGTCTCCCTGGACAAAGTGAATGTAAGTTACATGCCATATGGCTGGCGTGTTGTCGCGCACGCGCTAATACATGTCCCTACAGAACTGGTTCCAAAATCGCAGGGCCAAGTCGAAACAGGATGTCAAGAAAGCGCAAAGCGCGATGGCTGCGATCGAGAACTCGCAACAGAACTTGCCGCTCAGCTCGAGCGGTTCAGACTCCGAGCCCTCGCCAGCTTTTACATCGCCCGAGTACTACAACATGATGCAACAGTATAATGCAGAGTCTGGCAGTATGGGCGACAACTTTGGTGGAGCTGCGACGAGTTCCCTTGAGGACTCCACTCCTGCCTTGTCTTCAGCTCAACACCAGTTCGACAACTTTAACTTTGCTCAGGCGTCCACCGATTTTTACGACAGTCCGCAAGATTTGAACAGGCGCACCCTCACTCAGGAGCAGTTCAACACCATGCAGCAAACAGGTCTCCAACTTTCTGAAACCGGCGACTTCAACCTGGACATGGAGAGTGACGTGTTCAACAAAATGTTCCCCGAGTACAGCCAGCAAGATACGAAATCACAGCATGCGTATGACTTTCCGGACCTTCCAGTACCCGCGCCTCCTGGATCGACAGAACAATCTACCATGGGCTTCCCTTCTTCCGGCGCGATGCAAAGTCGCTCTGTAGCTTCGTCGGCAAGCTCTGATTGGGGTGGAAGCCGGAGTTCATCCATTTCGACATACAGTCATGACGGCCATGTCGCGCAGCCAGTCGCTGCTTCACATCCGCAGGCCACATCCACGAGCTCTACGTGGCGTCCAGGACAGTCTGTCCCTGTGGATTTCAACCAGCTGTCTCAGGAATTCCGACAGATCGCGCAGTCTCGTCCTTCACATCAGGCTTATACTCAGGAGCAACCTTTGGCATTCCCTGACGATGAAACGTTTGGGGAGCGCAGGGGCTCTCACACAGCGGGAATCACTCACTCCATGGGCAATGTCGGCATCAAAACACCTCAGCCACAGCAACAAGCTGCCTTCAAATCACCAACACCTTCCACGAGCCTGGCTACCCGACGCCAACGGTCAAAGCCAGCACCTCTTGGTCTCGCTTCGATGCGCAGTCAATCGTACAGTGCAGCGTCGCAACCTGGGTCGCCGGGACCTATAGCTTCGCAACAACAGCAGCAGCATGCAATCGCTGGATCTCCAATGCCGATTCGACGTATCAAGTCTTCGAACATGATGAATGCCGTGGCACAGGGCCGGATACAAAAGGCCTCAATTGGCTCTGCGCAGCGGTCGCCACTCAAGTTCACATTCGCCGAGGCGATGAGCTCCCCTAAGGGAACCCGTCACATGTCCCACTCCGGCTCCAATTTAGTACCGCCCATACCCATGTCTCCCAGAGAGCAAGCCCACATCGATCCTGCCCGTCAATTCCAGCAATGGCAAAATTCCTCTGGCCAGCCAAGCCGTCAAGCCAGTATTAGCGAACACGACTTTGAACAAAACACAACGTATGGACCCTCCGTCTCAGGGCCACCAGATAATGTCTCTTCACCTCCGCACACTCCGCTATATCCACCACAGCCGCAGTTCTCGCAGCAGCGAGTAGGCAAGAACATCATAACCGAGAACACTCCACCACAATCGGCTCCGGCAACGCAACAATCCTTCACCAACGGTTCCTTCATTCCACAGCATGGCCATATGATGCAACATCAGCCTTCCGCAATATCACAAGCGCAGATTTCGCAACAAGCGATGCAACACATGTTTACTGCCCAACCTCCGCACATGATGGCGCCAGAGCCACAATTCCCCATGGGCGACATGAACATGCCACAGCACCTTCAATTCACCCTCACCAACTCCGACCCAATGATCGCACCGCAGATGCACTTTCCAATGGGTGGAGTGCCGATGGTTGACGGGAACGGAAACCTCCAAATGTCCATGCCGCAACCGCACTACCAGCTCGTCTCACACGCACCACTGATGGCATCAGTGCCTGCGCCACCTCTAAGTCATACTTCACCGGTGCACTATCCGTTCCCATCGACCACCTCTCCCACGCCAGGTCTCCAGATTTCCCCGCACGCCCCTAAGGTTGCAGCACAGCCAGAACTCTTCGTGCATGAGTATCAGCCTCCTGCCGATGTCAAACGTGCGGCGACTCCGCGCAAGGTGGCTGTCGAATCAGGTCCCAAGAACTACACGTTTGCCAACCAGACGCCTGAGCATTTTGAGAAGAGCAAGAAGTCGTCGAATGCATCGGAGCACAGCCCGGAGAGCAACTCGTCTTGACGTGGGTTTACCAATGGCCGAAGAACCCATTGACGACGAGTTTCACACATTACACGAGCGGGATGACGAAGCACCCGCCTGCGGTGACCACGAAAAACACCCCTCAACCATACCCAGCTCCGACCTTCGGGCGGCCGCTCACGTTCTCACAAGGGACCCAGATCTACATTGCGCAATCTTTCATTTATTTTTTCGATTTTTACCGTCACAGCGCACACCGAGCACACGAGCTGAAACACATGATCACGACTAATCCCATTTTTTCGACCTACCGTCTTTTCTGGTAGATCTTCCCCCATTAGCAAGCAAGCACGCAAGCAAGGATACCAGGACCTCCAGCACAGACTTTTGATTTATTTTGTTTTGTTTCTTTCTCCGCCGACTAATTCTTGGGCAGGCGACCGTTTCTTGAATTGTTGTTCCATTGTTTCTCCGCATCGTTCTTCTTATTTATTTTTTCTTATTTATTTTCTTCTTCTTCTTCTTCTCCTCCTCGCCCTCAATAAGGGTTGAGCTCCATTTTTTCCATCCGCTTTTCTCCATTTTCTCACATACTTCGCTGCATTTATCGAGTGGTTGCAAAGGGGCGGGGGAAAATTGAAAAATGAACTTGTTTTTGTTCGTCTCCTTTTTTTCAAATTCGAAGGAAAAGAAAAACACGATAATGACCTCTTTGTGTTTTTTTTTGGAACTCGGATGATTCGAGGTAGCGATGAAGTGACAAGAGGTCTAGTGAAAGAGAGAGAGTTGAAAGGAAAAGGGGTCGGATGTGCTGCTCATTTCCTTGTTGCTCACAGGCACTCTCGACGTCGCTAGATAGGTACCTTTTGCATCTCTTCCCCATAATACCCTGAAGAAAAAAAAATTGTACAATTAACAATCTACCTTTGTCCGGTCAACCTCCTTGTCGAATTGTCATCATTATCATGGTACAGTAATCATCGTTGTCACCATCTTTGTCATAGATTGACCTTTTGCTCTTCTACCTCTTTACCTAGTAAGGGAAAAGGTCAAGGATTAGGAGGATGAAAGAGTTGAGAGCTATAGAAGAAGTTTTTCTGGCTCTCATGATCCTACTTGATCTTTCTTCGGTTGCCTCTCCTCCCTCTTATCCACCCTTGGCTCTATACTGGATTGTCGGATGCCACGAATTATTTCGTCTATCCATCGAGTGAGGGGAAAAGTATATCGTCGTTGTCTTTACTTGCCTTTTTCTTTCCCTCTGGAAGAGCTTCCATTGCGGATGGAGAAAAGGCCATCTGGAAAGGGCGCCCCTACAATACAGCCAGGGTGAAGGGAAAAGGGAGAGTAATAGATGAATTTTGTTCTTCACATACATGGGTTACACCAAGAAAATACACCCATCGATCCCATCCCACCTTCCCTCCGAATCAACTTTCCACGTCAAAAACAAGCAACAAAAAACAGTTCAAGGCCACTCAGGATCCACCCCCCTCTTAAAAACCGCCACAAACTTCCGCCCCCCGTTCCGCGTAACCTTCTTCCCCTCCTCCGTCTCCTCCCGCATAACACCCACGCACCCGTCCGCCTCGACCTCCTCGTCCCCAACCCGCTCGAAGCTAGGATGCGCCTCGAAGCGCTCCACCATCCACTCGTGCAAGTCCTCGACGTCCGTGATCGTGTACACCTTGCCGCCGGGGGCGAGCGCGTACGCGTACTCGGCATTTAGCGTGGAAGAGACGATGCGGGCCTTGTGCTTGCGCGCTTTGAAGTGCGGGTCCGGGAAGCAGAGGAAGATTTTTTGGAGTTGGGCCTTGGCGAAGAAGTTGGGGAGGAATTTCATCGTGTTGGCGCGGATGCAGGAGACGTTTTGGTAGGTTGTGCCGGGGGGGATGGGGATGTTGTTTGTTTCGGGGCTGGGTTTGTGCGGGTTGGTGGTGGTTGCAGCGGCGGGATCCTGGTTTTGTTGTTGTTGTTGGGTTTTGCCTTCGGCTTGGGCTTGGGCTTGGACTCGCAGGGCTTTGGCTTTTTCCTGCACGTATTCTGTGACGGAGACGCGGATTTCCATTCCCAGGAGGAGGGTGTTGGGCAGTTTGGGGGCGAGGGCGAAGAGGAGGCCGCCGAAGCCGCAGCCTATGTCTGCTACTTCGACTTGTTGGGACATTTTGGGGAATTGGGAGGTGGTGGTGAGTGCTTGGTTTGATTCTGAAGAGGCTTGTCCTTGTTCTGTGGTGGCAACGTAGGCTGGGTAGTGTTGGGACCAGTCCATTGCTGCTGGGGATTCGGGGCTGTAGGTGAGGTCAGTTTTGCGATTTCTTGTCTTGATTGTAAAGTTTTCCGAGCTCATTGAGCCTTTAATGCTACTCACTATTTGAGGTCATGGTCTGAGAATGGGTTTGCGTGAGCTCGTTGACGGTAGTACTTTTTCTGCGGGAGCTCTGCTTCGGGTTTGTCGTCGCGCCTTGCGCGTTTCCTAGGTGGACCGGCCATTTTGATTGATGACTAGATGGGGAAGTGTCCAATCTCGAGGTCGAAGTATGTGGTGAGGTCCGATTCTTTGGTATAGAGCATTCACAGACGAGCAAACTTCATTCGCCCGATCGAGTAAGGCGAGGATATTGAGAGGCCTGAGGCATGCATGTGGATATGGGGAGAAAGTGGCTCAAGAAGTGCGAAGTGCGGCTCAAAAGGTGTGGCTCAAGACAAGGCAGCCCTACTCCACCGACAATCGACTATAGCTTCCGAAGATTGCACACGCGGCTGACGCTGACACCCACCCACGTGAACACCTTCCCGTCACCCGATTGCGCGATTGACCGTCTTTGAGACAGACAGCATGATCTCCTGCATGATCCGCTCAACACTGACGCCACAATAATGACATGTTATACCTCTGATATCCTCATACACCAGGGGCGATCTTCGATGTGATGGGTCAAGTAGATGTATGCGCAACATCCCTGCATACCAACGGCACGGGCGCGGTGGTGTGGCGAACTGGCGCGCTGAGACGTGGACAAAACTTGTTTTTCTTTGGCTGCTAGGAAATGAGAGGCTTGTCGAGATTGAAAGGGAGCGCGGGGCTTGAAGAGTCAAGACCATCCTGCTGCTGCCTACTGCTATTGCTGCAGCGTAACGTCGTTCTTGTCGTGTTCATCCGTCCATGTAACCACTTGTCCATTACATGTACAGTCATCTTCCAACATATTCTTCCACTAACAAAACAATCTCACCAGCCACACTCGCGCACATCTTTTGTACAAACTAGCCCATTTGGTCTTGAACGGATCGTGGAGTTGAGTGGCGCAAACCAACCGGCTTTAGCGGATCGCGTGTCCGTCCCCGAGACGTTGCGATGGACTTCACCACCAAGGCCTCGAGCAAGAGTCCTCCATCCTCCCTCAAGACCTCAGGTTTCATCGTGCCATCCGCGGCACCAGTCGAGACCATCATGGAGGACGGAGAGACCCCAGGCAGGCCCGAACTGCAGCACTTTGACTCTGGCACCACCTCCGGCGACGATACCGACTATGTCTTGGGACAGGACGCCGCCTTTTACCCCGAATCCGTCGCGTCGAGGCACTTCTCATCCAACCCGCAGAGCGTGGCGGATGGTATGTCGCCATTGACCGCCACGTCCTCTTACGGCTGGACACCCGGCACCTCCGCCACCTCTTCGCGAATGAGTGGCCGCCCGACTCCAGGCACGCCATACTTGCCGCAGGACGTGGCGACGAACAACATGCACAGCGCGCAGCAGCGGCCACCGAGGCCAACTGCATCGAGGCAACCTTCGAATGCGTACAATCCTGCGCGCAGGCCCCAGCAGTACGTGAATACCGCCGCGCCGTCTAGGCAACGAGCGAACTCGAGGGCAAGGCCTCGGAACCCAAATGCCGAGTACCGCGCGCAAGAGAAGGCATACGTGCAGAGGATACGACAGGAAGACACACCAAACGACTTCTTCGGTGAACCGCGAACTCCGAGTCTGGATTATAGTGATGGAACAAGTGAAGATGGCGAGTCACCGGCTACTAGCAATTACGTCGAGAACGACCCATACGACCAGGATACCTTGCTGTACTACGGAAACGAGGAACAGGAACCCTCGATCGAAGAGCTGAAGATACCCGCGAATCGAGAACGGTTGGAATGGCATGCTATGCTTGCAAATGTCCTTACAGGAGACGTTGTAAAACAAGAGAAGAAGCGCTTGATCGGTGGGCCTGACACGCAAGGTGACAACACTATGAAGATCGAGATCTGGATCGGTGTCAGGGCGAGGACGTGCGGACGCAGCGTGGCGACACAACGGCGATTGATCGAGGAAGGTCGCTCGAAAGCGAAACAAACAATAGAGAGCATCATCGCATTTGAGATCAAAGGTGAGGCCGAGGTTGGAAAGTCACCTCTGGAACAGGTCCAGCAAGTTGTGAAACGCATCGAGAAGGTCGAGAACCTCTATCCAACACGGCAAGCATTCGAAGCCGCGCAACCCCGGGCTGCGTCTGACGCTTACAAAGACACCTGCAACGCCGTCGTCTCCTGGCACAACACTACACAACTTATCAACACCGAGCTCGGCATCCTCCAACAATGGGTTGGCAACGTCGAGCTCGACTTCACCAAAGCCCGCACTGTACCCCCGGGCGAGCAGAACGGACATCTCTTCGATGACAGCTCTTTCATCGATCGCATTCTCAAGGAAGATGGACTCAAATCATTGCAGGGTGAGAACAGTCTGCTCAACGGTGTCAACACTGTCATCGACAAGGCCAAAGTCACTCTCATCGAGAACGCCGAAGCGTTTGCCAACCAGCACTTGCCACCTTATATTGAGGAGCTGCTGACCTTGATCAACTTCCCTTCGCGCCTCATCCAGGAGATTATCCGCATGCGACTTTCATATGCGAAGAAGATGAAGGATCCAGCGCAACAAGGTGTCATGATGGCCGAGCAGACGATCTTGCAGTTCAGAATCCTGCTCACACTTGCAGTAAAGATCAAGGAAGCATATCTTGTGATCGCGCAGCCAGAGGCTGGATGGGACCTGCCGCCTTGCATCGATGAAGCTTTCGACGGTGTTGTTGTCGATGCTCTGCTGTTTTATTTCAAGATGTTGAATTGGAAGCTCATTGCCAACAAGAACACATTCAAGGAGGCTGAGATCCTGGAGCAAGAATGGGATTTCTGCTACCAGCTGGGCCGCCACTTGGAGGGAGGAGATGTTGAGGTCGCAGAGCAATTCTCTTCTTTGACTTCAAGATCACTCAATCGTCTCACCACACACTTTGAGAAGGAACTCGTGAGGAGACCTGATGAACACGGTGGTGCCGAAATGGACAAGCGGTACAAGTCCATCCTCGATTCCGTCAGAGTGCGTCAGAGAAAGATCTTCCGTTTCTCCAAGGTTCTCAGTCAACGCTTTGAGAATGCTACAGAATACAACATCAACATGGCACAAGACCACTTCGATGACTTGTTGGAAGCTCTGACTTTGACCGGACACTTCCTCGTCGAGACACAACCTCCGCTTGGGGATGGCAAAACCGAGGACTACTCTTACTGGATCATCGCATCGCCTACGTTACAGGACAGACCGAAGGATGTCGAGAGCATGCTTGGCACTTGCTATCATGCTGAAGACGCGCCCGAAGACCCGAGCAACCCGTACGTTCTCATCCTTGAGCCCGAATATCCTCTACAATGGGACGGACCAAGACTCCGCAGCGAGGTCCGAAGAACCGACCTGGGCATGAAGACTGGTCGCTTGAGGCTTGTCGCAGATGGCAGCCAGCAGAGGCTTGCAAACGCAAACGCCACATTCGCGGCTGTCACCGGTATCGAGCTCAACGTATTGGTCGAGCAGCGTGCAAACTTGCTGCGTGTCGATACGGAGCTTACTAGGATCCGCAAGACTGCGTACAAGCTCAGTAACACCATCATGGACAGTGTCAAGATCGTTCGCAAGCAGACGGCTGGGCTTGAGTGTCAGGAGCTGATCCAGACATGCTTCGCCTTCGCTACTGAATTCGGTCAGCGTTCTGCCATTCACATGGATCAGCAGAGACGAGCTATGCATCAACTGAAACTCACCAAGCTTGCCTTGGACTGGGTCAGCTTCATTGGAGACGACTGCATTGCTAGTGACCGCAAGACCTTCAGATGGGCTGTCGTGGCGCTGGAGTTTGCCATGATGATGACCAGAGGCCAGAACATTCTCTCCATCAGCGATGACGAGTACGCCACCCTTAGGGCTAAAGTGGCGGGTTGCATGAGTCTACTCATCAGCCACTTCGACATCATGGGAGCGAGAAGCACAGTCGCGGCTCAAGCGGAGAAGCAAAAATTGGAGACCATGGTCGGCAAGATGAAGCTCGACTATCACAAGCTCAAGGACGATGAAGAGAGTAGCAAGGTCGTGCGTGCACAGCGGTTGGATGAGCTGGAGAAAATCGACCAGGGCCGCAAGGATCGCGAGGCTGAGAGGCAACAGATGGGCCGCGTTCTGGAAGACTCCAACGATGCCGACCGCGCCCTGACACATCTGTCTGCATCCGCTGGCAACGTACATCTCCGATGGCAACAAGGAATGTTTGTCGGCGGTGGTACCTTCGGATCTGTTTACGCTGCTATCAACCTCGACTCCGGACATCTCATGGCCGTCAAGGAGATCCGCCTGCAAGACCCCAAGCTCATTCCCACCATCGTCTCACAGATCAGAGACGAGATGGGTGTGTTGCAAGTTCTCGACCACCCCAACATTGTGCAGTACTACGGTATCGAACCCCACAGGGACAAGGTATACATCTTTATGGAATACTGCTCTGGTGGTTCTCTCGCTGGCCTCCTCGAGCATGGCCGTATCGAAGACGAAATGGTCATTCAAGTGTACGCGCTCCAGCTTCTCGAGGGTCTCGGCTACTTGCACGAAGCAAATGTCGTGCACCGCGACATCAAACCCGAGAACATCCTCCTCGACCACAACGGTGTCATCAAGTATGTCGATTTCGGCGCAGCAAAGGTCATCGCCAACCAAGGCAAGACGATCGTCATGGACAACTCATCCGGCAGACCCAAACAGCAGTCCATGACCGGCACGCCCATGTACATGTCCCCCGAAGTCATCAAGGGCGGCCAGCACCGCGGCGCCCGCCTCGGCGCCGTCGACATCTGGTCCCTCGGCTGCGTCGTCATGGAAATGGCTACCGGCGCGCGCCCCTGGGCCTCGCTGGACAACGAGTGGGCCATCATGTACAACATCGCCCAGGGCAACACGCCGCAAATGCCGACACACGAACAACTGTCGGAGCTGGGCCTCGACTTCTTGCGGCGTTGCTTCGAGCGCGATCCCGCTCGCCGCGCGAGCGCTGCTGAGCTGCTCCAGCACGAATGGATCCTGAACATCCGTAGCCAGATGGATCTCGAGCCGGCTCCGCAGACTCCGGCTAGCGAGGGTGGGAGTGGAGGCTACACGCCCATCAGTGCCACGAGTTCTCACGGCAGCAGTCGTCTTGGGAATGAGGTGATGAGTGCTTGATTGGGGTTTAAAACTTGTTGATTCTTGCTGATGCACTATATTTTTACTTGGGTATACTCGGGATGGCATATTACCGTCGCCGTTTTGTTTTTTCTTTTCGACTGAGCATGAGCGAGGGCGTTTTGCGGGTTTCTACGGGTGTATTCACAGGGAACCCTTGGGGGTTGGAAAGGGTTGAGGGCGTCTGTATTCATTCAGCTACTGTGGCTTGTCGATATTCATACGCTTCACCAATGAGATGTCCTGTCTTGATAGGTGTTCGGTTTGTTCTTGAGTTTACCTTCCGACTGCTCTATGGAGTGCGAGTGCCATTGTGACCACGTAGACATGCAGCAATGTACATGACCTCGATCGTTCGGTTTTGCAGCTCTGAGCAGTCATGGTCGTTGTTCCGGACCTCTGGACCCGTGGCTCGTTCCATTATTCGTGTTACTGCATGATTGTTGTACCAGTTCGCAGCAATGGAAGACAAGATTGGCGGCCCCGACCAATCACTTGCACGGCTCCACGGGGACCCCAAAACTATCCTCATCCTTCGACCCATTTTTTCCGGATCAATGGTTCTTCCGGAGACCTCGATCGAGCTTCAGGGCGACTTCTTCAAGCTCTCCGGGCTCCCGCATCCTCCGCATCTGCTGTTCATGGCGATACAATCCACCGTAGTCTGGCTCATCGCTTGCGAATCGCAATCACGGATGGTCCCAACGTATCGAGGCGGTCAACGAGGTAACAAGCTCGGTTGGAAGGTCGAGTTGCCAGCGCAGCATTTGCTAGGCAGCTGCTGTTGTAGATAAGTTTGGCTCTTTCGCCGTTCTGCCTTTCTTTCTTTCTCCTTGCCATCTTCCTCTTCGTCTTCCCAAAAGCACAAGGATCTGATTCATACACTCACCAACCTTTGTTCCATCCCAAACTCGATCGAACTTCAACCAAGGGCTCTTCAAGACCCTGCTGCCACGACGTTCTCTAACCTCCTTAACTCGTAAGTCGTTCCCTTTGTCCGTTGATCGTTTGTCGTTGCTTGGATGCTTGACAGTCAAACCTGAGTGCATGCTCTCTTGGACAAATCGACTGACAGGTACATGATAGCGTTCATCACCCCTTCGCCGGTCGCCGCTGCTCTCCGGCAGGTGCAGCACCGGATTCTCTCGACTCCAAGTAACCTTACAACCACCCTCAGACTTACATAACATTATGGCACCTCACGCAGAAGGCACCAACGGCTCCGAGAGCAGTGTTGGCCCCACCACCCACAGCACTACCTCTTCCAAGCCCGAACTCTTCACAGTCCAGTCCCCCAATGTCAAGTACACCGACTCGGACATCACCAGCAAGTACACTTACCGCACCACCGAAGTCAACGTCACCGATGGCAAGTACGTCGCCTCTCCCAGGGAGAAGCTCTACGACTTCAAGACCGAGCGTAACGTCGGCAAGGTCGGTCTGATGCTTGTCGGACTCGGCGGCAACAACGGCACCACCGTCACCGCCGGCATCCTCGCCAACCGCCAAGGTCTGAGCTGGGACACCCGTGAGGGTCCCCGTGCCGCCAACTACTATGGTTCTGTTGTCATGTCTTCCACTGTCAAGCTTGGCACGGAGGCAAAGACTGGCCGCGAGATCAACGTTCCTTTGAACGATATGATCCCCATGGTCCACCCCAACGACCTCGCCATCGGTGGCTGGGACATCAGTGGCATGGACCTTGCTGCTGCCATGGACCGCGCCAAGGTCCTTGAGCCTACCTTGAAGTCCCTCGTGAAGAAGCAGATGGCCACCATCAAGCCGCTGCCCAGCATCTACTACCCCGACTTCATCGCGGCCAACCAAGAAGACCGTGCCGACAACGTCATCCCCGGCTCCAAGGCCAGCATGGAACACGTCGAGCACCTCCGCAAAGACATCCGAGACTTCAAGTCCGCCAACGGCCTCGACAAAGTCATCGTCCTCTGGACCGCCAACACGGAGCGCTACGCCGACCTCGTCACCGGCGTCAACGACACAGCCGCCAACCTCATGAAAGCTATCGAGTCCGGCAACGAAGAAGTCTCCCCCAGCACCGTCTTCGCCGTCGCCTGCATCCTGGAAAACGCCCCCTTCATCAACGGCTCCCCCCAAAACACCTTCGTCCCCGGCTGCATCGAGCTAGCCGAGCAGCACAAAGCCTTCATCGGCGGCGACGACTTCAAGTCCGGCCAAACAAAGATGAAATCCGCCCTCGTCGACTTCATGATCAGCGCCGGCATCAAACTCACCTCGATCGCCTCCTACAACCACCTCGGCAACAACGACGGCAAGAACCTGTCCTCGCAGAAGCAGTTCCGCAGCAAGGAGATCAGCAAGTCCAACGTCGTCGACGACATGGTCGCCGCCAACACGGTGCTCTACAAGGAGGGCGAGCACCCGGACCACACGGTCGTCATCAAGTACATGCCGGCCGTCGGCGACAACAAGCGCGCGCTCGACGAGTACTACGCCGAGATCTTCCTCGGCGGCCACCAGACCATCAGCATCTTCAACGTGTGCGAGGACTCGCTGCTCGCGGCGCCGCTGATCATCGATCTTGTTATCGTGGCGGAGATGATGACGAGGATTTCGTGGCGCGACCACGGCGAGGGCGAGTGGAAGGGTTTCCACTCTGTGCTGAGTGTGCTGAGCTATATGCTCAAGGCGCCGTTGACTCCGACGGGGACTCCAGTTGTTAATGCGTTGGGCAAGCAGAGGAGTTGTCTGGTGAATGTGTTGAGGGCTTGTGTTGGCCTGGAGCCGGAGAATGACATGACGCTCGAGCACAAGCTGTTCTAGATGTGTTTTGGTTTCCAAGTTCACGAATAGACTTGGCGGGATGTGGAAGGGGTGTTTTTTTTTATCACGTTTAGCTTTGGTAGAAGTAGACTTTTGTTATAAATCAAATGAATTCATGACTAGTACTCAACTCACTTTGATCACTGAGCTTCAAGGTTCTATCGTCAACTCCAAGTTGTTGTCTGGCGGTCCACGAAGACAGGAGAGCTGAAACATCTCTCGAGCCCCAACATCGTATAACGTTACGCCTGCGACCATAGAGAATCTGAATGACGGGCGCCTCACTGCTGGAGGTCCTTCGGCGCAACGAATCTAGAGAAGGCAAGCAAGTAAGAGCTCGACAGCGAGTCGCATAGACAGATGGAAAGATCAATCATCGTCAACGCCAGAATCGGCTCTGCCAGCCGAAACCCATTCATTCTACCAGCAAACACGGTCAGATCAATAATCATCTTGCACTCCTCATCATCAAATCTGTCAACTCACATATCTCTTCCGAAGAAGTCCAATAAACCGCATCGACTCCGGATGCACATCCGCCTCCAAAGAATCGACCTCCGCCTGAGCGTCGTCCATCGCGCGCTTAGCCACAAAGCACGCCTGATCGCTCTCCTCGGCAATGTCGAACAGGAAAGTCGAGTAGTTGAGAGCCAGGCGCAGCCGGTCTGGGTTGATGGTGCTGAGGTCCGACACGGCGAGGATG